>Ga0208449_1000004_pt1 | contig 302131 bp, 277 predicted proteins | sample MalvireepMed_s17_FD_184247 | JGI IMG/M metagenome (GOLD analysis project Ga0208449, IMG submission 184247) | Marine viral communities from the Global Malaspina Expedition - Malaspina viral metaG DeepMed_s17 (SPAdes) (version 2) | ecosystem: Environmental > Aquatic > Marine > Oceanic | place...
GCAGTTTCACGCCAGGAATACCGGCGCCACCGCCACCAGCCACGGTGCTGCCCTGCTGCGTCTGCTGCAGCTGGCTTTTCACGTAGGCCTGGACATCGTCTTTCAGGATGCGACTTTTCGGGCCGGAACCCTTGATGCGAGTCAGATCTGCGCCGAATTCACGGGCCAGCTTACGCACCGCCGGGCCCGCGTGAACCTTGGCACCCGGTGCCGGTGGCTCGTACGTTGCCGAGGACTGCTCCGGCTTCGGTTCGGAAGGCTTGCCTTTCGATTCAGGCTCACCCTCCTGCTTTTCCTTACCGGACGACTCAGACGCCTCGGACGACGCGTCCTCTTCGCCTTCGTCGCCACCCTCTTCCACAATGGTCATTTCAACCAGATCGAGACCTTCGGAGATCTTGTCGCCCTCGGACACCAGAACCTTGCCGATCTTGCCGGCATAGGGAGACGGAATCTCCATGGTGGCCTTGTCGGACTCCACGGTCACCAGCGCATCGTCCGCCTCAACCTCATCACCTTCGCTGACGTTGATCTCGATCACCGGCACATTGTCGAAGCCGTCCAGCGCGGGCACCTTCACGGTTTCCTTACGGGAACCGCCGGATTTCTTCGGTGCCGGCTTTTTCTCTTCAGACTTGGCGTCTTTGTCGTCCGACTTGGCTTCCGCCTCGTCTTTCTCATCGGACTTGGCGTCTTCGCCAGAATCCTTGCCATCATCCGAGTCACCGGCGTCGCTGCTGGCTTCCATCATCCCGACAACGTCGCCTTCCTTGACCTTGTCACCCACTTTGACGGTGATCTTGGTAATTTTTCCGGCACCCGGTGACGGCAGCTCCACCGATGCCTTGTCGGACTCCACCGTCAGTATCGGATCTTCTTCCTCAACCGAATCTCCCTTACTGACGAGCACTTCAATAACCTCGACCTCGTCTGCACCGCCGAGATCCGGAACCTTGATTTCCTGTTCACTCATGGCGGTCTCCTTAGCTCAGCACCGGGTTCGTTTTGTTGCGATCGATTCCGTACTTACGCATAGCCTCGAGAACCACGTCGTTCTTGACTTCGCCATCCCTTGCCAGGGCCGCCAGCGCGGTCACCGCCACGTAGTAACGATCCACTTCGAAGTGGCTGCGCAATTTCTCGCGCGTATCACTGCGACCGAAACCATCGGTGCCCAGGGTCAGATAGGTTTTCGGAATGTACGCCCGCACCTGTTCAGACAACAGCTTGATGTAGTCGGTGGACGACACCACCGGCCCCTGCTGCTTCTCCAGGCATTGAGTAAGGTACGACTTCTTGGGCGTATCGTCCGGGTGCAGGCGGTTCCAGCGCTCGATGTGCAGGCCGTCACGGGCCAGTTCATTGAAGCTGGTCACGCTCCAGATATCAGAGGCAACACCAAAGTCTTCTTTCAGCAGTTCCGCCGCCGCGCGCACCTCGTTGAGGATGGCGCCGGAGCCCATCAGCTGAACCCGTGGCGTTTTCTTACGGCCCTTGGTTTCAACGGAATCCAGCAGGTACATGCCCTTGATGATGCCCTCTTCCACTTTCTTGCCGTCCTTGCCTTCCGGCATGGCGGGCTGCTCGTAGTTTTCGTTTTCGATGGTCAGGTAGTAGAAGACGTTCTGGTTGTCTTCAAACATTTCCTTGATGCCATGCTGGACCACCACGGCCATTTCGTAACCGTAAGCCGGGTCATAGGCCTTACAGCTGGGAATGGTCTGGGCCAGGATATGGCTGTGACCGTCCTGGTGCTGCAGACCTTCACCATTCAGCGTTGTGCGCCCGGCGGTACCACCCACCAGGAAACCCCGGGCCTGAATGTCACCCGACGCCCAGGCCAGGTCGCCCACACGCTGAAAACCAAACATGGAGTAGAAGATGTAGAACGGTATCAACGGGAAGTTGTTGGTGCTGTAGGAAGTCGCTGCTGCCATCCAGGCCGCCATGGAACCATCTTCGTTGATCCCTTCTTCAAGCACCTGACCTTTCTTGTCTTCCTTGTAGTACATGATCTGGTCACGGTCTTCCGGCACGTACTTCTGGCCTTCAGCGGTGTAGATACCCATCTGGCGGAACATGCCCTCCATCCCGAAGGTACGGGCCTCGTCCGGTACGATCGGAACAATTCGCTTACCGATGCGCTTGTCCTTGGTCAGAGCCGTCAGCAATCGCACGAACGCCATGGTGGTGGAGATCTCACGACCGTTGGAGCCTTCCAGCAGGTTCTTGAAGGTATCCAGTGGCGGCGTCTGCAACGGCTGGCAATCCTTGCGACGCTTGGGATAGAAACCACCCAACTCTTGCCGGCGCTTGTTCATGTAGACAATTTCCGGACTGTCCGGCGCAGGCCGGTAGTAGGGCACGTCCTTGAGCTCTTCGTCTTTCAGCGGCACCGCAAAGCGATCACGGAAGGCCTTCAGTTGCTCGATATCGAGCTTCTTCAGCGAGTGTGCCGTGTTTTGCGCTTCGCCGGCCGTACCGAAGCCATAACCTTTGATGGTATGGGCCAGAATCACCGTCGGCCGCCCGCCATTGTTGTGAATGGCATGGTGATAGGCGGCATAAACTTTGTAGGGGTCGTGGCCACCGCGATTAAGTCTGTTGATGTCCTCGTCGGTGAGGTTCTCCACCATCTTGGACAGCTCCGGGTACTTACCGAAGAAGTGCTTACGGGTGTAGGCCGGACCGTTGCTCTTGAAGTTCTGCAGGTCGCCGTCAACGGCTTCGTCCATGACACGCTGCATCAGGCCGTCCTGATCCTTCTCGAACAGGGGATCCCACATGCGGCCCCAGACCACTTTCAGTACGTTCCAACCGGCTCCGCGGAACACGCCTTCCAGTTCCTGGATAATCTTGCCGTTACCACGCACAGGGCCGTCGAGACGCTGCAGGTTACAGTTAACGACAAAAATCAGGTTGCTGAGGTTTTCGCGGCCGGCCACAGAGATGGACCCCAGGGTTTCCGGCTCATCGCACTCGCCGTCACCGACAAAGCACCACACCTTGCGGTCGCCCATGTCGATCAGCTCGCGACTATGCAGGTACTTCATCACGTGGGCCTGGTAGATCGCCTGGATCGGCCCCAGCCCCATGGAGACCGTGGGGAACTGCCAGTAATCCGGCATCAGCCAGGGGTGCGGATAGGACGACAGGCCGTCGCCATCAACCTCTTCCCGGTACTTATCCAGCTGCTCCTCATTAAAACGCCCTTCCAGGTAGGAACGGGCATAAATGCCCGGAGAAGAATGGCCCTGGAAATACACCAGATCCGATTCCCGCTTCTCGTCACCGCCGTGGAAGAAGTAGTTGAAGCCAACATCGTACAATGTGGCCGCCGAGGAGAAGGATGATACGTGCCCGCCAAGATCACCCGGGCGCTGATTGGCCCGCAGCACCATGGCCATGGCGTTCCAGCGGATCAGCGAGCGAATACGCCGCTCCATGAACAGATCACCCGGCATTCTGGATTCCTGGGTGACAGGAATCGTGTTGCGGAAGGGCGTGGTGATGGAATAGGGCAACTCGGTGCCGTCGCGGCTGGCTCGTTCGGAGAGCCTTTCGAGAATGTACTTGGCGCGATCAACGCCCTCCTGTTCGATCAGAGACTCCAGCGCATCCAGCCATTCACGGGTCTCTGTCGGGTCTTCATCCCTATGCATATGCAAATCCTTCGATAGCCAAGGTCGGTGAAATAAGATGTGGGTCTATCAATGCAGAGCCATTACTGTGTGGTGTATCAGTTTATTGGCACTCATGGTGAGCTGACACTCATTTGCCAGCCAAGCCACAGAGCACGTTACAGTCGAACCTCTTGATAGATATGCTTCGTCTCCAGGAAATCATCCAGCCCCCCAGGCCCATGCAGGCGCCCGAAGCCGCTCTGGCGGTAGCCACCGGTCTCGGTCTCAGCTCCAATACGCAAGTGACTATTGATCCAAACCGTGCCAGCTTTGAGACGACGGGAGGCTAACTGTGCCGTCCGGAGGCTTTGAGTGTATACACTTGCCGCAAGGCCATAGCGGGTGGCGTTCGCCTTATCGATCGCTTCTGCCTCACTCGTGAATGTCTCAAGCGTTATGACAGGACCAAAAATCTCTTCCTGGACGATGGACAGATCCGTAGACGCGGCCGCGATAATGCTTGGGCTACAGTAGGCGCCGCCGGACAATTTCCCGCCCTCAAGCGCTTGGCCCTGCAGTAGAATTTCAGACTGCTGTCCTGCGTCTTCCACCGCCTTCAGTACCCGGTCTCGGTTAGCCACATCGATCAGGGGCGCCAGGTGCGTCGCAGGGTCCGAACCCGGGCCGATCACAAGGTTTCCGAAAGCATGGGCAAGTTTGTCTGCCAATTCATCGCAGTGCTGTCTATGCACCAGCACTCTGCTGACAGCCATACACATTTGCCCTGAAATGGGAATGGCACCGTGAACAATTTCAGAAACGGCGGTGCTGAGATCCGCGTCAGCAAATACCAGGGCCGGCGCTTTGCCGCCGAGCTCCAGACTTAATCGCTTCAGTGTGCCCGCCGCCCCTGCCATGATCGACTTCCCGGTTGCTGAGGAGCCTGTAAAACTAATGCAATCGACATTTTCCGATGCCACGATGGCCTGACCAACAACGCTTCCCTCATCGTTATTGACGGAATTGACCACACCTTTGGGAAGGCCTTTGCATGCCTGCAAACACGCCATCATCAGATGGTTGACGTTAGAGGTTTGAGGAGCAGGTTTAATAACTACTGTGCACCCCACTGCAAGGGCAGGCGCTAAGCTGCGTACGAGTAAAGCAGCGGGAGCGTTCCAGGGCACAATTATTCCGACGACGCCGACAGGTTCCCGCAGAAATATCGACAGCTTACCCGCTTCAGTCTCCTGAACCCGTCCAGAAATTGTGCGCGCCAGACCGGCGTAGTAGCGGGCCTCACTCACACAAGCACGAACCTCACCGATCGCTTCCCGGCGGATTTTGCCGTTCTCCTTGATGATGAGGTCAACCAGCTCCTCCGCATTGCGCTCGAGTTGGTTGGCAAAGTCCAGCAGGACTTCAGCCCGGAGTCGAGGCCGCATTGACCAGGTTTCAAATTCGAACGCCTGCCGGGCTGCGCCAATGGCCTCTTCAACAAGGCCACTGTCGCCTAGATGGTACTGCCCCGCCGGCTCTCCGCTGGCCGGGTTAATAGTGTCTTTCAGGGTGCCATGTGCAACCCAGTTACCGTTGATCAAATGTTTAGCCGCCACTCGGGGACCTCCTCTCGCCATAGTCAACTGAGACGTTGTCTGGCATGTGTCCGGTTGTGTTTGCCTGGACTGCGTGCGATGTACATCAAAACCCTTTGCAACGGATCAATCGAGCCCACAGAAATTCTCTGCAATCGTCGTCTGGGCGGCCTTGGATTCGGCCACGTACTCAAGTTCTGCGACCTGGAGCTTGCGTGCGAAGGGGTCATCGGAAAACTTATGCATCAGGTTTGTCATCCACCAGGAGAAGCGCACAGCTTTCCAGATGCGGTCAAGTGCGTGGTCGGAGTAGCTGTCTAGCAGCTTGCGTTCGCCATTGTCATAGAACAGCTTGAGCCCTTCGAACAGCTGCTTTGCATCAGCGATTGCCATGTTGAGACCTTTGGCACCCGTTGGAGGAACAATGTGCGCCGCATCGCCAACCAGGAACATCTGACCAAAGCGCATGGGTTCCGCCACAAAACTTCGCAACGGTGCAATGCTCATCTCCAACGCCGGGCCTGTTACCAACTTCTCTGCCAGGTCTTTCGGCAGCCTGCGCCTGAACTCATCCCAAAAGCGCTCCGCATTCCACTCATTGATGTCCTCATCGATAGGCACCTGGATGTAGTAACGGCTACGGGTCCTGGAGCGCAGGCTGCACATGACGAACCCTTCCGGATGGTTCAGCCAGACAACCTCATCAGACACAGGGGGAACGTCAGCGAGAATGCCCAACCAGCCAAACGGGAAAGCGAACTCATAAGTATCAATTCGATCCGCCGCAACGGACTTCCGGGAAACCCCGTGATAGCCATCACAACCTGCGATAAAGTCGCAATTGATTTCGTACTTTTCACCATCCTTTTCGTAAGTGACCCGGGGATTTTCAGAGTCAAAGTCATGCAGCGCAACGTTCTCGACTTCGTAGTGGGTAATACCGCCGCTTTTCTCTCGAGCGTCGATCAGGTCCCGGGTGACCTCTGTCTGCCCATAAACAGTCGCGGTTTTACCTGCGAGATCGAAGTCGATACGCGTGCGTCCCTTGTCCCACAGCAGGTTGTAGCCAGTCTGTTTCAACCCCTCACTTTCCAACCGCTCGCCAGCGCCAGCTTCCCGTAGCGTTTCTACCGTTGGTTGCTCCAGCATGCCTGCGCGGATGCGGCCAAGCACATACTCCTGGCTCCGATTCTCCAGAATGACGTGGTCGATTCCCTCCTTTTGCAGGAGCTGGCCCAGAACCAGACCAGAGGGTCCGGCTCCAATAATGGCAACCTGAGTACGAAGCTGATTCATGTTCCTGATCTCCTGACAAGAATGATATGTTTGCCACGTCTTGGTATGAACACACCTGAAGTCGAGTTGCAACTAGTGCACTCCCTTGACCTTGCGTAGCCGAGTAACAAATTCCACGGTATTCGGTAAAACCGCCTTTAACCAATGCCAAGTTCGCCGATAGGTATAAGCAAAAGTTCATCCCTCGTCAGCACCACTTGAAGTCAACGTACCCTATAACCCGCCACCAGGCCGGATAGGCATACCGCGGGGTCGGATCCCTGAATCAGTCAGCGTCAACACCAACTGTTATGGAAATTAGCGCATTTGGCATTAGCCAAGTTTGCGAGCCCATGCTTAGCTGTGCCCATGTATGCATTCAGTAGTGAGGAGGGCATGACTCCAGATCCACCTTCCTTTGTTTCTCTTAACCAGCTGCGGTGGTTCGAACTCCATTGACCTCCATTTCAGATCAGGTATTGGAACTCTTTTGCGGGCCTGGCGGGTTAAGCGGACTTGAATGTGCGGGGCTGATGCTGGTCAGTTTCTCGACTTCCGGCATTACTGCGATGCTTGGCATCGGTGGAGGAGTCCTGCTTCTGGCGGTATTGGCCTCAGTGCTCCCCATCCAAGTTGTTGTCCCGGTTCACGGCGCAATACAATTGGGCTCGAACGCTACCCGCGCCGCCGTCTTCCGCCGGAACATCGACAAAAGCTGGTTACTTACTTTTGGAATCGGAGCGGCGTTTGGAATCTATCTCGGTGCGTTGTTGGCGCCCCTGCCTGAACGAATGCTCAAAGTTATGCTGGCGTTCTGTTTGCTCCTCAGCCTCTGGCCATCCCCTTCTGCTGGCAGACCGCCGTCGGGACGTTTGTTGTTCCTCACGGGCTGGGGTACGAGCTTCCTAACCATGTTCGCCGGTGGTACCGGGCCGTTGGTGGCAGCCATTCTCATGGGCCGCAGTGGCCGGCCAACCGTTATTGGTACCCACGCAGCCCTCATGTCACTGCAGCATTCGATGAAGATCGCCGCCTTCAGCTTCTTGGGTTTCCAGTTCCACAGCTGGATCCCCTTCATCACGGTAATGATAGCATGCGGGTATCTCGGTGCTGCTGTCGGGATGAGGCTTTCCCTGCGTTTACCCGAGACATTATTTCGCTCTGCTTTCCGGACAATAATAGTCCTATTGGCGGCACGTTTGATCTGGACTGCTCTTTTCGCGGCCTGACAATCTACTCATAGGGTCAATGCGAGGAGGGATCATGGAATACTTTTCAGTTAAAACGCCAATGGTGATAGGCAGCTGTCTAGGGATCATAAATCGTATTATTGCAGCGAGATATACGTCCTCAGAGCTAAAGAATGGCGTTCGTCAGAATACGTGAGGCGTTTTTTGTGTCACTGTCCGAGCCTATAAACCAAATTGTGTAACTGCCAACGACTGAGTAATCATTTTAAAACGATACCATCTTGGGTACACAAGTGGACCAAGAAAAACCCAAAACCCTGGCCGCAGTGATGGCCAAAGACATCAAGTCAAAGAAAGACCTCGAAGCCCTCACCCAGCAGCTCGTGAAACTCACCTTTGAACCCGTGCTCAATGCCGAACTGGATGAGTTGCTCGGTTATCAGAAGCATGCCCCCGGCTTGTCGCGGTACCAGCAATAGTCTCAACGGTTATTCTATCAAACGCCTCACAAGCCAGCATGGCAAAGTACTGAACGAGTCACCCCGCGACCGAGACAGCTCTTTCGAGCGTCAGTTCGTACGCAAGGGGGCAGTCCAGACCGACCCAGATGGATGGTCAAATCCTGGCCTTACACGCCACGGAATTGACCGCCCGGGACGTCATCGACGCATTTAAAGAGATGTACGACGCGGACATCTCGGCAACGCCCGTTTCCAAGGTGACCGAGCGTGTGATCAATCAGGTTCATGAGTGGCGACAACGCCCTGTCAACCCGGTTTACCCTATTGTTTATCTGGACTGTATCGTTCTGAAAATTTGTCAGGACAATAGGGTAATCAACAAGTCCTTATACTTGGCTCTGGGCATCAACATGTAAGGCCAGAAGGAGCTGCTGGGCCTGTGGCTTACTGTGACCAAAGGGGCGAATTTATGGCTATCGGTAAAACTCACTGATCTGAAGAACCGCGGCATGGAGGACATCCTGGTCGCCTGTATGAATAGTATTAAGGGCAACCCGGATGCGATTGCAGCAGAATTTCCCCAGACCGAGGTTCAGCTCTGCATCGTACACATGGTTCGTAATTCACCGCTGCGAACCTGGCCACAAAGCTCATCAATTTCTTTTGAAAGGCCCTCTGCTTCCTCCCGTATGCGATCGTAGCTCCTGGTCCTGTTCATTAACCGCGGCAGCGACATGCAAATCTTTGTGAGTATCAACGCCACCGACAATCACTGGGCAAACAACCTGCTGTAGAGACATGACGAAGCTCCTGGCTATCTTTTTGAGGATGGCTTCACCATACACGATAGCCTGGACACGACAGTAACGAGACAGGCTGTCAGGCCCTTCTTGAGTCACATGCATCGGCGGGATGAAACCCCTGCCGCTAGGTGTTCTCGGATTACCGACAGGTCCAGGGAAAGACACATATCTGGGTCGATCGGAGTGCGGGTCAGGAAACCCGAGAACACTTGCGACACCCAGTATTTCAAGTTGAGCCAAAATCAGAAATACCCGGCACTGACAGTATTACTGTCGGAGTGGAACAGAACCTCCTATTTGGGCCGGCGCTTCCAGGAAGCCATCAGCATCGTATCCATAACCAGATCAGTCGACATTCTTGATTTCATAGACCAAGCAACGATTTGTCGTGGGAACAGATCCAGAACAGTGGCGAGATACAAGAAGCCCTCATGGGTTCGGATATAGGTAATGTTAGTCACCCATCGCTCGTTCGGCTCCTGGGCCTCGAAGTCGCGATTCAGGTGATTGGGCGCAACGTGGGCAGGCTCTCCGCTGTAATAACCTTTGTGTCGTTTTTAACCACGCTGAGCGCGGATACCTTCCGTCCTCATCAATCGGTACACCCGATTTTTGCTGCACTTCTCACCAAGGTCTTTGAAATCCAAGGTGATATTTCGGTAGCCGTATACACCATCACTTTCGAGCCACGCCTGCTTTATTAGCCCGACGAGGCGGCGATTGGCCTTGGCTTGGGGGCTTTCAGGATTATGCAGCCAGGCATAGAAACCGCCGAAATGGAAATTCAGAACGCGGCACATGACTCGGACTTGGAACTCCTTCTGGTAAGCCCTGATGAAGCGATACGTTACTCGGACTCCTTTGCAAAGAACGCTGCGGCCTTTTTTTAATATGTTGCGTTCCTCCGTCACCCGACGCAGTTCGGCCCGCAACTGGCGAAGCTCATCCTGCTGCTCGGTGATGTGCTGATGCTGACTTCCAGAATCGCCATACAGCTTGATCCATTTATACAGACTCAGAGGTGATCCCCAGTTTGCGGCACACGTCGGAGACCCTATAGCCCCGTTTCGTGACTTGCTTGACTGCCTCAATTTTGAATTCTTCGGAGTATTGCTTTCCGCTCATCACCAACACCTGTAGATTTGCGTTTAGTGTAACGCTATCAGGCGTCTACTGTATCGGGGGCTTGCCAAACTGCTCCCGCAATAAGGCATTCTCCTCGGCCAGGGCCGAGTCAGAAGGCAGGTTGGGACTGGGTGCGGAAGCCATTGAATTCATGGTCGATATTATACCAAAAGTCCGTCTTCTCTACCCCTCGCAATACCCAGCGCGCCCGGATGCCTCGGCACCACGCTACCGGTGTAAGCCTCAATTCGCATTTGCATTTTCAACCACAGGTTCAGGTCTACCTTCCGGGATACTTTGAAGGCCGGAGGGCGGCAGAACCGCCCCCGATTGCAGTCTTAGCAGATCGAAATAATCCGTTTGCTTATTTATAGCCTTTCAGAATTGAGTCATCACCATCGCGTTGATTCGATTAGCGTTGCCGTCCCTACCATCGAATCGCTCCGATCGGGCGTGGATATATTCCAAACCGAGACTTACCCGCGGCACTATATCAAAGAAGATGTTTGCCCATGCTACGTCCACGCGCCGCCGCTCGATCGCCGCGAGACTGTCTGGAACATCGCTGCGCTGAACACGTGAGTAGGCAAACGTACTGGATAGACGGGGAGACCACTTCTGCTCCAAAGCTAGATAGCCCGAAGCATGTTTAATTGGCTCGACCTTGCCATCTTCAACATAGCCATCCGTCGGACTGGGGCTCATATAAAAGCCTATACCTTCACCTACCCATAGTGCGGTTTTGAGTTTGGCAGACGGCCACAAGGGTTGAGCAAACTGAGCATACCCCCCCCAGCTGAGCGCAGAATCGTCGATACCGGAGCTCTCCACGTCTAGCTCACGCACCATCCCTGCTAAGGCAAAGCGGCGACCGAACTCATATCGAGCGGTAAGTGCAGGTGCACTGGAGTTCCCGTCGACACCAATATCGTCTCGCGGTGTTGGATTACCGCTCGCGTTTACCAGATTGACATCGTGATCTTCTAAAGAGAATGTCAACTGATGACTTTTTGCAGGCTTCATCGAGTAACGAAGCTGCGTGGTGCGACGGAAGGTACCTCCGGTCGGGCTGCCCAACTTAACAATTCGTGGCGAACCAATGAAACTCATAACATTCGACCAAGTTCGACCCGCCAAAACTGGGCCAAGCTCCATATATGCGTGTCGCAGCTGATTCAATTCGCCTTCACCAAGTCCGGGACGCCCCAGGAAATGGCTTTCGAAATAAGTATTTAGTTGACCATAGTCGGTGGCCGTACTCGTACCAATGTTGATGCGCGACTCCAATGCGTGCGCTGAGAACTTGCCATCAGTTTCCCGGGGTGTCACATCTGCCAAGAATGGGTTAGTTACCTCCCCCATGTCGTTATCCATATCGTAGATGAAATCCGCTTTCAAATAGCCACCAAGCCGGATATCTGTCTCAGTACCTGGAAACCGGAAAGTCGGGCGCCAGTTCCAGGGGGGGCCGATCTGGCTCAGTTCACCACTCCTAACCACTTCGCCGGGCTCGTACGAAGGATAAGGCCCCTTTGGCGCTTGTGCATACGCTGCACCTACGCTCAAAGCTAGAATTGGCAGTGAAATAATCGTTTTTTTAAATGCTTTGATTGAGTGATACATAAGATTCCTCTCTTTTTTGTAATTGGACTTAATGTTTTATTTGCTAACCTCCATGTAATAGGATTCCCCGACACCATTCCCTGCCGCGTGGTTTCTTGCTCTAGAGATCCAGCACTAGCTTCCTTCCATGAGCTCGGGACACACAGACCGTCATCTTGTCCCCTGCCGATTTTTCTTCATCAGTCAGATACATGTCCCTGTGATCTGGGTCGCCTTCAAGGACCCCGGTCAGGCAGGTCCCGCAAATTCCCTGCTCACACGAGACCTCGACTTCAATGCCGTTTTCTGCGAGCACTTCGACCACGCTTTTATCTTCCGGGATCAGGTAGGTGCCTCCTGATCGCGCCAGGGTGACTTCGAACTCGCCGGTGGGGCCTGACAAGGCTTCGGGATCGGCATTGAAATATTCCAGGTGTATTGCCTGTGGCGGCCAATGAGTCGCCGCGATGTCTTCCACCATGTCCATGAAGGGTTTGGGGCCGCAGATATACATCTGCCCGCCTTCTGGACGATCCGCGAGGGTATGACGCAAATACGCCTTCGTCGCATCCGGCTCAAGCGCATAGTGAAAGTGGACTCGGTTGCTGTATTCGCCCCCCCCCAGCAATTCATGAAAGGCCGTATGCTTAATCGAACGGGTGAAATAAAGCAGGCGAAAGTTACCACCTGCCTTTTCCAGGTGCCTCGCCATGCTGAGGATGGGCGTGATTCCTATGCCACCTGCGATAAGGGTGTAATGGCCGGCCCCCTCATCAAGCACAAAGTTGTTACGGGGCTCACTGATCGTGAGCTGGTCACCCTCCTTGATCCGCTCGTGCATGCCCGATGAGCCGCCGCGGGACTCTGCTTCGCGTTTGACGGCAATAAGGTAGTGGTCAGTGTCGCCGGGGGCATTGCACAGGGAATACTGCCGAACGATTCCTGGCGCCACATGGACATCAATGTGCGAGCCCGGGGTGAAGTCAGGGAGCTTTTGCCCCGCCGGGGCGACAAGCTCGAACGAAACGATATCGATCGCCTCTGGACGGACTCTGTTGACTCTCACTGTTAACGTTCTATTGCTCATAATTCTTACTCTCCTTTATCCAGGCACGGCCCACTGGTCCCGACGTACCCAGAGCGCTCTCCTAGCGACCAAACATGGTGTCAGGGATCATAAGCGCGAGTTGAGGAAACAGAACGACAATCGCCAGGCATAACCCCATCGCAAACCAGAAGGGCAAAACGCCGACATACATATGCGAAAGGGGAATGTGAGGCGCTATGCCCTTTACTGCGAACACATTCATCCCTACCGGCGGGGTGATGAGCCCCATCTCCAGCACAATGACGACCAGCACCCCAAACCAGATCGGGTCGATACCGAGTTGTGCGATAATGGGCAGGACAATTGGCAGCGTTAGGACGAGCATCGCGAACCCTTCCAGAAACGTTCCAAGGATCACATAAGCAACCAGAATGATCGCGAGGGTGCCGTATGTCCCGAGCCCCAGCTCCATCATCTGCGAGGCCAACGTCTGGGGTATTCCCGACATCGCTACAAATGGGCTGAACACATGGGCCGCAATGAGGATCAGGTAGAACACCGCCGTGGTGCGCGCTGTCTCAACCAGAACTGACTGGAGGTCCCTCCATGACAGTTTGCGTCGCAACAACGCAATGATCAGCACTAGGAATGCACCAACGCCTGCTGCCTCGACAGGGGTAAATGCCCCGGCATAAATTCCACCGATGGTGATGAACGCGACGATCATCAATGGCGCTGCCTCTTTAAGGGCGCACAGACGCTCCCTGAGCGGCGCCGCTTGCTGGGATGGCGCGTAGTCAGGCCGAATGAACGTCACGACCAGAATAGCGACGATAAAGAGACCCATTAACAGAAGACCCGGAAGGATCCCTGCCATGAACAGCCGCCCGATAGATTGTTCCGACAGGATGCCGTAGATGATAAAGCCGGTAGAGGGGGGGATGAGTATTCCCAGCGTACCGCCAGCAGCGAGAGCTCCGGTCGACAGCCGGTGATTGTAGCCAAGCCGCTCCATCTGTGGCAGGACGACTCGCCCCATGGTGAGCGCGGACGCCAGTGAAGAGCCACTGACCGCGGCGAAGCCGCCGCATCCCAGGATAGTGGCGGAGGCCAGGCCGCCGCGATAATGTCCAACAACGGCTTGGGCCGCATCGTAGAGATTTCGGCTCAGGCCGGATATGACCGTCAGGTTCCCCATGAGAATGAACAAAGGGATCACCGACAGAGTATAAGATGACGCGATGTGCCAGGTTTCTGCAGTGAGAGTTCCCATGGCAGCGTTAAATCCCGCGGATACCGTAATCCCACCGAACCCCACCGCTAGCAGCGCGATCCCTACAGGTACTCGGAGAATCAGCAGGACGAACAGCACAATCATCCCAATGAGCCCGATCGTTAAGGCATCCATTACTTCGGCTCCTTATGGGTTTCAGAAGTGGTTACCGTCCGGTCAGTTTGGCGTTTCGGAACACGGAGCAACTGCGTGAACAGGACGATTGTATAAAGTGCGGCGCTGAAAATGACGACGCCATAGAAGGGCCAGATCTTGATCTTCAGAAGATTGGTGGCTTCTTCCCATTCAAGAGCGTCCTGCAGCCCGTGTGCTGCTCCCCAGGCGAGCAGGGCCATTAGAGTCACCCCGAGCACTCGCGCCACAATGTCACCGATCAGGCGGCCGATGGTGCCCAGCCGCCGCTCGAACAGGTCAACAGCGATGTGACCACCCGTTACGGCGCAGTGCGCCAGCCCCAACATGGTCGCCGGCACCAACATCATCTGCACTGCTTCCTTGGCACCAAAGATGGGTGCGTTGAAGCCGTACCGCAGGACCACATTGAGGACGGTAAAAAACATGATGCCGAACAGAATGCAGCCCGCTATTAATGCGCAATGCTTCGCGAGGCGCTCTATCAGGGACATCACTGAGCTCCCTTGGAGGTAGCCGCGTCGCGCTGGTAGGGCTGCCCCATCAGTTCGACAATCTTTTTCGCGTTGTCTATACCTTCACTCTCCAGCTCATTCACGGTCTCCTTGATGGCCGACTGTGAGAGCTTCCGGAATGCGGCGGTCTCCTCGAGTGTCAGCTCGACGATGTTTTTATCCGCTTCGCGGATAGTCGCCATGCCTTCCTCATGCTGGTCCCGATATGACTGGCTCGACTTCTTACTCATTTCATAGCCAGTGTATTTGTCGATAGCAGCCTGCTCGGCATCCGTAAGATTTTCGTATGAATCTCTATTCATCAACTGAAAGACTACCGATGTCGTCGAAGGGACCCCGACGGTGTAGTGATCGAACACCTCGTGCAGCTTGAAACTGTTCAAGGTCGAGCCCCCGAGCAAGGCGCCATCGATAACCCCCGTCTGCGCCGCGCTGTACACCTCGGTGATCGGCATGGAAACCGGCGTGCCGCCCCAGGCCTCTATCGCTTTACCGACGTTCGATGACGGAACGCGAATTTTCATGCCGTCAAGGTCGGCCGGTGTGCGCACTTCCTTGTCCCGCAACATGAGTATCGCGCTCTCGCTGGTGAAGACGGCCAACGGCTTGACCCTGGCATACTCGTCTTCAAGCAGCGGCATTGCATTCCACAGGCCGCCGGTGCCCTGCTCATCCGACTCGGGCACACCGGGGAGTTCGATCAGCAGGGTCTTGGGAAAATGTGAAGAGGTGTAGCCGGGCAGGCCGTGAACGATATCCGCTACACCCCTGACGACACGCTTGTACTGTTCAGTGCCGCCGGAGCCCAATTGACCAGCCGGATAGATGTTGAGTACCAGGCTACCGTCAGTAGCCTCGACCAGTTGCTTGGCAAGCGGCTCCCATACATTTTTCTGAAGATGGTGATTCGCGGGTACAAAACTCGCCAGGTTCAGTTCCGTGGCTTGAACACTCGACAATGTAAGTCCAGTTACGATCCCACCGGTGAGTACAGTTTTGGCAATTCTGTTAGTGATGCTCATAGCCTTCTACCTATCAGTCTTGTTTTATGGGGCTGCCAGAGAGCCTATCGACACTCCTAATTCTCCCCTTCTTTGTGCTTTCACGTTATGCGCCTGCCTTTAGCTTGACCAATACCAAGTGCGCACCTCTCCATAGATAAAAGTTTACGCACCTCGACTGAACGCAGTAGCGGCATGTATATCAGGTTGATATATCGCGGTTTCCTGGATAGGACACATCGGAGAAACGTTAATCAACCATTTGGCTGATAAGAAGCAATCGGAGAGATAGCAAATCGGGAGCGGCTCACCATACTTCGGAGAATTACTTCTAGCTGTGCGGAAGCCGTCCGTGCTTATGCTCGAAGAATCTCGCAGAAAGTTCGGCCTCGTTCTCTTTGCGGATCAACTGATCACTCACTGCTCGGAGGGACTCTATGAATGCCGCCGACGCAGGCGGCAAAGACATATCGGCCCGGACGCTGAAGCCAATGGATCTGGCTGTGCCTGGAAGCTCTATCGGCAGCACTTCAAGAATTCCGAACTGCTCTTCAAAATGGATTTGCTGGCGCGTGACGATAGCAATCCAATCGTTTCGCAACAAAAGTTCGCGCGTTGCTATGGAGGAACTACACTCTACGACCACAGTGGGCGGCGGAAGTTTGGCTTGGCGGAACAACATCTCAAATTTTGCTCGAGCGGGTGTGCCTTTTACGGGCACAACCCAGGAAGCACGACTCAGCTCTTCCATACCAATGTGGGATCGGCCCGCAAGCGGGTGACCGCGTCGTACAACGATTGAAAGCGGCGTTCGATACAATACATCTTCTTGGACATTCTTGGCCGGGGCAGGCTCGCGCAAGGCGCCGACAATAACATCGAGGTCACCGCAGTGCAGTCCGTCCAGCAGGGTACTGTACGGACCCTCCACAATGGAAAACCTGAGTTCTGGATGGGTCTGTGAAAGACGACTCAAAGCCTCTGGAATTAAAAAGCTCCGGGCTAGCGGCATGCTACCAATCGCGACGCGTCCCGTCAGCGTACCCGACCGAGCCTCCATTTCTTCGCAGACATAACGTAACTCGTGCAAAACCAGCTTCGCCTGCCTCACCAGCAGAGCGCCAGCTTTGGTCAGGACCATATGCCCCGGACGTCGTTCAAATAGTGACAAACCCACAAGCTCTTCAACATCCCGGATAGCTCGGGCCACCGCAGTCGTGGAATGGCCGAGCATCGCCGCCGCAGCAGTTGCGCTGCCGCTGTCACCTGTTGCGACTAAGGCGCGCAGATGCCTCAACGCTGCATGACGATAGAACGGCACCTCAGTGCCCTGCATTTCAGGCAGGAACGATAACTCCTGACTGGCCTGTTTTAATTGCTGGCGAATTCGTCGAAAGCGATCGAATATCGACCCTGCCTGAGTATGGGGGACGATTCCATCAGGACGCCGCTCAAACAGCTCCACACCCAGACGCTCTTCGGTGACTTTGATCAAACGACTGAGCGCAGGCTGCGAGATGAACAGTGCCGGCGCTGCCCGGCTTACGCTGCCCTCCTCCAGCACCACCAAAGCGGCGCGAACACCCCGTAAGCTGACTGTACCCTTTTCTTCCGTCATTTACTTACCTCGACCATAGACCGCAGACAACATAGCACAGTGCCACAAGCTCTAGCATACAGCCTGGGAGTTAGCTATGCGTGAAGTTTATTGCATGGGCTTTGACGCATTGAGCATTGGCCGCCACGAGAACGGACGGGAATACTGGAACCTAGCAGATTAATAACAGCAAAGGGCAATCAGGAGCATCGGCTGAGCTGAGTTACTCAGTCACTCCTTACCCCGGTCGAGAATGGCGGAGCCAATATGCAAACGCGAATACCCTGTACTCTCATGCGCGGAGGAACCTCTAAGGGCGCCTATTTTCTGGCATCCGACCTACCTGATTCGCCCGAACTCCGGGATCGAGTATTGCTCGCGGTGATGGGCTCGCCCGATGGGCGCCAGGTAGATGGACTGGGCGGAGCAGATCCCCTCACGAGCAAAGTTGCGATCGTCCGTCCATCGGACCGGGAGGACGCAGATGTCGACTATCTGTTCGCCCAGGTCAATGTGGACCTGCCCGAGGTGGATATCACTCCCAATTGCGGCAACATGCTGGCAGGTGTCGGTCCGTTCGCGATAGAGCGAGGGCTGGTCAATGCTGACGCTGTGGCCACTCGGGTGCGGGTGCACATGGTCAATTCCGGCAACATCGCCGATGTCATCGTACAAACCCCGGATGGCAACGTCACGTACACGGGGGATGCGCGCATCGACGGCGTCCCCCATACTTCCGCTCCACTACTTATCGACTTTCTCGACACGGCGGGCTCGGTTTGCGGCAGCTTATTGCCAACGGGGAACCGAGTAGACGAAGTTGAAGGCGTGCGGGTTACCTGCATAGACAACGGTATGCCTGTTGTTCTGCTACGGGCAACAGACTTGGGAAAGACGGGATACGAAGACCCTGAGACCCTGAATGAGGATCAAGATTTTCGCGAGCGGTTGGAAGCCATTCGCCTGACGGCTGGCCCCATAATGAATTTAGGTGATGTAGCCAACAAAGTCGTTCCGAAGATGTGCCTTGTAGCCCGTCCCCGGGCGGGCGGCGTGATTTCCACACGGACCTTTATCCCCCATGTCTGTCACTCCGCCATTGGCGTTTTGGGCGCAGTGTCCGTGGCGACTGCGTGCGCACTGGACGGAAGCGTGGCGAACGAACTGGCCGAACTGCCACTCGGCAACCCAAAGCTCATGCCGATTGAGCACCCTTCCGGCGAGTTCACGGTGGAAATCGATGCAGAGGAGACGCCAAATGGTCCTATGTTCAGGCGTAGTGCGCTCCTACGCACCACACGGAGCTTAATGGAAGGGGATGCGTTTGTTCCCTACCACATTTGGGATGGCAAGGCCGGTAAAAGCGCCGAGCCCGACATCTGAGCAGGTTCATTGAACTGGCAACCCAAAGGGAGAGCCTATGAAACAACAACTTGATCGTTCGAATCCGATTTCCGACACCCGGGTTTTCGACTTGCGCGAATCGCGCAGAGGGTACCGCATCAACAAGATGTGCGACTCATTGATCGATGAAAACAACCGGGCGGCTTACAAAGCAGACGAAGAGGCCTACCTGGAAAAGTGGGGACTCACCGAAGAAGAGAAAAATCTGATTCGCGACCGCGACTGGGCCGGACTGAATGAGGCGGGTGGCAACATCTACTACCTGCTCAAGTTGGGCTTCGTCGTCGACCACGGTCTCTACCGTATGGGTGCGCAGATGCGCGGTGAGACCTTTGAAGAATTTCTGGCCGGACGCAACGCCAAGGGGGCGAGATAGCCATGGGTAAGATCATTGCCGGAATCGGCACCTCACATGTTCCATCTATAGGCGGCGCATACGATCGTGGCGCCCAGGCTGATCCTGACTGGAAGCCGTTGTTCGATGCTTATATTCCGGTTCGGGAGTGGCTTGAAGAACTGAGGCCCGATGTCGCTATCGTAGTTTACAACGACCACGGCGCTGACTTCTTTTTCGACAAATACCCAACGTTCGCCTTGGGCTGCGCAGATCAATATGCCGTCGCAGATGAAGGTATGGGTGTACGGCCTTTGCCGCGGATTAAGGGTGACTTCGAATTCTCCCAGCATCTATGTGAATCGCTGGTCTACAACGAGTTCGATTTGACGATGTGCCAGGAAATGGCCGTAGAACATGGCTTTCTGGTGCCGATGCACCTGTGCTTCGACCACAGGCCAGACTGGAATGTCGCCGCAGTGCCACTAGCTGTCAATGTGCTGCTGCATCCGCTACCGACCGCCCGTCGCTGCTACAGACTCGGACAGGCGATCCGCCAGGCAGTTGAGTCGGACGAGCGAGACCTGAGGGTGGTCATCTTGGGTACCGGCGGCATGTCCCATCAACTTCAAGGGAAGCGTTTCGGGGAAATGAACAAGGAGTTCGACCAGGAGTTTCTGGACCGCATAGAAAATGACCCTGAAAGCCTTGCGGACATGACGCATCAGGAGCTAATGCAAAAAGCCGGCGCAGAAGGGATCGAGTTGATTATGTGGCTGATCATGCGCGGCGCGACATCGGACAAGGCACGTCGGGTGCACCGGAACTATTACGGGCCGATGACCACTGGGATGGGGCTGGTCACCTTTGAGGAGCCTGAATAGGCGCTACGCTTAGCCCAGCATACTGCTTGCTGGGTTTCCCCTAGAACTCAAAATATAAGGAAAAATCCGTCGTGGAAAAATTCATACGCAACGCTTGGTATGTCGCCGCTTGGTCAAAGGAAATTGGCAACACCCTGTTCTCTCGGCGGATCCTTGACGAACCGGTAGTTATGTACCGTACCAGCGATGGCACTCCCGTCGCCATGCTCGACCGCTGTCCACATAAACTCACCCCTCTGTCCCTGGGACGAATTATCGACGACCGGGTGCAATGCGGCTACCACGGCCTCGAATTCGACTGTTCTGGAAAATGCGTGAATGTCCCTGGGCAGGACAGAATACCGTTGCAAGCAAAAGCCAGGACCTTCCCATTGGTCGAACGCTATAACGCGCTCTGGATCTGGATGGGTGACCCCGAACTCGCTGACCCGAACCGCATCATTGAAGTGCAGCGATACAACGAACCAGACTGGGCCGTCATTGATGGGCAATACCAGTATCACCGCACCAGCTACCTGAACATTGCTGAAAACCTGGTGGATCCAGCGCATACCACTTATGTCCATCGGCAGACCATTGGCAACCCGGCAGCGGGTGAAGTCCCGGTCACTGTCGAGGTAAACAAGGACGAGCGAGGCAATGATTACGTGCTCGCTTATCGCTGGACCAATAACGCCGAGCCACCACCCATCGATCAGAAGCTTGGAAGCTTCAGCGGCCTGACCGACCGCTGCCAGTATTACTACTACTACCTACCCTGTGTGTCCCGGGTTGATGTGGTGACCATGGAAGCGGGCCAGGAACATAGTGAAGAAAACAAGGACAAGGGCTTGCGCGCTTTCAGCTACAAGATGCTCACACCGGAAACGGAAAACCGGACGCACTTCTTCTGGATGCATATACGCAATTTCAGAATCAACGAGGACGTGAGTACGTTGATTGAGGGAATGAACGCGACGTTCCAGGAAGACAACGAGATCTCCTCCGCCGTGCAACGGGAGCAGGAAGCTACCGGTGACCTTCAGTACGCATGGCTTGGAATTGATGTGGCGCCCTCACGAGTACGGAAAATGCTCGAAAAAATGGCTTCACCTGAGTAAGAAACACGAGACACAAAGCACATGATCATAATCATCCCAGATGACTACCAAGCGGCGGTACCGACACTGAAGTGCTTCCAGAAACTCCAAGGGCACGACGTACGGGTGTATCACGACACTCTGAAGTCTGTTGACGGGCTAGCGGAGCGGTTTTCCGACGCCGAGGCGCTTGTGCTGATTCGCGAGCGAACGCCCATTACAGAAGGGCTCCTGGCCCGTCTGCCCAACCTTCGCCTGATCAGCCAGACCGGCGGCGGCACCGCCCACATCGATCTCAATGCTTGTGCGCGCCGGGGTATCACTGTAACCGCAGGGGCCGGCTCGCCAACCGCGCCAGCGGAACTGACCTGGGGCTTGGTCCTGTCAGCAATGAAGTATATTCCCGAACAGGTAGAGAGCATGCGGTCCGGACACTGGCAAACCCGGCTGGGAGCCAACCTGCATGGGCGGACGTTAGGGATCTTCGGATACGGAAAGATAGGCAGTATGGTTGCCAATTACGGCCGGGCCTTTGGTATGCGCGTTCTGATTTGGGGGCGCGAAGGCTCGATCAGCCGGGCTAGAGACAACGGCTTCGAGACAGCCGCCAGGAAATCCTCACTCTTCGAACAATCCGACGTGCTCTGCCTGCATCTGCGCCTGACCGGCAAGACTCGGGGATTGGTTACTAAAGTCGACCTTGCCTGTATGAAGGCGACCTCGCTTCTTGTGAACACCAGTCGGGCGGAGCTGATCGAGCCGGGTGCCCTCGCTGCAGGGTTGAATGCCGGCCGACCGGGTTTTGCCGCAGTGGATGTCTATGAAGACGAGCCGGTGACGAACCATCCCCTCCTGCATCTCGACAATGCGCTCTGTACCCCGCACATCGGTTATGTCGAACGCGATCACTACGAGTCGTACTTCGGCACCGCTTTTGATCAAGTTCTTGCTTTTGCCGCAGGCCGGCCACTGGGTGTCATCAGGGGCCCAATGGATACCTAAACAGTTTTCTCCACCGAACCATCACAAAATCTAAAAGGAGTGGGTACATGATTATCGATTGTCACGGCCACTACACGACAGCGCCGCAAGCGCTGGCGGACTGGCGCAAGCGCCAGATCGACAGCCTTTCCAATCCAGCTCTGGCGCCCTCCCCCGGAGAGCTCGTGATTAGTGACGACGAGCTGCGGGAGAGCGTTCTCAACGCACAGATCCGCATCCAGCAGGAGCGCGGGACAGATGTCACTATTTTCTCCCCACGCGCCAGCTTCATGGCACATCATATCGGTGACGCGAATACCAGCGAGACTTGGGCATCAATCTGCAATACCCTCATTCACCGCGTCACTACGCTGTTTCCGAACAACTTCATTGGCGCCTGTATGCTACCGCAGTCCCCAGGCGTGCCTCCGGAGAACTGCATTCCGGAACTTGAGCGCTGTATTGACGAATACGGATTTGTCGGAGCAAATCTCAACCCGGATCCGTCGGGCGGCTTCTGGAAAGAACCACCATTAACTGACCGCTGGTGGTATCCGCTCTACGAGAAATTGGTGGAACTCGATATTCCCGCCATGGTGCACGTTAGCACAAGCTGTCGCGGCTGCTTTCACACCACCGGCGACCACTACCTGAATGCGGACACCACCGTATTCATGCAGCTCCTAAAGGGCGACTTGTTCAAGGACTTTCCTACGCTGAAATTCATCATTCCGCACGGCGGAGGTGCCGCGCCCTACCACTGGGGGAGGTTCCGGGGCATGGCCCAGGATATGAAGCTTCCGAAGCTGGAAGACAAGCTGCTGAACAATGTCTTCTTCGATACATGCGTCTACCACCAACCCGGCATCGATCTGCTGACCCGCGTTATCCCGGTCGACAACATCCTGTTCGGATCTGAAATGGTCGGCGCCGTGCGGGGCATAGACCCGGAGACCGGGCATTACTTCGATGATACGAGGCGCTACGTAGACGGCGTGAGCGGCCTTACCGCAGAGGAGCGACAGAAAATATTCGAAGGCAATGCACTCCGGGTCTATCCCCGGCTTGCGGCGGCACTGGAGAAGCGGGTATGACCGAATTAGGTGTAGTTTACCAATCAATCGAACGAGCCGACCCAGCCGCTGTCGAGCGACTGTCCCGACTGGGCGTGGCAACAATACACGAAGCCCAGGGGCGACTGGGACACATGCGGCCCTACCTACGCCCCATTTACAAAGGTGCTCGATCCTGCGGCACAGCCGTGACTGTGCTGGCCCATCCCGGCGACAACTGGATGATGCATGTAGTTGCAGAGGTTGCCCAGCCCGGCGACGTCGTGGTCGTGGGACTAACCTCTGACAATACCGACGGAATGTTCGGCGACCTGCTGGCGACCTCATTCATGGCCCGGGGCATCAAAGGGTTGATTATAGACGCGGGCGTGCGGGACATCGCCGACCTCGAACAGATGGGCTTTCCTGTCTGGTCCCGAGCCATTTCCCAAAAAGGCACCATCAAAGAAACCATCGGGTCAGTTAACATTCCGGTGGTCTGCGGCGGCTGTCTAGTGCACCCGGGGGATGTGGTTATTGCCGACGACGACGGTGTCGTGGTGGTACCTTCGGCTCGGGCCAGCGAAATCGCCGAGGCGGGGGAAACACGGGAGGCCAACGAGCAGCGCAAGCGCGAACGACTCGCGACGGGAGAGCTTGGGCTGGACATGTATAGCATGCGGGACCGTCTAGCCAAGGCAGGCCTGCGTTACGTGAACCAAAAACAGCAGGAGCAGGGACAGTGAAAACCATCAAGCCTTACGATGAGAATCCGGTCAAGCCAGCCTATGAAATGCCCGCGGACGCCTGCGATGCCCATTGCCATGTGTTCGGCCCGGCCAACCACTTTCCCTATTCGCCAGTCAGCACCTATACGCCCAAGGACGCCGGATTCGATACCCTGCGAGCCCTCCACGATCACCTGGGAATCGAACGGGCAGTCATAGTACAGGCAAGCTGCCACGGCACGGACAACCGTGCCATGGTGGATGCAATCGCCCGTAGCAACGGCCGATACCGTGGCGTCGGCATGGTCGACGGCGACGTTACGGATGCGGAGCTTGAAGCCTTACACCTGGGCGGGGTCCGCGGCATAAGATACAACTTTGTCGCCCACCTCGGTGGCGCACCAGATCCTGATGTCTTCGATCGCATGGTCAACAGGGTGAAGGGCCTGGGCTGGCACGTCGTGCTGCACCTCGATGCCCAGGATATCCCGCACTACCTGCCTCTGCTGAACTCCCTGCCGATTCCGTTCATCATCGATCACATGGGCCGGGCAAAAGTTGCCGACGGAATCAAGCAGCAACCCTTTCAGGAGCTGCTGGCATTGATGCACAACAACGAGAGGTCCTGGGTAAAGATATCCGGTGCCGAGCGCATCTCCAAAGCCGGGCGGCCATTTGCAGACGCCATTCCGTTCGCCAGCGCTTTGATTGAAGCCGCGCCGGACCGGGTGTTATGGGGCACTGACTTCCCCCACCCTAACATAAGTGGAGACATGCCCAACGATGGCGAACTGGTGGATCTATTCGCCCGGTTCACGGATAACGACGACCTGCGCACCCGCATACTCGTAGACAATCCTGAACGTCTCTACTGGGCTGACTAAGCCAACGCTTCAACATAGAGCGAAAACAGCCTAATCTGAAACGCCGAGATGTCCAGCCCTCAGATCTCGGCGCCTTTTCAGGCGACGCTCACTAAGGGAGGCCGTCTCGGAACCAGTCTAGCAGCAAAGCGCTCAACACCTGCAGCTTCGTGGGGCGCTGTTTTGCCTGTGGGTAAATCAGCCAAACGGTGCTGACCGAACGGGTAGCAGTGTTGTTCCAGCACTGTTGCCAGATCGCCACGGGCCAGCAGTGGCTCCACGTAGTAGTCCGAAAGCTAAGCAATTCCAGGCCTTTCTTCACGGCGTCCCGCAATGCCGGACCGGAGCGCCAGTTGCGAGTGAGTTTTGACTCCTCTCGCTCGCTGTTTTCGCTGAACAGGCCGGACTGCTAAAGCTATGCATATTGGCCAAGCAAGGGCAAATGGCATACAGCAAAACAGATCTCTCCGTGCCCGCTTATGTAACAGGCGATCACGAAACGGTTCCATCTTCGTTCCTGGATGCCAGCCAGCTAAGAGATCAAATATGCCAAAACGGTGGGGCATCATCAAACGCGATGTCATCTTCTTCGTGAACTTTCATACCTTGTAAGGAGGCAGATTTGTCGCACTCTCAGCTTGCTTTACTGCTAGGAATGACCGTAGCCCTGGGGCCTTTAGCGCTTGATGCATATCTACCAGCATTCCCAACTATTGCAAACGACCTAGGGGTCTCCCACAGTGACCTCGCGCTGACGCTTAGCGCATATGTAGGTATCCTCGGATTAGCGCAACTGGTCGGTGGGCCACTATCCGATCGCTATGGCCGCCACCCCATTTTGCTCGTCGGTTTGACGGTTTTCGCTGCTTCAGCCGTGATGATTTCAAAGGCTGATTCGCTCGGGAGTCTGGTGCTTTGGCGTATTGTTCAAGGTATCGGTGGTGCATTCTGTGCCGTTTCGGTACCAGCGATTGTCCGGGACCAAGTCGGTGGTCAGGAGGCAGCGAGATTGTTTGGACTGATCGGTCTCATCATGTTTATCGCACCAGCTGCAGCACCATTCTTGGGGGCACTGGTGCTGATCATAGGAAACTGGCACGACATCTTCCTGCTCTTGGCAGCCTATGCCATTTTACTTGCATTTGCGCTGCGATTTGCGCTGTTTCCCCGGTTGCAACGAAGGCCACCTGTAAATACTCCGATTCATGCTATGCTTACCAATTACCTGCGGGTCCTCCGGCATCAAGCGACAATGCGATTTGTCGGCATTCAGGCTCTATGTTTCAGTATCTTGCTGCTGTTCATCACCCATTCCTCATTTATCTATCAAGAATGGTACGGCCTTTCGAATACCATGTTCTCTATTCTGTTTGCCGCCAACATTGCATTGATGGCAATGTTGAATCTGATCAATCGCTGGTTCCTGAAAAAATATGTATCCGTTGAACTATTGCGGATTCAGGTGACTCTACAGTTCTTGTCACTGGTCGCCCTAGTAACTGTAGTTGGGCTCGGCGGCCCACTCTGGCTGGTAGCCACTTGCATTATTCTCGCTGTTGGCTGGCAGGGCGGTATCATTCCTAACAACATGGCCAATGCTCTTGAGTTTTTCCCTCATATCGGTGGCACCACTGCAGCCTTGTTGGGGGCTACCCAGTACACCATTGCTGGAGGCATCAGTGCCCTGTCGACAACATTTGGTGGCGACACTCTGTTACCGATAGTAACCAGTATGTTGATATGCTCAGCCGGTGCAATGGCCCTTGCCCTAGGGGCGCCGCAGGCGGTAGCTCCTAAAAAAGGCGCAAAGGCTTAAACTAACTGCTTGAAGGCCTCATATTACGCCGATCAACACCGCGATAAAACACCCCAGATAAGTGCACTCCGGAGGCGAAGGTCTCAGGTTCGAATCCTGACGGCCGGGCCATTAACGTTACAACTCAACGAGTTACCATCGCCCTCTTACCTAAATCACTCGCACCTGAGCAATCTGAAAACCTCCGATGCCATCAGTGACTCTTGCACAGCAAGATTAAAAGCAGGAATTTTTCTCGATTATTGCGCCTGAGCCCAAATGGTGCCTTGGCAGTGCCCAGTTAATTTAGGCTGATGCATCACCAGCCATTAACGTGACCTTTGCACGGTTTCCACCTAACTATCTTTATGGCACAGCCGTTCTGCGCTATCCAAGCACATATTTTCACTTGGCATTCTCAGCTTGGTCGCAAAGCGAACGTTCAGATTGACCACCCAAGCGGACCTTTTGCTGGACAGCGTGAGCCCGTTGCCTTCCCCCCTCCAATTCACTGGAAGACTGGCCCTACCCACTTGACTACATTGACGGCACGCAACTCTGAGGCAAATTTTTGACATCCATCGTCAACAATTAGTGGCAAGGACTTATTCGCCATCTAGTACGCTCAGGCGGGTAACGAGGTTGCATGCAACCTTCTCTAAATTGATTATCATGCACTGCTCCCTTTTTGCAGTCGTCGTTTGTTTAAGCAGACTATTTGGCTAAAGGCACTTTCATCTGGACCTCCTCAATGCGACACAACTTAGGCTATACCAAGGATAGCGGTATCGATTGCAAAAAAGCGACAATGTAGTCGAAAAAAATCAGCATGAGTGCGATTGGCCACTCCGGCGATAACGCTACCTGCGAGGGGGTCTTCGGAAGGGTTCTACCCCCTTACTGCTGATACTTCTAAAAAAAGAGGCCCAATGGGCATCCACCGGACTCCCTGATCGGGGCCTGCTTAAGCGGGCGTTGGAGCACCCATCCAGCCCCCCCCCTAAATAGCCCATCACGGCGCCTAAAAAAGGTCCGCTTTCCAATGGAAGCAGCTGAGGTATAGTTGGAATTCAAACTAATATACTGTCTGGCATCCAGATGAGTACGACTACTCCTTGTCCGTGTGCCTGATCCTACCAAACCGAGGGGGGGGATTTTGGGTTTTTTCTACAACCTCAACCCCAGCTATAACCGGCGTCAAAAAGCGAAGCAAAGCCCAGCTTTTTGGTGTCCGAGTGTTTTGCCTTGATGTTGCAGCGGCAGTTTCCAGACCGGGCCAGTCATGTGATGAATCGTATGCGCGATCTTCGGGGCGGCAAAAGTTACGACGCCCAGTTCGGGCGCAGGATGACAGGAACGGGCCCCTACGCAGATCTTGTCCGCCAGCGCTTCGCAAAGCGCGCAAGGCAACTGGGCCTGAACCTTCATCAGGCAGAGCCCCTTAGAAGCGACCTCTTCAGGCGTCCTGCGGGTGAGCAGATAGGATTGTTTTAGACCAGGGCTATTGCCTCACGCCGACCAGCGGGAGAAAGTCGTAAGACCTAGGTCGTACAGACGCGGGTTTTTCATTCCGTTTCTTAACGTTTGTTGATAACTTGAACTAGAATTAGGAGTTACTTTCCCTGACAGAGGGAGAGGCTCTCAACACAACAACGACAAAAGAGGCTAGAAGAGCAATGAAGATCCGTTCTGTTCTATCCGCGGCTGTGCTGGCTGTAGCAACTACCTTTGCTTCCACACAAGCCCTCGCTCAAGACACGTTTACCCTGCGCCTGGCCGAAACCTGGGGGCCCAACTTCCCGATTTTCGGTGATACCACCAAACGGTTCGCTGAAACTGTCGAAAAAATGTCCGACGGCCGCCTGAAGGTCCGCATCGACTCGTCAAACAAGCACAAAGCGCCCTTCGGTGTCTTTGATATGGTCAAGGCCGGCCAGTACGACATGGGTCATTCCGCGTCCTACTACTGGAAAGGCAAAGTACCCAACACCCTGTTCTTCACAAGCATGCCGTTCGGCATGAACGCGATGGAACAATACGCCTGGTTCTACCACGGTGGTGGTATGGAACTGATGCAGGAGGTTTACGAACCCCACAACATGCTGTCGTTCCCAGGTGGTAACACCGGCGTTCAGATGGGCGGCTGGTTCCGCAAGGAAATCAACTCCCTGGAAGACCTTCAAGGCCTCAAGATGCGTATCCCCGGTTTCGCCGGCGAGGTGTTTGCGGAAGTGGGTGTAAACCCAACCAACATCCCACCGGGCGAGCTGTACACAGCCCTTGAGCGCAACACCATTGATGCCGTCGAGTGGGTGGGGCCATCACTGGACCTGCGCCTTGGTTTCCAGCAGATCGCTGATTACTACTACACCGGTTGGCACGAGCCCGCCACGGAACTGCAGTTCCTGGTGAACAAGAAAGTGTGGGAAAAACTGCCAGCCGACCTGCGCGAAATCATGCGCGTCGCCATGCGCACAGCCTCCTACGACATGCTGGTTCACTCTCAGCACGCAAACGCGGAAGCCTGGGCCAACATCAAGGAAGAGTACCCCAACGTACAGATCAAGAAATTCCCTGAGGAAATCTTCCAGGCCATGCACGAGGCCAATGAGAAGCTCCTGGAGGAAGCCGCGGCAAACAATGAGCAAGCCGCAAAGATTGTAGAGTCCCAACAGGAATATCTTGAGAAGAGCCGGGCCTACACGGACATCTCCGAGCGGGCCTACCTGAACACGATGGCAGAAGTCGAGTAACATATCGGCAGTAACTGAGCCGGGATCGCTCTAGCAGTGATCCCGGTTTTGTCGTTTATAGCAATTGAAAAATCGCCGGTTCCCGGCGGAGGACAATCAATGCGTTGGATTATCAAGCTGGACGAGGGCCTGGCCTACTTGTCCATTTTCTGTGGTTGGGTGGCCTGCGCCGCAATGATTCTGATGGCCGGCAATGTCTTCTACGACGTGGTGGCCCGCTACGCTTTCAATGAAGTTTCGATCGGTATGCAGGAGATGGAGTGGCACCTGTACTCTGTCGTGTTTCTGCTTGGCATTCCCTACGCATTGCGAACGGACGGCCATGTTCGCGTGGATGTTTTCTACACCCGCTGGAGCGACAAAACCAAGGCCTGGGTCAACATGGTTGGTGCCGTTATTTTTGTCATCCCCTTCGCCTACCTGATCTGGAACTACGGTTACGATTTTGCCGTTGAGTCCTACAGCATGGGCGAAGGCAGCGGTGACCCCGGCGGACTGCCACATCGCTGGGTGATCAAGAGCGTGATCCCGATTTCCGCGGTGTTTACCGGCATTGCCGGGTTCAACATGGTGACCTTCGCAATACGGGTTATTTCAGGCGACAAGACCTATGAGCCCAAGCACGGCGCGGAGGGTCTCGCATGATCGGCATGATTATGTTCGGAGCTGCCCTCCTCCTGCTGATGGTGGGGTTCCCGGTTGCCTTTACCTTTGGCGGCGTCGCCCTGTTTTTCGGAATCTATGCCGAGGGTATGGATCTGTTTGCTTTCATGCCCTATCGCATCATGAGCGTTATGCAAAACACTGTGCTGATGGCGGTACCGTTGTTCATCTTCATGGGTGTGGTTCTGCAACGCACGCGGCTGGCCGAGCAATTGCTGACCTCCATGGGCCGCCTGTTCGGTGGGCTGCCAGGGGGACTGGCCATTTCCACCATCCTGGTGGGTGCCCTGCTCGCCGCCTCAACAGGCGTCGTCGGCGCCAGTGTGGTGGCCATGGGTCTGATCTCTCTCCCCGTGATGCTGGCCCATAACTACGACAAGCGGCTTGCTACGGGCACTATCTGTGCGTCCGGCACACTGGGCCAGATCGTACCGCCTTCGATTATCCTGATTATCCTTGGCGATGTGCTCGGGCTACCGGTTGGCGACCTCTTCAGGGCAGCCGTTATCCCGGGTGTGGTGCTGGTCGGTCTGTACATTATCTACATCCTTGTTCTCACCCGCTTCAAGCCTGAAACAGGCCCCGCCATGCCGGCTGACAGCGGACTGTCACGGGGCAAGGAAATCCGTGCAGCGCTGCTGGCGATTATCCCGCCGCTGGCGTTAATCATCGTCGTGCTGGGCTCGATCTTTGCCGGTATTGCCACCCCCACGGAATCTTCCGCGCTCGGTGGCGTCGGTGCCGTGGTGCTGGCCATCATCTACCGCCAGTTTTCCTTCAAGATGGTGTGGGATGCCTCAAAGGACACGGTGAAGGTCACCGCCATGGTGTTCGCCATCCTGGTGGGTGCAACCGCGTTTTCGATGGTGTTCAGCTACACCGGTGGCGATTACCTGCTGGAAGAATGGCTACTGCAGCTTCCCGGCGAAAAATGGGGCTTCATCATCCTGGCCATGCTGGTCATCCTGGTGCTGGGCTTCTTCATCGACTTCGTGGAAATTTCGTTCATCATCGTGCCCATCCTGGCACCGGTGGCGGAAGCCATGGGCATCAACATGCTGTGGTTCGCGATTCTGATTGCCATGAACCTGCAAACCAGTTTCCTGACGCCCCCGTTCGGGTTCAGTCTGTTCTATCTCAAGGGTGTATCACCACCCAATGTGCAGACCACCGATATCTACAAAGGGGTATTGCCGTTTATCCTGATGCAGGTACTGGTGCTGGCGATGATCGTCATTTTCCCGGAATGGTTTGGCATGAGTTCGACCTACTGACGTCGGCGCCAGCCGACAGCACACCGACAAACCGGGGCCGTGCAGCCCCGGTTTTTTTGCCCGCCATTCCCGCTTTTACCCCTTTTACCTATTGCCCCAATAGCAACCCTCCATTCTTTGGTGTGTGGGGGATATGACAAAACACGCTTGTTTTCTATACTAAAGACGAAGCAGGCGATTCTCAGTTGTGATATCGGGACACGCCCTGATGCTGAATCACTGTCGGCCAAGCCCGCCGACTTCAGTCCGTGATTAACCAGCTGACAAAGGGAGATATGTATCCATGAGCCAAAGCACCGCCCGGAAAACTCCAGCGCCCACCAACGACCGACCGGAGGACAAGCCTCACGTCCTGACGTTGCCCCTGGAAGAGCAACAGGCGGACCGTGAGCCTCACAGTTATGAGCGCTGGCTGATCGCCAAGCTGATGCGCATGGCCGGGTCACCACCGCTACGGTTCCAGTTGTGGAACAATGAATTCATCGACCCCGAAGAGGGCAATGCCCGCTTTACGCTCACACTGACAGACCCCAAGGCGCTGTTTACGCTGGTCACCAATCCCAACCTGGCTTTTGGGGATCTATACAGCGCAGGCAGGCTGCAGGTAGATGGCGATCTTTCGGAGCTGATGGAGACACTTTACCGCTCAATTCACAACGCCAGGCAGAAATGGCCCAAATGGCTGGAAGCCCTGTGGCGCAACCACAACCCTCGCTCAACCGGCGTTTCTGAAGCCAGGGAGAACATTCACCACCATTACGATCTGGGCAACGAGTTTTACCGGCTCTGGCTGGATCATGCCGAAATGCAGTACACCTGCGCCTATTACGAAACGCCGGATTTGACCCTGGAACAGGCCCAATTGGCCAAGCTGGAGCACGTTTGCCGCAAGTTACGGCTGAAACCCGGCATGACGGTTGTGGAAGCTGGCTGTGGCTGGGGTGGTCTTGCGCGCTATATGGCCAGGAACTACGGCGTAAAGGTGCATTCCTACAACATCTCGAAAGAACAGCTAACGTACGCCCGGGAAGAAGCCAGGCGTCAGCAGCTGGAGCACCTGATTGAATACGTTGAAGATGACTATCGCAATATCAGCGGCCAATACGATGCTTTTGTGTCCATCGGCATGCTGGAGCATGTCGGCACGGACAATTACCAGGCGCTGTCGGAGCTGATCAGTCGCTCCCTGAAGCCGGGCGGCCTGGCGTTACTGCACAGCATCGGCCGCAACCGGCCCATGCTGATGAACGCCTGGATTGAGAAACGCATCTTTCCGGGCGCTTACCCACCGAGTATCTCTGAGTTCATGGGCATCTGCGAACACAGCGACTTTTCGGTGCTGGATGTCGAAAACCTCAGACTGCACTACGCCCAGACGCTGACCCACTGGATGGAACGGTACAGAAGCAACATGGATAAGGTCACAGAGATGTACGACGGGCACTTTGCCCGGGCCTGGGAAATGTACCTCGCCGGCTCCATTGCCGCCTTCCGGGCCGGGTCACTGCAACTGTTCCAGGTGGTCTTCACCCATGGCGGGAACAACCAACTGCCACAAAACCGCCAGGATATCTATTCGTCCCCCGCAGCTCCGGAGGCATAATCATGGACTACTACGACCTGATTATCGTGGGTGCCGGGCCTGCAGGCTCCACGCTCGCCCACGCACTGCAGGACAGTGGCAAACGCATTCTGGTAATCGACAAGCAGGATTTCCCACGGGACAAGACCTGCGCCGGCTGGGTTACTCCTGCGGTGATGGACAGTCTCGACATCGACATCAACCACTACGGCACCGGTCGAACCCTCCAGCCCATCCGGCGGTTCCGTATAGGCATGATGGGGCAATCGGCTGTGGAAAATGACCACGGTGACATTGTCAGTTACGGCATACGGCGCTGCGAGTTCGATGCGTTTCTTCTGGACAGGACAACCGTGCCGAAGCAACTGAACACACCGGTCAAGTCCATTGTTCGTCGCGATGGCAACTGGGTGATCAACGATACCTGGGAGGCGCCCCTGATCGTAGGTGCCGGGGGCCATTTCTGCCCGGTGGCGAAGCTGATGGGAGACGGCCCCGGCAGCCATGAAGTCGTGGTGGCGGCCAAAGAGGTGGAATTCGAGATGACGCCTCAACAGGCCGAGGTGTGCGAAGCCTGTGGCGACACCCCCGAGCTCTGGTTCTGCCGCGACCTGAAGGGCTATGCCTGGGTGTTCCGAAAAGGTAACTTCCTCAATATCGGCCTTGGTCGGGAAGACAATCACAAACTGACCGAGCACCTCAATGCCTTCGTGGAGGAGATGAAATCCGAAGGACGCATACCGGCCGATTTACCGGGCAAGTTCAAAGGTCATGCCTACCTGCTATACGCCCACGCGGAGAGACCACTGGCCGATGACGGCCTGCTGTTGATCGGTGATTCCGCCGGCCTGGCCTACACCCAGAGCGGCGAGGGTATTCGCCCTGCCATAGAGTCTGCGTTGATGGCGGCAGACATTATTCGCGACCAGGAGGATTATTCCGCCCAAGCACTGCAGGCTTACGGCGAAGCTATTGCCAGCCGTTTTGGGAATCGCGCCATGCCTCAGGATGAGGGCTGGCAAGTGCCGGACTGGGTCAAAATGCCATTGGCCAGCACCCTGATGCGGTCCCACTGGTTCACCCGCAAGGTCGTCACCGAAAAATGGTTCCTGCATCAGCAGGTGCCACCACTGGCGACGGTTTCCCAGGGCTGATAGAACGTATAAAGCCGGACCGGGCAGCGCCCGGTCCGGCTTCCCTTATCACGCCGACGGTCAGTCAGCGGCCAGTTCAATCACATCGATACCATACAGAGTGGTCGTGCCACTCACCTCGTTGCCTACCGCTAACATCGGCTTGCCATTGGGGCTGTCGTCAGCAGCGATAAAGGCAAGCCCCTCGGGCCCAAGATCACCCGCCATTCCATTCTCAAGATCGGTCTGGGAGGCAGAGAAGTCGCGGTTATTGAGGTACTGGACGAATTCCGGGTTCTGCGGATTGGTCACGTTATAGACCATGATGCCCCCGACCCGCTCAAGGCCAATAAAGGCAAAGGTCTGGCCATTGATGGTACCCACGGTGACCGCCTCAGGCTCTGGTCCCTTATCGTCGGAGCGGTTGTCGAATGCGTTTTCGTCGTTATTGCTGTTGAAATTGTCCGGAATCAGGCTCGCGGTAATGCGCTCGAATTCACTGCCGCTGTCGAAGACCCGCTCGCCGGTATCCGACCAGATTGAAAACGATCGCGCACCGTAGGCGTAGAGCTCACTGTAGACGCAGTTGTTCTCCACATAGCTCCGGTCGTACTCACCGCCCACGAGAGTAACATTGGCAGGATCGCTGGGCGCGCAGGAATTGCCAAAACCCAGGGTGGATGTGACGTTCAGGCGTCCCAGGTTAGCCTCTTCCTGCAACTCGGCAGCGTTCGGGAAGGCTGTGGCATCCAGCGTCAGGTCGGCGACGCGGAATTCCTCACTGAAGCCGTCGTAATCCCGGGAATCACCCTCGTTGGCGGTGATGTAATAGGTTTTTCCGTTAAAGCCGTAGCTGGTCATGGCATCCGGATGGTAAATGCCCTTCACCGGCCAGTTGCGAATGTTGATGCCGCTGTCGTCGTTGCTAGCATCCAATTCGTTGCCGATGATGCTGTGATCCTTGAAGCCCAGCGGAATAATGGCGGTAATTTCCCCGGCCGCGATGTCCAGTTCGGCAACGGCATTTGCCTCCTGCATCGCGACCCAGGCTTTTTCACCGTCGATAGAGATCGCGATGTATTCCGGCTCCAGATCCTGGGCCAGAGTGGCGCCCGGCCCGAATACTCTCAGGCCCTGTTCCATAAGTTCCGCCAGCTGACCGTTGAAGCTGGCGAACCCGGCCGTGGTGACCGTCGCCGCAGCCACGCCGTTGGACAGGTCAACAACGCTAACGGAACCCTCCGGGTCAACACTGTAGTCATCACTGGGTTCGCCCTCGTTGGCCACGAGGAGCTTCTGGCCATCGCGGGTAAACGTCAGCATATCCGGCAGGGCGCCCGCCTCTACTTCACCCACCTTGTTCAGGTCGGTGCTGTTGTAGAACACCACCTTGCCGTTGTCCTGCTTGACGTTGGCTTCAATGGCGACGGCCACGAGATCGCCGTATACCGCCACGCTATTCGCGGAAACACCTTCGGCGGTGGCATCAATGGTGCTGAGCTTTATTGGCATCTCGGGGTCCTGGATGTCCAACACATCCACGGTTGAATCGTTGGCATTGATGACAAACAGGCGCTGGTTCGCCGGATCGTGGGCCACGATTTCCGCCGCGCTTTCATCGAAAGCACCGCTTGCATAGGTGCCGAGGGTATTCAGCTCAATCAGGGTCTGGCTGGTGCCGGGCGAACCCGCGCTGCCATCGTCACCATCATCACCGTCGCAGGCCGTCAGGCCCAGGGTGGATGCGAGGATGGCTGCAGTAAGGAGTGACTTCTGGAATGTCATGTTTGCCTCTTCTTCTGTCGTTACACGTGTGGTTGTACACGACACTTTATGGAGAAGAGGTGACAGAAATGCGTCACTTTTAAGTCAGGACTGTTTAGGAGAGGCGGTACCTACAAAAAAATGGCGACCGCACGGTCGCCATTTTCAACGCTTGCTCAAGCTATTGAGAGCTACAAGGGCTTTAATGGCCGAGGTAGCTGCGGTACATCCATACTGTCTTTTCCTGCTGAGAGATGTAATCACTCATCAACGCAACGGTGCCCTCATCGTCAGCATCGCCAGCCAGATGTAGCAACTCCCGCTGCTTGCCGATCAATTTAGCGAAACTGTCTACGATATTTTCAACAGCATCCTTACCATCGGCCACATCCTTTCGCTCAGGCACCTCGGATTTTTCGATGTAGGTGCTGTAGGCGTGCGCAGGCCTGTGCCCGAGGGTCAAAACCCGCTCGGCTATCTCGTCAATCTTCAACAACAGGTCGTCATAAAGCTCTTCAAATTTGGCATGCAGTTCGAAAAAGTTGTCACCTTTGATGTTCCAGTGATAGCCACGAACGTTCATGTAGAAGATCTGGTAATTGGACAACAGATCGTTCAGTGCGTTTGCCAGGCTCTGGGTCTTTTCAGTGTCCAGCCCAATAAAGTTCTTGCTCATAACGTGTCTCCTTGACAGTTACCGGAATGTACTGGCCGCTAATCTAACCAGGAATCGTTAATAGATAAAGTTTAGTTATCCAATATCCGTGATAGCTATTGCTAATTCTTGGCAGCGCGAAATAATAGCCAAGGACTATCAAAAATCTGCACATTATTTATTTAACAACGATTCTCAATTGCTGTTGAATGGACCCATACCCATCGCACATGCGGAGCTGACTGACTATGAGTGCCCTGAAGATGTTTTTCCATGACCATGGTTCAAAAGGTGACAACTCGTTGCTGAAAACCATTACATTTGCCATTACCCACTTCACCGTGGCCTTTACCGTTGCTTATCTGCTGACCGGCGACATCGTGATTGGTAGCCTGATTGCCATGGTAGAACCAGCAATTAACACGGTTGCCTATTTCTTTCACGAAAAGATATGGGCGCGCAGACAACAGATTACAAGGGGCGTCTCTGGCCCGGAGGCAACCCCGGTCGCACACAGTTTCTGATCGGGACCATCTCCTTGACTCTAGCCACCCGGGCCGCAATCCAGGCAATGCTCAATCGGTTGTGGGCCGATATCCAGCTTACGGTTGAGGTCACGCAATGCCGTGCGGACCCCTTCTTCGATCACCGGGTGGTAAAACGGCATAGTCAGCATCTCGCTTACGGTCATGTGCTTTTGCAGCGACCAGGCCAGCAAGTGGCCGATGTGCTCGGCCGCAGGACCAAACATCTCTGCGCCCATAAATAACCCACTGCCCCGCTCACCGTAGACATGCAGCAAGCCCTTATTAGCGCCAATAACGCGACTGCGACCCTGCCCTTCGAAAGAAACTTCACCAACGGCATAGCGCCCCTTACAACGCTCATCGACTTCGCTGAGGGTCATACCCACCGTGGCGATCTGTGGATCGGTGAATACGATGCCCAATGGCACCCGGCGCAGCCCCGCCCGCACATCAGGGTATCGAGCCGCGTTATCGCCGGCTATTCGCCCCTCATCAGCCGCCTCATGGAGCAGTGGCACTTCATTGTTGGCATCTCCAGCGATAAAGATATGACTGTCACCGCACTGAAGCGTGTAATGATCGAACAACGGCGAGCCATGATCATCCTCGGCAATATCCGCGTTCTGTATATCCAGACTGTCGACATTGGGGCGACGCCCCGTGGCTGCCAATAGATAGTCGAATGTTTCCGTGACCTCACCACGGTCCGAGTCCAAAAATCGAATACTCACGCCGTCGTTCGTTCGCTCAACCGACCGGACCTTGGCGTTGGTATCCAACGGAAATTCTTCATTGAATGTTTTCAGCGCGTAGTTGCGGATCGCCTCCTCCTGAAGCGGCCCAAGACTTCCGCTGACACCGAACATCCTCACCCGAACCCCCAACCGACTGAGCGCCTGCCCCAGTTCCAGGCCAATTATGCCGGGGCCGAACACGGCAACGGACCCAGGCAGGTCGTCCCACTCGAAAATGTCATCGTTCACCACCAGTCGGTCCTTGGCGTCCTTGAGAAAGCCGGGGACGTTCGGCCGGGAACCGGTGGCAATGACCACACGGGCGGCCTCGACTTCCACCTTCTCTCCAACAACAATTCGGTGAGGCGACAGGAAACGGGCCTGGCCGCGAAGCCGGTGAGCCTCGGGAAATCCCTCAACCGCCTCTATCACAAAGCTGACGAACCGGTCCCGCTCCCTGCGGACACGCGCCATCACCTCTTTGCCATCAATTCGGATATCACCGGGGTGAACACCAAACATCGGTGCCTTGCGCGACTGATGGGCGCTGTCGGCCGCAGCAATCAAAAGCTTGCTGGGCATACAGCCGACACTGGCACAGGTGGTACCGTAGGCACCGCCTTCAATCAAAACGATATTGTCCGTATGCTTGCGGGCAGCGCGATAGGCGCTCATGCCAGCGGTACCCGCGCCAATAACAGCGACATCCACCTTGCGTTTTTCCACGTCTACAACTCCCCTCACCGCCTACAAAATTCATGGTTCTGCCTCAGTATAGGAGTGAATACGAGAAACCGTTCAGTTGCCAACCAATGACATCGCAGCATTCGACGCGGGACTTTTTCAACCACGCCTTCTAGACTGGCGCCCTGTAACGGAGCTTTCCTGGAGATAAAAGGTATGCACAACTACTGGCCAGAATTCATCACCGTCGCCCTCGTTCATTTCCTGGCCGTCGCCAGCCCAGGGCCAGACTTTGCTGTGATGCTTCGCCAGGCGCTGTGCCAAAGCCGTCGCAACGCCCTGCTGACGGCCTTCGGCATTGGCACGGGAATTCTGATTCACGTGGGGTATTCCCTGTTGGGCATTGGCCTGATTATCCAGCAGTCACTGGTGCTGTTCAGTATTCTCAAAGTGATTGGCGCCCTCTACCTCACCTGGATCGCGATACAGTGCCTGCGCTCGAAAGCCGGCGGCATTCATGTCGAAACGGAAAACGGTGGTCGGCAAAGCGGTTTCGCGGCCTATCGGCTGGGTTTTCTGACCAATACCCTGAACCCGAAAGCCACGCTGTTCTTCGTATCACTCTTTTCCGTGATCATCAGCCCGGGTACGCCGATTGCGATTCAAACGGCTTATGGCGTCTATATGGCAGTGGCCACCGGCCTGTGGTTCATGGCCGTGGCGGTATTCTTCACCCTGCCGCAGATCCGCAAGGGATTTAACCGTTTCGGCTATTGGCTGGACCGGCTGATGGGGGGCGTTCTGTTGTTACTGGCGGGGCAGTTGCTGTTTTCAACAGTGTCTGGGGACGGGGGCGAGGCCCTTAACCCCGGCCAGGACTGAGAGCCGATTGCCTGAGCCAGGCGGGTAGCCTTGGCCAGGACACGCCCACAAGCACGTCCATGTGGGGCTCGGTCGCGCCATCCCTGGCGCTCCACGGTCCTGACCAAGGCTACCCGCCCGGCACATCGGAACTGGGTGATATCTCCCGTTAAATCGATCTGAGCAATTCTTCCGTTTGCTTCCAGCCAATGCAGGGATCCGTTAGGGAACATCCGTAAATTAAATCGTCGCTGTCATTTTGACGCCCTTCTTCAAGAAAACTTTCCAGCATCAATCCAACAATATTTCGGTTACCCGACCGCTTCTGGAACATGACTTCCTTCGCTATCTCCAGTTGCCGCGATGATTGCTTTTGAGCGTTATCATGACTGCAATCGACCATCACCGAAGCAGAAACACCTGCGCTGGACAAGGCATCCACGGCCTCGCGGACACTCTCCGCATCGTAGTTTGTAATACCTCGCCCGCCCCGTAATACCAGGTGTGTATCGGGGTTGCCCTCGGTGGTAATCATCGCGGGTGCGCCATGACTGCCTATGCCGAACCGGTGATGGGGATGGGCCGCTGATTTCATGGCGTTGATGGCAACGCCAATGCTGCCGTCGGTGCCGTTCTTGAAACCGGTCGGCATCGGCAGACCGCTGACCATTTCACGGTGAACCTGGGACTCAGTGGTGCGGGCACCGATGGCGGTCCAACTAACGAGGTCGCCAAGGTAATCCATGGCGAACGGGCTCAGGGCTTCCGTGGCCAATGGCAGGCCCATATCTGACAGGTTCAACAGCAGGCGCCGGGAACGCAGCAGGCCTTCGTTGAGGTTTCCGCTGCCGGTGCGCTCTGGGTCATAGAGCAGGCCTTTCCAGCCAACGGTGGTTCGGGGTTTTTCGAGGTAGGTACGCATCACAATCAGGAAACGGTCGCTGACATCATCCGCCAGCGCTTTGAGCTTCTCGCCATACTCCAATGCCGCCACTTCGTCGTGGATGGAGCAAGGGCCGACGACCACCAGCGTTCTCGGGTCCTCGCCCTTGAGTATCCGGCGAATAGCATCCCGGTGCTGGCGAATCCGCGCCTGCATGTGAGCAGGAACCGGCAGGCTGGCTCGCAGTTCGGATGGTGTCGGCAGCGGCACTTCCCGGGTTCCCGGCTCAGCCTCTGATGGCTGCCGGGTCTCGTTCAGTGTCTCGATGTTCAGCGACATGTTCATGGTCAGTGTTCCCGTTTCCCTGTGTCAGAATCAAAAAAGCCCCGGCTGGTGGCTACCAGTCGGGGCTTTTTGAGTCCGGTGGCAGCCTGGGTTTTTGCCGGGCTGCCTTCCTCGTTATTCGGTCGATGAAGATCTTATGGGCGGCCCGGGCTCTGGCTAAAATAGCCATAACCAAACCACCAAAAAAACACAGCAGCGACCGCAGCGATCGATTTTTCACCGAAAGCTTGCAGAACATTCAATTGACAGGTCGCGTGTGTCGTCTTCATGCTTTCCAATATATATCCCCGGTTTCCGGCTTTGCAACCCGTAAATTCGGTTTTTTGCAGGTATTGCGGCCCTACCAGTCCCGGAGTCACTCATGAACACAGCGATGAATCGTCGGCCCACGCTTTCTTTGTTGCTGATCCTGCTGCTTTTTTCAGGCGCTCTAGCAGCGGAGCCTGAGGCCCGTACTTACCAGTTGGCACAGCGCTCCGCAGAGGGTGTGGCACAACAGATCCGCGAACTTTACCCGGATGGCCAGGTGTCCATCACCGCTCGCGGACAGCAAATGGTGGTTCGTGGTGAACCAGAGGTGCTCGATGAAATCGGTAGGCTGGTGGATACCATGGACGTCGCCCCCTCACAGATGCGCATAACGGTTCGTTCCCGTCACAACGTGGATGCCAAAACCGGTGGCGGCGGGTTTTCCGTCAACAACAACCAGGTCAGCGTACAGGCAGAACGCAAGGTCACCACCACACGGCGGAACCAGGAACGCACGCTGATCGTTCAGGATGGGCAATCCGCTCATATTTCCTCTGGCCAGGTCCGCACCGTACCGATCGCCATCCGCGGGGGCCGTAATCCAGCGGCGTTTCTGGGACAGGTCGAAACCCGAAGCGGCTTCCTGGTCAGTCCGCAGGTGATTTCAGATCAGGCGGTCGAATTGAACATTGTCTCTTTTGAGGAAGACCCGAAGGGCAACCCGCCCGGCTACGACACCGAGGCGGTGATGACCATACGTCGGGTAGAACCCGGTGAATGGGTGGAACTTGGCAGCACGCGCCAACAGCGAGTAGGTGAGCAGTCCGGCATCACCTACCAAACTGGGAACAGCCGCCGCCAGAACCAGACCTTCGAGGTAAAGGTTGAGGTTCTTTAAGGCCGGTCAGGCACGGCGTTCCAGCAAGACACTCTTGGCTTCGTTGATTTTGGCAGCCAGGTAATCGTTGCCGCCTCGATCGGGGTGGAGTTTCTGGATCAAACGTCGATGCGCCTGCACGACCTCGTCATCTGTACAGTCTGGCGCAACCCCCAGAACCTCACAGGCTTCGCTGACCGACATATTGCCGGAACTGGCACTCTGTTGCCTGCGCTGATGGTGGGCGGCAGAGTCTTCATTATCAGACCCATTCTGCTGGTTCTGCCCGAACAGGCGGCTGATCGTCGGGGCAAACTTCAGTAAGGCTGGCAATTTTCTCAACAGTGGTAAAAGGGCGGCCACTGCGGCAGTCAGCACATGCACCCGCCCCGTCAGCACCATGAACAGCAGCAGCGCGCCGCCCGCCACCAACACGATTTTCCAGGTAGCGGCCTTTTTCTTCTCCGGCGATAACGCGCCCCACTGCTTCAGCACAATAAATACGGCTGCCGCCAGTGCAATACCAAGAATCCATTGCATTCGCCAATCCTTATAGATGACCGGGTCGTAAATCTGTCATTCTTGTTGGGCAACCTAATGAACGGGATGAGCTCCCGGTCCCACCTGGGCAAGGCAGGCGACGGCGCCGGGAGCACAGTAATTGTACGCATTTTCACTGACAAATCAGTGACAGCAACCCTCTCGCTTGTATAGGATGCTATTCTTTACGGTTTGTTGACGAGTCCTTGCCAACACCGCCCCGGCGAGCCGGTTAACTCCATCCCTACGGGATCAGAAGCCTGCAAAGCTAACACGATTACCTGTAACGGACATACGACCCAGGACCTGAATTATGCGCACTGCCTCCCGCTTCCTGATTGTACTCATCTTTCTCGGTGTCGTGCTCGGCGGCATTTTTGGTTACAAGTTCTACCAGTTCGGCCAGATGCAGGAACAATTTTCCCAGCCACAGCCGCCGGCGAAGATTTCCGCGACCATGGCCAGCACCGAGATGTGGACACCTGAGATCAAAGCCGTTGGCAGTGTCGAAGCCATCAATGGTATTGAAGTGGCGAACGAAGTCCCCGGCGTGGTTGAGAACATCGCGTTCGAGTCAGGTGATACGGTGAAGAAAGGCGACATCCTGATCCGCCTGGACGCCGCCATTGATGAAGCCGCATTGCGCACACGCCGTGCCGAGGCACAGCTCGCGGAGCAGGAGTTCAAGCGGGTGTCCGACCTGCTTCCCAAGCGCGCCGTGTCGCAATCCCAGTACGATGAAGCCAAGGCCAATTTCGACGCAGCACGGGCAAGGGTCAATGAAGCCGAAGCCCAGTTGAGCAAGAAAATCATTCGCGCGCCTTTTGATGGCAAGCTTGGCCTCCGTCTGGTGGATCAGGGCGAATACATTGGTACCGGTACGCCGATCGTCGAAATCAACATGCTCGATCCGATCTACGTGGATTACACCCTCTCAGAAAAAGACCTGCCCATGGTGCAACAGGGCTATGACGTAGTCGCAACTGTCGCGGCCATCCCCGACAGTGATTTTGCCGGCCAGGTCAGCGCCATCAACACGTCGGTTAATCCGCAAACCCGTACCGTCCGGGTTCGCGCCACGCTGGGCAACGAGGACAATCAGCTTCGCCCGGGCATGTTCGCCACGGTAGCGACCAGGCAACCCCAGGACCGGGAGGTTGTCACCGTGCCGCGAACCGCCGTGTCCTACAACACCTACGGCGATTTCGTGTTCGTTGTCGAAGAGAATGATGACGGTGAATTGGTCGTCAATCGTCGCACCGTCCAGACCGGCAATACCCGGAACAGTCGCGTTGCGGTGCTCGAAGGCCTGAAAGATGGTGAGCAGCTCGTCGCCAAGGGCCTGCTGAGATTGAGGGCTGGCCAGCGCGTTGAAGTCCAGGAAGATGAGCAGCCGGCGGAGGCGTCCAAGTAATGCGTTTCACCGACATATTCATACAGCGCCCCGTCCTGGCGACGGTGGTCAGCCTGCTGATCCTGCTGCTCGGGGCCCGGGCAGCGATGGAGATGGAAATCCGTCAGTACCCGGAACTTGAAAGCACCACCGTCACGGTGACAACCGCTTACCCCGGCGCAGGCTCTGAGCTGGTAAAAGGGTTCATCACCACGCCATTGCAGCAGGCCATCGCCGAAGCCAGTGGCATCGACTACCTCACGTCCACAAGTTCCCAGGGGCAATCCACCATTGAAGCCAAGATGGTGCTGAACTACGACGCCAACGCAGCGCTGGCCGAGATTCAGGCCAAAGTGGCCAGTCAGCGCAACGTGCTACCTGCCGATGCACAGGACCCGGTAATCACCTCCACAACCGGCGATTCCACCGCACTGATGTACATCGCCTTCTACAGCGATGAGCTGGAGGTTCCCCAGATCACGGACTACCTGACGCGGGTGGTGCAGCCCAAGCTGCAGGCATTGTCCGGCGTAGGCAAGGCGGATCTGCTGGGACGGCAGTTCGCCCTGCGGGTCTGGTTGGACCCCGAGCGTTTGTCCGCTGTTGATATGACTCCGCAGGAAGTGGTGGATGTACTGCTGCGCAACAACTATCAGGCGGCGGTAGGCAATACCAAGGGCAAATACACCAAGATCAGCATGACCAGCGACACCGATGTCGGTGATCCGGAGCAGTTCAAGGATCTGGTGGTCAAGGAATCCGACGGCTCACTGATCCGCCTGCGGGACATAGCCCGCGTTGAGTTGGGTTCCGAAACTTACGACCAGCTCGCCCTGTACAAGGGTCAGCCAGCAACCTACGTGGCCATTGAACTGTCACCTGGTGCTAACCCGTTAACGGTCGCAAAACTGGTCAAAGATGAACTGCCAGGTATTGAAAGCCAGCTGCCTTCCGGCATGAACGTCCGCCTGGCCTACGATGCGTCCGACTTTATCGACAGCTCGATCAAAGAGGTTATCCAGACGCTGCTGGAGGCCCTCGTTATCGTTCTGGTGGTGGTCTTCATCTGCCTGGGCTCGATCAGGGCGGCGGTGGTTCCGTCCGTGGCGGTACCCCTGTCACTGATTGGCGGCGCATTTTTCATGCTGATGATGGGCTTCTCACTAAACCTGCTGACACTGCTGTCGATGGTACTCGCTATCGGTCTGGTCGTTGACGATGCGATCATCATGGTGGAAAACGTCCACCGCCACATTGAAGAGGGTGAGTCCCGCTTCAACGCGGCCATGAACGGTGCCCGTGAAATGGCAACGCCGATCATCGCCATGACGACCACGCTGGTGGCGGTCTATGCCCCTATCGGATTCATGGGTGGTCTGGTTGGTTCACTGTTCACCGAGTTCGCATTTACCCTGGCTGGCACCGTCATTATTTCCGGTATCGTGGCACTGACCCTGTCGCCAATGCTGTCCGGCAAGATCCTCAAGCCCCACGGCAATCCAGGGCGGTTCGAGCAGGTCGTGGAGCGCTCCTTCGGCGGCCTGGCCAATGGGTACAAACGTGCTCTTGCGTCGTTGATGGACACCAAGTCCGTGGTGATTTTCTTCGCCATCGTGGTGCTGGGATCGATTTATTTCATGGTGGCCATGAGCCAGAACGAGCTGGCACCCACTGAAGACCAGGGCATCCTGTTCTATCAGGGGCTTGGTCCCCAGACGTCCACCCTCGACTATCTCCAGGAACACGGAGATGAGGTGCAGGAGCGTATGTCGACGGTACCCGGCTACCATGAGGATTTCATGATTCTCGGCATTACCGGGCCCAACGCCGTGTTCGGCGGCTTCAAGATGAAGCCCTGGTCCGAGCGTGACATCAGCCAGTTCGAGGTTCAGCCACAGCTTGACCAGGAACTGAAAAACGTCACCGGCCTGCAGACCGCCGTTTTCCCCAGACCTTCCCTTCCGGGTTCCGGTGGCGGCCTGCCATTCCAGTTTGTGATCACCACGGGCGAGGACTACGAGCGCCTGAATGACGTTGCCAATGACCTGCTCGGACAGGCCATGCAAAGCGGCAACTTCATGTTCCTGCAGAAATCTATCGACTTTGACCGCCCGGTTACCCGCATCAACGTCGACCGTGACCGGGTGGCGGATCTTGGGCTGTCGATGCAGGACGTTGGCCGTGCCATGTCCAGCATGCTGGGCGGTGGCTACATCAACCGCTTCAACATGCAGGGCCGCTCCTATCAGGTCATTCCCCAGGTCGACCAGGATTTCCGCCTGGACGAGCAGGCGCTCAATGACTATTACATTCGTGCCGACAGCGGCAGCCTGGTTCCGCTATCAAGCGTCATCAGCTTCCAGAAAGACGTGGAGCCGTCACAACGCACCCAGTTCAACCAGTTGAACTCATTGACCCTGCAGGGCGTTGTGACGCCGGGCGTGACAGTGGGCGATGCCATGGCCTTCATGGAGAATGCCGCCGCAGACAGTTTCCCGCAGGGTTTCTCGTTCGACTACACCGGGGAATCGCGTCAGTTCGCGAATCAGGGTAGCGCATTGGTGGTTACCTTCTTCCTGTCATTGCTGGTGATCTACCTGGTGCTGGCAGCCCAGTTCGAAAGCTGGCGCGACCCGTTCATCATCCTTGTATCAGTACCGATGTCGGTGGCTGGGGCCATGGCCTTCATTGTGCTCGGCTTTGCCACCATGAACATCTACACGCAGGTGGGCCTGATCACCCTCATCGGTGTCGTGTCCAAGAACGGGATACTGATCGTGGAGTTTGCCAACCAGCTGCAGGTGGACAAGGGCCTGAACAAGCGCGAGGCAGTCGTGGAAGCGGCGGCCATCCGTCTGCGCCCGATCGTCATGACCTCCCTGGCGCTGATCTTCGCCATGGTTCCACTGTTGATTGCAGTAGGCCCGGGCGCGGAAAGCCGGTTCGCCATCGGCCTGACCATCAGTGCAGGCCTGGGCATCGGTACGCTGTTCACCATTTTCGTGTTGCCCGCGTTCTACATCCTCCTGGGCCGTGACCACCACGGCTCCACGGCGGATGACGACGCAAATGGCAGCACTGGGAATACGGCTCACGCCCAGTGACCCTCGGAACGCTCTTCTGGCTGTTTGTAGCCGGCTTCGCCACCTGGTACTGGTGGCGGGCCAAGGCCATCAAGGACTTTGTGCTTCAGGCAGCCAGGAACTACTGTAAGAAAATGGATGTGATGCTGCTGGACGACGCCGTGTACCTGCGTGGCGTATGGTTCAAGCGTGACGACAACGGCCGTACCCGGGTGTGGCGCCGCTTCCTGTTTGAATTCACATCAACCGGAGAGGAACGCTACCTCGGCAGAATCATCATGCTCGGCCCTCGCATCATCCATATGGAGCTGGACCCCCACCGTTTCGGCCCGGACCTCTAACCTCCGGGCACATCCCCCGTAGACGCGACAGATCACCTCCCCCAAATGGGCGATTCTTACTCCCGCCCCAATCGCAAATAATCCTCCACGCATTGGCGACAAAAAGCGGCCCTCACAGGGTGTGCTTTCTCACAAAAACAACAGGAGTCAACCATGCGTAAACTCATCACTTTCGCGGTGATCATGAGCTGTGCCGTGCTTGCAGCACCCACACTCAGCCATGCCAGCTATACCAAAACAAAGCATCCCATCGTTCTGGTCCACGGTGTGACCGGTTTCAACACCATCGGTGGCTTGATCAACTACTTCCACAACGTTCCCTGGAACCTTGAGCGCAGCGGCGCCCGGGTATATTCCGCCAGTGTGTCCTTTGTGAACAGCAGCGAGCAGCGTGGCCAGCAACTCGCCAATTACATCAACGGGCTTGGGCATTCGAAGGTCAACATCATGGCCCACAGCCAGGGCGCGCCCACCTCCCGCGTGACCGCCTCGCTTATTCCCCACAAAGTTGCCTCGGTAACATCTATCAATGGCGTCAACAAAGGCTCAAAAGTCGCGGACGTCGCGCGGGGAATCATTCCACCCGGCAGCTATGTCGAAGGTGGAGCCGGCGCCATTGCCAACGCGCTTGGCGATCTGGTCAACGCACTGTCTGGCTCCAACAACCCACAGGATGGTATTGCCGCTCTGGAAACCCTGACCACACCGGGCACCACGCAGTTGAACAACGCCCTCAGCTGGAAAGGGGTGAACCGGTGGTCATGCGCAGGCACCAATGAAGACGTGTGGATCAACGGCAACCGGATCAAGTTCTTCTCCTGGACCGGCACATCGGTCTGGACCAACTGGACCGACATCACCGACCCGTTCCTGGGTGTTACCTCGCTGGCTTTCGGCAACGAGCCCAATGATGGCCTGGTCGGCGAATGTTCCACCAAGATGGGCAACGTCATCGGCACCCACTACGACATGAACCACGTAGACGCCATCAATCACCTGTTCGGCGCTCGTTCGTGGCGGACCAATCCGGTCTCGCTCTATCGCAGCCATGCCAACCGCCTGAAAAATCGCGGGCTGTAACCCTCGCGCTTTCGAGTCTGAACCGTCGCCGGGCGCCCCGCTGATGCGTGCCCGGCGACGACAGTTGCCAAGGCAGGATAATGGGTATGAACAATAGCGACAGACTGAACAAGAAGGCTTTACTTCCCCTGATCATGACCGTTCCGGTGGTGTTTGCCTGTGTGTGGTTCCTGTTGGCGGACGAGCCACGCGGTGAAGCAACAACAAAGGCGGCGAGCACTCCCGCCACGACCTCAGAACAACCAGAACCCGGTATTACCGAGGCGCCACTTGCCGTTGGCGAGGATACGCCCATCCCCTACCAGACACCCGATAGCCTGGGAGACCAACCGTTTGCCAGCTCCCTCGCGGGTACCAATATCGACGGCAACTTACGGGCCGACGCCAACGGCGAATTGATCGTTGATCTGGAAACCCGCGACTTCTTCGACTACTTCCTGAACACCATTGGTGAGGTATCAGCCGAGCAGGCACTGGACCAGATCAGAACCCTGGCCCAACAGAGTCTGCCGGAAAGCGCCGCCCGCGAAGCCATGGCCCTGCTCAACCGGTACCTGGCGTACAAGGATGCCTCACTGGCACTTGGCAACCAGGGCCTTGACCCCGCCCGGCAGCACGACCCCGCATACCAGTTGGAAATGCTCAAGGGTGCATTGGCCGACATGAAACAGCTACGCCGGCGCATGTTCTCCGCCGACACTCACGAGGCCTTTTTCAGGCTAGAGGAAGCCTACGGCGACTATACCCTCGCCACCCTTGATATCCAGCAGCGCACCGACCTTTCCGCCGAAGCAAAAAACACACTGGCTGAATGGCATCGACAGCAGCTTCCTGAGGTCATCCGCCGCACCGAAACCCGCATGATTGAGGAAAGCGGGGACCACCGGGCAAGACAACAGGCGTTATCCGACGCCGACTCACCCTCCGAGGCCGGACGCAGACTCCGGGAACTGGGCGTTGATGACGCCCAAGCCAGAGAAGTGGTCGCCTACATGGAGGAACGGGAGCAGTTCGACAGCCAATACCAGCAGTTCCAGCAGGCACTGGCGAGTCTGGACAACTCAGGGTTGGCGGAAGAGGACAGGACAACCCAGGAGAACCGGTTACTGAAACAGCACTTTGATACCGAACAGACCCGCACCTGGGCCCGACTGCGAGCATTGGAGTCACAATCACCATAGTGTGCTCCAATGCCATTCCTGACTATCTGGCCGGCGTAAACTGGAGGAAACGACAACGACAACCGGACAGTCCTCGATGAATTTTTCCCAGCTTCGGGATCAACGGGCCAACGGGTTTCGACGGCTGCGGTTTGAGCCTGCACTGGAAGCCCACTATCGCAGAGTCAGGGACGAAGGCATACGGTCACGCGCACGGCTGGTCTCCGCCAGTGCGCTGACGCTGTTCCTGGTATATACCCTGCTGGATTCCCTGATGCTGCCCCCGGCCATCGCACGGGATACCATCGCTGTACGGCTTATGGTCACCTGCCCGGTCATCATCGGCGTGTGGTGGCTGTCCTATCGAGACATTCGCAACGATCATTTCGTTAAGATCTATGCGCTCGCCTATCTGGTCGGCGGCCTCAGTGTGGTGGGCATTATTGGGCTTGCACGCCTGGAGAACCACCCACTGCCCTATGAAGGCATCCTGCTGATGCTGATGTTTGGCTACTTCGTGATGGGCATCCCGTTTCGCACGGTTTCCGGAGCCTCCCTGCTGGTTATCGTTGCCTATCTTTGGGTGGAGCACGCCACCGGTTCGGGGGCTCACCAACTCATGATTAACGGTTTTTTCATCGGCACTGCCAACATCATCGGGATGGTAGGGTCCTGGCTCAGTGAACACCGTCAGAGAGCCCACTTTTTGGATCGCCAGATGCTCAACGCCTCCAAACAACAGGCCGAACAGGAGAATCACCGCAAGACCCGACTTATTACTGTCGCCAGCCACGACCTTCGTCAACCCCTGAATGTCATCAGCCTGATTCTGGAAAACCTCACCGCTGACGGTCTGCCAGTCGAACAGCAGTCTCTGGTGTTGCGACTGAAATCCTCGGTCACCCATTTCAACAACCTGCTAGCCTCGGTTCTGGATATCTCCCGCATCCAGGAGGGCATGATATCCCCTGAGCCCACCAGGCTTTGTACGTGGCAGGTCATACGGCAGGTATCTGAAACGTTTAGCGAGCAGGTACAACGCCCGGGCGCGCAGCTAGTCATCCATAAACCCGCCACCGGCAGTGGTGTGTTTGCCGACCCGCAGTTGCTGCACCGCGTGCTCCAGAACCTGGTAACGAATGCCCTGGAACATAGCGACGCCACCCGCATTGATCTTCGAGCCCATCAGGACAACGGAAAGCTGTGCTTCGAGGTACAGGATGATGGCCGGGGCATCGATGACGGCAGCCTCGAGCAGATCTTCACTCCCTTTTTCCGCAACAGTCAGCGCCAGCGTAGTTGCCCCGGCCTGGGGCTCGGGCTGGCCATTGTCCATGAGCTGACGGGCATGATGGAAGGACATTGCAACGTCAGTTCATCGCCAGGGCAAGGCGCCTGTTTCCGGGTTTTCCTGCCGGCAACGCCCGCACCACAGACAACAGAGTCCGTTTCCGGAGCGGCTGTTCCACCTTCCGCTCATTCACCCTCACTGGTGGTTGTGGAGGATCACGATGAGGCTCGTCACTGGACCTGCGAAACCCTGGCGTCCTGGGGCTACAGCGTGAGAGGCGTTGCCAGCGCGGAACAGGCAATCACCCGTTGGGGCGCATCGTCCAACGCTATTCTGGTCAGTGACGTCCACCTCCCGGAAATGTCTGGCGATGCCCTCTACGATCGGCTTTTCGCTCGCAAGTCGGTCCGCGGTGGCATCCTGATGACGGCTGATACAACGATTCCCCAGGGCTACGACTCTGAACGCAGACTCTGGGTACTGCACAAACCGCTGATAGCCATGAGACTGCGAGCCGCGATTACCCAACTGGATCGTCTTGCTGAATGATCGCGTCAGAGCAGTCCCAGCGCTCTTGCCTCGGCAACACATTCGGTCCGGTTGTGGACACCTAAATGGGTGAAAATCGCTTTCAGGTGAGTCTTCACCGTGTGCTCGGTGAGATCGAGGGCCTGGCAAATCCGCTTGTTGGGAAGCCCATCCGCCAAGAGTGTAAGAACCTCCAGTTGGCGTGGGGTCAGGTGCTCCGGGCTCAGGGAAGGAAACGGCAATGACGGATAGAACAACTGGCCGTTGCTGACCCGCTGGACCATTCGAAGCAGCGAGCGGCGGCCAGCAGACTTGGGCAGAAACCCCACGGCGCCCGCAGAGCGTGCCGCTCGTACTGAGGCCTCGTCCTCGCGGCTGGAGATGACCACCACGGCAATCGGCAGCCCGATCTGTTCAAGCTCGGAAAACAACGACAGGCCCGCCTCCCCTTGCAATGTCAGGTCCAGCAGGACAAGAGAGGTTTCCGGCCGCGAACGGAGATCGTCCACCGCGTCCGCGACCGAGGCTACCGTTGCAACCTCCCGGGCGAGCTGCTCCTGCTCAAGAATCGCCGTAATTCCAAACAGGAAAAATGGATGATCATCCACGATCAGCACGCGGGCCAGGGGAAGGCAGTCTCCGGATGACAGTAGCGCACAGTCGGCGTTTTCAGCCGTTCTGGTGTCCATGGGTTTCTCCGCAAAATGGCTGTTATTGTTACTGCGGTGCGGAATACTATACGGATGAAAACCGGAATCGACCGTTCGCTGTTTAACAGTTTTGATGCATGCCCCTTCCACCACCTGTGCAGGTGCAGGGTGTAATCGCTATACTGGCGCCACGACACTTTCTCATCTGCTTGGATCAAGGCACTGATGTCTGGACGTTTTCTGGCACTTCTACTCGCTGTGCTCATTCCCGTTATTGCCCATGCCGACCGCCCCACAATGACGGTTGTCACGTCGATCTATCCGCCTTACCAATACCTGGATAACGGTGAGGTGAAGGGTACCCACACGGAAACCCTTCGCCAGGTCCTGACGAGGATGGGCTATGACCCCGTTTTCCGGCTTGTACCCTGGGCCCGGGCGGAAGCGAGCGCTCGTGCTGGAACCGCCGACCTGATCTACTCCCTGACATACTCGCCAAGCCGCGCCCGCCACTACTACTTCACCAACCCCATCAGCGAGGCCCGGGATGTATTTTTCAGCCTTTCCGACCGGGGCCTTCAGTGGCAGGAGCTGGATGATCTCGCCGGCCTGAGGATTGGGCTATCCGCGTCCTACAGTTATGCCCCCGAGTTCATGGAATGGCTGGTCGCCGGCAACGCCCGGGTTGTTCAGATCAGCCAGGAATCCCCGGAACTCACGGGGCTGAAAATGATTGCCTTTGGCCGTATCGACCTGTTCATCTGCGAGGAAACCGTCTGCCGGTATCTGATCGACAAACACATCGCCGACCGTCCGGAGCTGGCAAATGTATCCGCAATGCCACAAACCGTTGGCGAAGTGCGGGGGTTTCGGGCGGCATTCTCCCGCCAGCATCCGAAGGGGGAGGCGCTCCGCGACGAATTCAACAAGGTGCTGGCCGAGCTGAAAACCCGCAATTCCGACTAGCGTCTGCGGCAATCACCTATCTGCGAAACCACACAGGCGCATAAAGGTTTCCTATACTGCGGGTTGTACCCCTCAACCAACAGACCGGGACCATGGACATCCAGACTGATCACCGCTACGCCATCAACCTGAACGTCAGAGGCATCCAGCCCTCCGCCACCCTCCGAATCAACGAACTCAGTAATCAGCTTCGCGCCGAAGGCCGGGACATTATCAAGCTGGGGCTCGGCCAGTCGCCATTTCCGGTGCCCGACCGTGTGGTCGATGCCCTGCGCGAGCATGCCCATGAAAAGGACTACCTTCCGGTGAAGGGCCTTAAGGCCCTGCGGGAATCGATTTCGGGCTACATCAACCGCAGTGAGCGCATGCGCTGCACCTGGGAAGACGTACTGATTGGCCCCGGCTCCAAGGAGCTGCTGTTCATGCTGCAGCTCGCCTACTATGGCGACTTGCTGATCCCGCGCCCAAGCTGGGTATCCTACGCGCCGCAGGCACGCATTATCGGCCGCTCAGTACACTGGTTGCCAACACACGCGGAAAACAACTGGCAGCTGACCGCGGAAGAGTTGGACATCATCTGCCGCGACGACCCGTCACGACCACGTATCCTGATCATGAACTATCCGTCCAACCCAACGGGCTGTACCTACACAGACGACCAGTTGCTGGCTATCGCCAACGTCGCTCGCAAGTACAAACTGATCCTGCTGTCGGACGAAATATACGGCGAAGTGCACTTTGAGGGACGGCACAAGTCCATCGCCCGCTATTACCCGGAAGGCACCATTATCAGCACCGGCCTGAGCAAGTGGGCTGGCGCGGGTGGCTGGCGCCTCGGTACATTTATTTTTCCGCCCGAGCTGCGCCCCTTGCAGGACGCCATGGCGATCATCGCCAGCGAAACCTACACCGCAACCAGCGCTCCGATCCAACATGCGGCCATTGCTGCGTTTAATGGTGGCGAAGACCTGGATGAGTACCTGAAGCAGTCACGCCGGGTGCTCAAGGTAGTAGGCGAATACCTCCATCGCCGCTTGACGGATATGGGGGCCGTGGTGCAAAAGCCCGAGGGTGCGTTCTACCTGTTCCCGGACTTTTCCAACTTCCGCGAAGCACTGGCCCGTCGCGACATCAAAACCAGTCAGGCTCTGTGTCAGTCGCTACTGGAAAATACCGGTGTGGCCATCCTGCCGGCCAGTGATTTCGGCTTTGTCCCGGACCACCTTGCCGCACGTCTCGCGTTTGTGGACTTTGACGGTGCTGAGGCTCTGGCGCTGGCCGGAAAAGAGTACGGTGAACAGGAACTGAGTGACGATTTCGTCAAACAGGCCTGTCCGCGACTGGTGACAGCCATGGACAAGATGGAGCAGTGGCTCACCGGCCTGTAACAGGGTCATGATAGACTGGCGCCCTCATTTCAGATCGGAGGGCGCCATCATGTCTAACCCGGAAGCCATTACCGCCATTGCGGAATTCGCCGAAGAGCTGGCCCTGAAGGCCGGTGAGTTGATCAAGCACGAACGGGAACAGAACACCCTTCGTACCGATTACAAACAGCAGTCGGAGCTGGTCACCCACGCCGACGTAATGGCCGACGAGATGATCACCGGCGCCATTCGCGAGCGCTTCCCCGACCATCGCATCCTCTCCGAAGAAACCATGCCGGACTTGAGCCAGGCCGAACACCTGGACACTCCGCTGTGGATCATCGACCCCATCGACGGCACTGTGAATTACGCCTACGGCCACCCCCAGGTGGCAGTCTCCATCGCCTATGCGGAAAAGGGGCGGGTGCAGGCAGGCGTGGTACACGCTCCGTTTTCTGGTGAAACCTTCCGTGCCAAGCGGGGCATCGGTGCCACCCTGAATGGCAACCCCATCAAACACAGTGGGGCGACACGGCCAAGGGAATCATTGTTCGCGACCGGCTTCCCCTACACCAAGGACAGCCTTGAACCCCTGATAAGTCGGTTGGAAGCGATGATTCATCAATGCCGGGATCTACGCCGTATCGGTTCTGCGGCGCTGGACATCTGCTGGGTGGCCTGCGGGCGGTTGGACATCTACTACGAGAACGTCAGCCCATGGGACTTTGCCGCTGCACGGTTGATTGCGCTGGAGGCGGGTGCGACGGCGGGACATTTCAGTGAGGTGCCGGAGGGTTATCCGGCGGACCTGTGGGGGCGGGATATTCTGATATCAGCCCCGGCGGTCTGGGAGTCGGTTCGTGACATCCTGCGCAAGGCATCGGGCTACGATTGAACGCCCCAGACCGCTTCTGAAACCAGGCCCCAGGCCTCTTCAAAGTCGTTGGAGGGTAATCGGGAAAAGGAGGAACGGACATAGCGCTGAACCCGGCCCTCCATAAACACCAGTACAAAGTCCGCGCCTCGAGCTGAACTGGTTCTCGGGCGCAACCCCTGGCGAATCTCGCCTTCTTTGAGTGCCTGGCGTACCTGGGTTTCCAGGCGCTCGAAGAACTGCGACGCTCGCTTGCGCAGGGCTTCGTTCTCCCCCATCAGAGCATCACCGGTCAGCACCGTGCAAAGCCCCGGATTGCGCTCGGCAAACACCAGCACCAGATGCACGAGTTGCTGTAGCCGAACCCGAACATCCTCCTGTTCCTGCAGGATGACCTGGCAACGGGAGAACACCGCTTCCTCGGCAAACTCGATCAGCGCCTCGAACATTTTCCGTTTGCTGGGGAAATGTCGATACAAGGCCGCCTCGGTAACTCCGACGGATTTGGCCAGGCCAGCGGTGGTAATTCGTGCTCCCGGATCTTTCTCCAGAAGCTCCACGAGGGCATGAAGAATCGCTTCACGGCGACTGATTTTTTGTTCTGTCATGGCAGGACTACAGGCTCTGTTTAACGTTTCAGGACTTCAGATCTGTGAGTACGGATACAGACAGGCAGGGTCATTCGGGACACGCCGTGAATACATCCCTGTAGGCTCGTAAAAAACATCCCTGTTTTTTACGGTCCCGAATGACCCTGCCCGCCTGTATCCGTGTCGAGTCTTGAGAGTGTCGCTCACATCAGAAAAAGGTGCCATCGAGAGGTGACGACGCACTGGCATAAAGCTTCTTCGGCATACGCCCCGCCAGATAGGCATCGCGGCCGGATTCAATGGCCAGGCGCATTGCCTTGGCCATGCGGATCGGATCCCGGGCCTGGGCAATGGCAGTGTTCATCAGCACGCCATCGCAACCCAACTCCATTGCCAGGGTTGCATCAGAAGCAGTACCTACACCGGCATCCACCAACACCGGTACATTGGCGTTCTCGACGATCAGGCGGATGTTGTAGCGGTTCTGGATACCCAGGCCGGAACCAATTGGTGCGCCCAGCGGCATGATGGCGATACAGCCCATTTCCTCAAGACGCTTGGCCAGCAACGGGTCGTCCGAGCAATACACCATCACCTTGAAGCCATCGCGGATCAGTTCCTCTGCGGCCACCAGGGTTTCGGTCATGTTCGGGTACAGGGTTTTTTCCTCACCCAGCACTTCCAGCTTGACCAGGTCATGGCCATCCAGCAGCTCCCGTGCGAGCTTGCAGGTACGCACGGCATCTTTTGCGGTGTAACAGCCAGCGGTGTTAGGCAGCATGGTGTAGCGCTCAGGGGATACCACGTCCAACAAACTCGGTTCATCCGGTTTCTGGCCCAGATTGGTACGGCGCACGGCAAAGGTGACAATCTCCGCACCGCTGGCTTCAATCGCATGGCCGGTTTCAGCCATGTCCCGATACTTACCGGTGCCTACCAGCAACCGGGACTGGTATACCCGACCGGCGATTTCAAGCGGCTTGTCTTCGGGAAGCGGTCTTTCAGAACTGTCACTCATGCTTTACACCTGAACTCATTAAAAAAATCGTGGAAAAGGAATGGCAAGGCGGTTATCAACCGCCGCCAATAGCGTGAACCACCTCTACCCTGTCGCCATCGCTGAGGCTGAAGGTGGCGTGCTGGCTGCGGGGAACAATATCTTCGTTGACTTCCACAGCGAATCGCTTGCCAACCAATGCCATCCGCTCTATCAATACCGCGACAGTGACTTCTTCGGGAAGCTCCATGGCGTCACCGTTGACCTGTACCTGCATAACGTTACCTGCCTTAAACATCTGTCTCTAACGCCTGAATCCCGCCATCAGAACCAATATCCAGCCCACCATAAAGCCGATTCCTCCAACCGGCGTAACCGGCCCCATCCAGCGAAGGTCCGTTAACACCAGGAGGTACAGGCTGCCACTGAACAACAGGATTCCAGCAACAAAAAAGCCGGCCGCAATGCCGAGCAAACGCCGCGACAGACCCGCAATCGGGAGTATCGCGACAAGAATTAACGCCAATGAGTGGTATATCTGATATGTGACGGCAGTCTGGAAAACTTCAAGCCCTCGCTCGTCAATTACACCACGCAACCCGTGTGCACCAAAGGCTCCTGCCATCACCGCTAACAGGGCAAACAGCGCGCCCAACACCAGTGCCGGGCGAAGGGGTTCTATCTGTCTAGCAGTCACAGTGGATCTTTTCCCCGGTATCAAGATTCATCAGGGTAAGCTTTCCACCCCAGACACAACCGGTATCCAGCCCGAAATAACGGGTGCTTTCAGTCTGGCCTTCCAGTGCTGCCCAATGTCCGAACACCACACGCACATCATCCTGGCGAGGGAAGCGAAACCAGGGTGCATAGCCATCCGGCGCCGACGCGGCCGACTCTTTGGCGGCGAGTTCCAGGGTGCCATCCTCGGCAATAAACCGCATACGGGTGAAATAGTTGGTAATGACCCGCCACCGATCCATACCACTGAGGTCCGGGTGCCAGCGTTCAGGCCAGTTCCCGTACATATCTGCAAAGTAGCTTTCGGCCTCGGGCCCGCGAATCACCGCTTCCACTTCCCGGCTGTAGCCGACCGCTTCTTCCACAGACCAGATGTGTGGCAGCCCGGCATGGACCATCACCAGATTGCGGCCTTCATCATGAACACAAAGATTCTGCTGTCGGAGCCAATCGAAAAGCCGTTGGTGATCCGGCGCTTCGAGTATATCGGCGAGCGTGTCCTTGTTCCTCAGAGCATGGCCACCCATGGCCACCGCCAGCAGGTGCAGGTCGTGATTGCCCAGCACCACCACTGCAGAGCTACCCAGGCTTTCAACGTAGCGCAGGGTTTCCAGCGAAGACGGGCCGCGGTTGATCAGGTCGCCGGCCACCCAGAGCCGATCCCGCGACGGTGAGAAATCCACCTTGGCGAGCACATCCAGGAGACGTTCATAGCAGCCCTGGATATCGCCAATGGCGTAATCAGTCATGACTTACCTCATCAGCACCGAAATTTTCAGGTTTACTGTCAGCCAACAAATCGGCAATCGCAACATACTCTGCCAGGCCAAGGTTTTCCGGGCGCAGGCCATCGTTGATGCCAACGCTGTTGAGTTGATCCACGGAAACCATGCCGGCCAGCGCCTTTCGGAGGGTTTTTCGCCGGGCACTGAAGGCGGTGCGCACCACCGCCTGCAGCAGCTTATAATCCTTTGCCGGATGCGGCAGCGTCTTATGGGGCACCAGCCGAACGATGGCGGAATCCACTTTCGGCGCTGGCCGGAAAGCGCCTGGGCCGACTTCAAACAACGGCTGCACCCGGCAGAAATACTGGGTCATGATCCCCAACCGGCCGTAGTTGTTGTCTCCGGGCACCGCCGCCATTCGTTGAACCACTTCCTTCTGCAGCATGAAATGCATGTCCTGCACCACGCCGGAATGCCCCAGCAAGTGGAAAATCAATGGCGTGGAAATATTGTACGGCAGGTTGCCGATGATCCTCAGGGGCTTGTCGGCAACCAGTTCGCCGAAATCAAACTTCAACGCATCCGCTTCATGAATGCGGAAGTTGGGGTAATTGAAGAATTTGGTCCTGAGCACCGGAATCAGGTCCCGATCCAACTCCACCACCTGGAGGTTCGAGTTAACGGCAAGCATTTCCTCGGTGAGAGCGCCCAGGCCAGGCCCGATTTCCACAAGGGCATCGTCCGGCTTGGGATGGATAGCGCGAATAATGCGTTCAATCACGCCGGGGTCGTGAAGAAAGTTCTGACCGAAGCGTTTCCGGGCCTGATGGCCGTGTTTGCTACTCACTCGATAGGATCTCTTTCGCTGAAGTTGCCATTCGTTCACCCACCCGGATTGCCGTTTCCAGGCTGCCGGCATCTGCCCTGCCCGTGCCGGCCAGATCAAGGGCGGTGCCGTGGTCGACGGAGGTCCGCACAATGGGCAGGCCCAGGGTGATATTGACCGCCCGGCCGAAGCCCTGGAATTTGAGAACCGGCAAGCCCTGGTCATGGTACATGGCCAGTACCGCGTCGGCGTTATCGAGCCAATGAGGGGTAAACAGGGTGTCCGCCGGCAATGGGCCAGTCAGGTCGATGCCTTCCCGGCGCAGCTTGTCCAGGGTCGGCTCGATGACGTCGATTTCTTCCCGCCCCAGATGTCCGCCTTCACCTGCGTGGGGGTTAAGCCCTGCAACCAGGATTCTGGGATGCTGAAGGCCGAAGAACTTGCGCAGGTCATTGTCCAGAATACGGGTGACCTGGGTCAGGCGCTCGGCCGTAATCGCCGCAGAGACGTCCTTCAGGGGCAAATGGGTGGTCACCAGTGCCACTCTTAACTCGTCCGTGGCCAGCATCATCACCACACGCTCAACACCACAGAGCTCCTGCAGGAACTCCGTGTGGCCACTAAAGGCGATGCCGGCGTTGTTGATAACGCCCTTGTGAACCGGTGCCGTCACCATCCCATCGAACGTACCATCAAGGCAGCCCTGGGCGGCTACTCGCAGGGTTTCCAGAACATAGGCGCTATTCGCCGGATCCAGCTGGCCGGCCGTAGTGGACGCCAATCCATCAACGGAAAGCACGGAGAGCCGGCCCGGTTCAGCAGTGGCTGGTGCTCCCGGCGCCCAGTCTTCCAGCTCTACATTCAACCCAAGCAGTCGGGCCCTCGCCTCCAGCAGAGGTTTGCTGGCCACCACCACAATGCCGGGCCCGCGTTTTTTCAGGGCCAGTTGCAAGCAAAGCTCCGGGCCAATGCCCGCAGGTTCGCCCGCTGTCAGTGCGAGGATGACCGGCTGTGTCATGATTCGCTGTCAGCTCCGTAGCCGCTCTTGAACTCAATAAACGCCTCGTCGCGGATCTCCCGCAGCCAGTTCTGCAGTTCGGTATCAAACTTGCGGCGGTAGATGGCCTGCCGCGCCTCGGATTCCCGTACATCACTGCTGATGTCCTGCTGACGACGGTCCTGCACCTGCAGAATGTGCCAGCCAAACTGGGAGCGGAACGGACCCTTGAGCTCGCCCACATCCGCTTCCATCATCGCCTGCTCGAACTCCGGCACCATCTGTCCGGGGCTGACCCATCCGAGGTTACCACCGTCAGAGCCGGAAACCGGGTCATCAGAGTGCTCCCGGGCGATGACGGCGAAATCGGCGCCATTATCGATTTGCTGATAGAGATCGCGAATGGTTGCTTCCGCCTGGGCTTCCGACACGGTTTCCGAGGTGCGTACCAGGATGTGACGGACTTTCGACTGCTCGATGAACTGTGCTTTATCACCGCCGCGGCGATCCATCACCATCACCAGGTGGAAGCCACTGCTGTTCCTGAGTACCGGGGAGACGGTTCCGGTTTCAAGATCCGGGACCACATCGGCCACCAGTGACGGCAGTTGGTTCTCGGCACGCCATCCCATGTTGCCACCGTCGAGGGCATTGCTGGCATCGGATTCAGCAACGGCAACAGAGCGGAAGTCCCGCCCCTCGGCAATTTCTTCACGCAGTTGCTCCACCTTTTCGCGGGCAGCGCTGACCTCGTCCTCGTCATTGAAATCGTTCACCTCAATGAGAATATGGGCAAGCTCATACTCTGCATTGCTACGGCCCTGACCCTCCATTGCCGCAAGGTAGTTCTCAACTTCCCGATCCGTAACCCGCACGCGATTGCCAACCTGACGCTGCTGTACCCGGCTGGTAATCATCTCGTTGCGAATCTGCTCACGGGCCTCGCGATAGGTGACACCTTCCTGGACCAGTTGTTGCTCGAACTGGGCCAGCGTCATATTGTTGCGCTGGGCGATGGATGCCAGAGTTTCATTGAGCTCGTTGTCGCTGATGCGCATTCCGGCCCTGTCCGCCATCTGTAACTGGATGGACTCGCTGATCAACTGCTCCAGAACCCGTTCTTCCAGAATATCCCTTGGGGGCAATCCGGTGCCCTGAGCGCGCAGCCGCCCGGTGATGGTGTTGATCCGTGCCTCGAGCTCGGACTGAAGAATAACGTCGTCGTTGACGACTGCCACCACCTGATCAAGCAGTTTACGGTCCGCCTGTACGGTTGCGGATACCATCACAACCATCAGTGCCAGCATCATTTGTGCGCAATGGCGAAGGTTCGCCTTCATAGTCACCTCTAGTATGGAAGAATACTGCCTGTCACCCCGGCATCCCGAGCCTGACTGTCAGGCATCAGCGATCACCGAAACGGCGACGTTCCCTTTCGTCAAAGCCATAGATGGCTTCGGAAATCTGGCTGGACGATCCGCCGCTCCCGCCCAGTCCCTTGAGCTGGATCTGAAACAGCATGCGACTCTCAAGCTGCTCGTCGTCCGTCAGGTAATTCTGGTGCACCAGCTGCACACTCCAGCAACAGTTATTGTATTCCAGCCCGGCCAGTGAACCGACCGTACGATCAAGCTCGGAATCGTAGACCCAGCGGCCGATCAGACTAACACGGTCTGTGACAGGAAAAACGCCCCCGATATCCGACTGCTCGAATTCGTCTCGCCGGTAACTGTGCCCCAGGCTGGCCAGATAACGGTAATCATCGGAGTGGAAAATCAGCTGACTGCGACCTTCCTGCGTCTTACTGGTGTCCGGCTCCCACAGGCCGGAGGTTCGAATTTCCAGGCCGTCCACCGGTCGCAAAACCATTTCACCGGCCAGCGGGGAGTCACTGGCGTCAGAGGCCCCCTCCCCATCGAGCGTCACTTCCCGGTCATCGTAATAGTGAACCTGGCCAATGCTGAAGCGGGCACGTTCAGCGCCGGTGAGCAGATCATTGAAGCGGCTGGTTAGTGCCACGGTCAATTGATTGCTATCACCTACCCGATCACCGCCGCTGAAACGATTGCGTTGGAACAACTGGTCGAAGCTGAATGAGCGAATGGCGGTGTCGAAATCCGGAATGAACGATTGGTCCGCATCGGCATCAGCCCAGGCATAGTAAAGCCGGGGCTCCAGGCTCTGGTTATAGGGAATATCGAACAGGCTGGACTGGCGATCAAAATACAGGCCGGAATCCCACTCCGCGACCGGAACGGTACGATCAAAGCCAGGGTCCTGTGTGGTGTAGTCCTCCAGCTCATAGCGTGTGTAATCGACACTGACGGAAGGTCTGGCATAGCCCCAGAGCGCCCGCATGGGCAATGCCAGCTCGGGTATGGCGCGAAAGCGCTGGCCGTTGGCCCGGTCGAGCCCCGTCAGGTCATCATTATCGCGGTAGAAATACGTGTACTGGCTTTCCAGATTCAGTTCCGCCGGCCCCGCATCCACGGTGGCGCCGTACAATACTTCTGGTAATTGCGAGTAGGGAATGTTCTCGTCGGCAATGAAATCGCTGAGGGTCTGGTAGCCGTTGAGATAGGTTTCGAAATACTGGGAGGAATCCCGATAGCGGATACCACCCCGGCGACGCAGATGGGTTGCGCGATTGATCTCCAGATTGCGGTTGAGATCACTGAGGTAGTCGTCATCGCTAACCACGGAATAATCCCCGTAGCCGGTCCAGCCGTATCCGAATCTCGCCTGGGTACTGAAATCAAGCCCCCAGCGTTCACCCCCTTGCGAGGGAAACTCCTCCTCGTACTCGGTGTCGTTGCCCGCGTAGCCTAGCTGAAGCACCGATTCCCCAAGACTGCTGAGGTAACGCCCCTCCGCCTCGGTAAACAATCCACGCCCATGTATGTACTGGGGCGTCAGCGTCGCGTCGTAGTGTGGCGCCAGGTTGAGGTAGTAGGGAACCGACAGGAAAGCGCCGCTACCCGCGTTGGAGGTACCAAAAGACGGATAGAGAAAGCCTGTCTTGCGGCGATCGTCAATGGGAAAACTGGCATAGGGCCAGTAGAACACCGGGATATCACTGATCTCAAGGCGTACGTGCTTTGCGGTGCCCACACCTTCGCCCTGGTCCAGGTGGATGTCGGACGCCACGATGGACCAATCGTTGTTGTCCGGGGCGCAGGTGGTCAGTGAGCCGCCACGAATTCGTACCTGGTCTTCCGCCGTGCGGGAAAGCTGAGTAGCGGAACCCCGCATTTCCGGGCCGTGCAGGAGAAAGGTCGCGGTATTGATGTCCACCCGGCCGCTGTTGACGTCATAGTCCGCACGTTCCCCGGTCAGCAGGAAGCCGTCACCGCGGCTGGTCAGCGGCCCCTCTATGGCCACCGCACCGGTTGCCTGGTTGTAGCGGGCCTCGGAGCCCGTCACCTGGAATCCCGGCTGCTGCAGACGAACGTCTCCCCGCAGAAACAGTTCGTTGTCGAGTTCATACCGCGCATTGAGCCCACTGGCCTGTAGGGGAGCCTGGCCATGTTTCGCTGCTGGCTCTCCAGCGCCGCCTTTAACCGTCCCCGGCACTGCGGAAGGCAAATAGCCGCCCTCGCAGAAGTCCGGCAGGGAACGACGGACATCCTCCGGCAAGTCAGACTTCGGCCGCCAGTCAATCTCGGCAGCCGAAGGGGCGGCTTCCTGGGCATAAACCACCGGCATTGGTGCCAACATTGTGCAACCCGTAGCGGACGCGAACAGCAACCCGAGACGGTGCCGCATGCGGGGCGTTGGCATTCGCAGCTTCCTTGTTGGGGCTGGCACGGTGAGCGGGTTCCTGTCCAGAATGGATTCGCGGCTGTCGGAGACACTTAACAGCGGCCTAGTTTACACGGCGCCCTTTGCCTTGTTAACGGAAACCGGCCTTTGTTAACGGAAACCGACCATTGCTGCAAAACCGTTTTACCGCCTCTATACTGATCTGCTAACTTTCGGCCATGAGCCCGCAGGTTCGTTGCGGCCAGGTCACCGATAACTTCTGAGCCAGGATAACAGCCAATTCCATGGATACCCGCCTGACAATGCTCACCCAGTGGGTCAGAGACCTTCCCGGTTTTGACCAGGCGACACCCGAGCCAGTATCCGGCGACGCGAGTTTCCGCCGCTACTTCCGCGTCAGCGGCAACCCACATGGCACCGGGGCCCAGCCGTATATTGTGATGGATGCGCCGCCCGAGCATGAGGACTGCCACCCCTTCGTGGCGATCGCCCATCACTGGCGCAGCCTTGATATCGCTGTGCCGGACATCGTCCACGAAGACCTGACCCGGGGCTTCCTGCTGCTGGAAGACTTCGGTGACGCCCTGATGCTCGGCGCCTTAAACCACACCAACGCCGACCAGCTTTATGGCGCTGCAATGGACGAGCTGGTCCGCATACAGCAGGCCGACGATGCTCCCGACTACCCACTTCCGGCTTACGACATCGCCTTGCTGGACCGGGAAATGGCTCTGTTTCCGGACTGGTTGCTGACACAACAATTGGGACTGACGCTCTCAAACGGAGAACGCGCGCTACTGGACACCACTTTCGCCTTCCTGCGGGAGAGCGCCCTGGCCCAGCCGAATGTGGCGGTGCACCGCGACTACCATTCCCGCAATCTGCTGGTCCGCGCAGGCACCACGAGGCCCGGCGTGATCGACTTTCAGGACGCCGTGCGCGGCCCGGTCACTTACGACCTGGTATCGCTGCTGAAAGATTGCTATATCCGCTGGCCGGAAGAACGCATCGACCAGTGGACAGACCATTTCCGCGTGCTCAGTGCCGAGGCCGGCCTCCACAAGGCTGACAGGGATACCTTCCGCCAATGGCTGGAGCTCATGGGCATGCAGCGCCATCTGAAAGCCGCGGGCATCTTTGCCCGGCTGGCCATACGTGACGGCAAGACCGGTTTCCTGAAGGATGTTCCCCGCACCGTGGGCTATCTGGTGGAGGCCAGCAGCCGTCAGGCCGCCCTGCGCCACTTCCACGAATGGCTCACAGACACCGTGGTGCCGCCCATTGAGCAGCAGATCGGCCCAGTGGAGACATTCGGCCAGTGAAAGCGATGATTCTCGCAGCCGGCAAAGGCGAGCGCATGCGGCCGCTGACCCTGACCACCCCGAAGCCGCTCCTGCCTGCCGGCGGCAAGCCGCTGATCGTGCACCATCTGGAACGGCTGAAAGCCGCCGGTTTCCGGAAGATCGTGATCAATCACGCCTGGCTGGGCACGCAGATCGAAGCGGAGCTGGGTAATGGCAGTAACGTCGGGCTGGTCATTGAATACTCGCGGGAAAGCGACCCCCTGGAGACCGCTGGCGGGATTATTCAGGCACTGCCCCTGTTGACCAGCAGCGACGACGATTGGTTCGTTGTGATCAACGGCGACATCTGGTGTGATTTTGATCTGTCCCATTTGACGCCACCCGAACATGCCGACGCATTACTGGTCATGACAGGCAACCCTGACCACAACCCGGCGGGCGACTTCTGCCTGCGGGCGGATGGCACGGTGATTGAGAGCGGCCCTGAAACACTGACGTTTACCGGCATCAGCCTGCTAAACCGTCGCCTGTTTTCGGGGCTGACACCGGGTGCCCGAAAACTGGCGCCCATCCTGCGGGATGCTATGACCCGGGGGCGGGTGCAAGGCATTCGCCACAGCGGACACTGGATGGATATCGGTACCCCGGAACGGCTACGGGAGCTGGACCGGATGCTTATGGAAGGCAGGGGCTGAGCCATGACCTCTGAGACCAGAGACAATAACCTGCCCGCACGAATGGAAGCAGAGTTCAGTGAGCTCCTTGGAGAGTTGACCGCCTGCGGCCACCAGGCCACCGAATTGCTGGTCAGAACCCGACTGCCGCGCTGGTGTCGCCGGAGCCTGTTCTTTTTTCTGGGCTACATCGCCAAATCGGAAGGGCGGGTAACGGAGAAAGACATCGGTTTCGCCGAAACCCTGATGAAAGCACTGAAGCTCTCCGGCCGCCAGCGGCGCAAGGCCATTGGCCATTTCCGCAAGGGTAAGACTGCAGAGCGCATCCCTGCCCTGAAAGCGCTGGGCCTGCGCCTGACCCACAGAATCTGGCCCTCTCCCTCATTGCGTGTTGCCATCTGCCTTTGCCACGCAGCGCAGTTGCAGGGACGCCCGGAGAAGCCCCGCCGCTATCGTTGCGAGGACGCCATTGACCAGATGGGGCTGCCGATCAGGGTCAGCGATGACATTCTCGACAGTTACGCCAGCAAGGTCTGGATCACCGAACCGGAGAGCCAGCCCCGACCCTCCACCTTCGAGCAGGCCTGCCAGGTTCTCGGCGTTACCCGCCGTGACAGCCGCGAGGTGATCAAACGGGCCTACCGAAAAAAAGTGTCGGAATGCCACCCGGACAAACTGGCACAACAGAAGCTGAGCCCGGCGGAACTGACCAGGGCAAAGGACCGCCTTTTACGCTACCAGCAAGCCTGGGAACTGATCAGCCAGCGCCTGTCGGTTTGAATCCGGCGTTTTGAGTTCAGCGCCAAGCTTGCTAAACTCCGAGATCAGAACCACACCACAGAAGTGCAAAAGCACAAAAGTGCAAAAGAAAGGCCCACGGACCAGCGGCCTGCAGACCCACTGAAAAGGAGCATTCCCATGGGTAAAAAACTCGTCCTGCTCGGCGACATCGGAACCGATCACCAAGGCTTTCCCCCGACCCCTGTCATTACCGGCAGCGCTACTGTACTGATCGACGGCAAGCCCGTTGCGAGGCTGGGCGACCAGCTTGCCATGCACTCTAAGCCCAAGCATCCACCACATCCCCGCGCCATCGCAGCTGGCAGCCCGACGGTGATGATAGAAGGCAAACCTGCCGCCCTGACCGGCGATGCCGTCAGCTGTGGTGGCGTTGTCATCGGCTCATCCACCGCCGTGGGTGGCTGATGGTTTTCTAGCGTTCGGAGTCAAGCCAGGCTGAAATGCGGTTGGTAAGCGCTTGCGCCTCTCTGGGTTGTGGCTGTTCAGTCATTGCGACAGGTTGTCGGGAGTAGCCTGCAATCCCCGCCCGCCTGAATGCGGCCTCCCGTTGCTTTGGTGACCTTTGAGCCATACCTCCAGCGCCCAATGAACTGCGGGCACTGTGGAGCTCCAGGACTTTGGGCGCACCAGACTCACCAAGCGACTCCGTCAGGGCTATCGAATCGCTCTGACTAAACGCTGGCGCAATCCAGACCAGCGCCGACACATCCTGCCCCCCGCTGGCATTGGCCGCGCGGGTGACGTGACCAGCCGCCCGGCCGACTCCCACCATGGCCACCCGGCTGTAACCACGACCAACCAGGTTGCCAGCCGCCGCGGCCAGGGTCTTCTGAATGCGTGCCTGGTATTGGTTTGCCAAGGCCTCGACATCGTCACTGGCCATCACATCGATCATCACCGACTCGCCAGGTTTATCGCCCGTTTCATCGGCGGCGTCCGTATCCGGCGCGCCCGCCTCTTCAGGCGCCTCTAAGCCCCGTTGTCGACGCGCTTCCTGTACCTCGTATGGCGGCATCTCGAGCCCAAGCACCATCACCGCCCAACCGGCACGTGCCATCGGCTGTCGCAGGGCAGCGGCCAATCCGGAAGCGGGTGATTGCCCCTCATCGGCCAGAATCACCACTGCGCCCCTCGCAGGCGTCTCGGCTTCCGGCTCAAACAGGGCCAGCACCGGTTCTTCTTCCGGTGGCTCCAGCCATACAGACGAGTCCGGCCAGGTCCGGGCGATTGCATCCGAATCGAGCCCCGTCGATATCAACGGCCTTTCAACAGCCGCCCCGGAGGGTTTTCCGGCTTCCTGCCCGGTCGGGTTCTGCGCGCCTTTCTGCGCCTCTTTCGGTGCCTGCGCCAACGCTGACGAGGCCCAGAAAGCAACAAGGCAGGCCAGGATGACCCGACATTGCACAACCGGTTTTTTAATCCATTTGCTCACAGGCTGTCACTCATTCCGTGCGAAAAATCACCATCAAACTGGTAGACTAGCAGCTTTGCGGCCCAGCAGCCTTTGCAGACTCTTGCAGCCTTTTGCAGGCTTTTACAGAGAAAACCGCTGTACGCGCCATCGTCGATATCACTATCAAACCGTTCAAGAGAGCCGTCATGAACTCTTTCCAGATTGCCCCGTCCATCCTGTCAGCCGATTTTGCCCGACTGGGCGAGGAAGTCGATAACGTACTGGCCGCCGGCGCCGACATTGTCCACTTCGATGTCATGGACAACCACTACGTACCCAACCTGACCATCGGCCCCATGGTCTGCGAAGCATTGCGTAAACACGGGGTTACCGCTCCAATCGACGTGCACCTGATGGTATCACCGGTAGACGACCTGATCCGGATGTTCATCGATGCCGGCGCCAGCTACATCACCTTCCACCCGGAAGCCTCCAATCACATTGACCGTTCCCTGCAGGTGATTCGTGAAGGCGGGTGCAAGGCGGGCCTGGTGTTCAATCCAGCCACGCCACTGCACTACATCGATCACGTGATGGATAAGCTGGACATGATCCTGCTGATGTCCGTAAACCCTGGTTTCGGCGGCCAGAAGTTTATTCCAGGCACTCTCGACAAACTGCGCGAAGCCCGCAAGCGCATCGATACCAGCGGTCGCAACATTCGCCTGGAAATCGACGGCGGCGTGAAAACCGACAACATCCGCGAGATCGCCGAAGCCGGCGCCGACACCTTTGTCGCCGGCTCCGCCATCTTCAACACTGACGACTACAAAGCCACCATCGACAAAATGCGGGCAGAGCTGGAACTGGCCAAGCAGAGTTCGAACCGATGAGCCTGGCGGGGTTGTTCAGCCAACGCTGGCCGGGAGTGGCCCTGTTCGACCTGGACGGCACCCTGGTTGACAGCGCCCCCGACCTGGCAGCGGCCATTGACGCTATGCTGGAACAGCTGGGTCGCCGCAAAGCCGGCGCTGACAATGTTCGCCAATGGGTGGGCAATGGCGCCAGCGTGCTGGTGCGGCGTGCCCTTGCCGGGCAAGCGGACTGGGAACCGGCAACCCCGAAGGACGACGCACTGTTCAATGACGCCCTGGCGATGTTCTACCATGCCTACGAAAACCTTAACGGCCAGCATGCCGTGCTCTACGACGGCGTGGAGGAATGTCTGACCCGTCTTGCCGACCACGGCTGCCGCATGGGCATCGTTACCAACAAGCCGGAACAGTTTGTGGCACCGTTGCTCGAGCAGATGGGCATTGAACACTGGTTCGATATCAGCATCGGTGGAGACACCCTGCCGGTGCGCAAACCAGACCCGCAACCGTTGATCCATGCCATGACCGAACTCGGCGGCACCCGGGGCACCACGGTGATGGTGGGCGATTCGGTCACCGACATCAGCGCGGCCCTGGCGGCGGGTATTCCTTCGGTGGCGGTTCGCTACGGCTACAATTATGGGGCGCCCGTGGATTCGCTCGGTGCAGATGCCGTTGTTGATTCCCTGGCCCAGCTTTTGTAATCTCACAGGATATTGATTTGAAACCTTCAATTCGGGAGATTCCTGCCGTGCAGGGACTGAGTCTGATAACAGCGCAGGGCATACTGACAACCCGCGCAACACGATGGTGGCGATGGCGCACCGGCTGAATGCCGCCCGAACGTCCTCCATACAGATCAGATTCAGGAACCGTTATCATGACACCCGAGCAATTCGCCGAGCTCGCCAAGGCCGGCTTTAATCGTATCCCCGTATACCGCGAAGTCCTTGCCGACCTGGACACGCCCCTGAGCACCTATTTCAAGCTGGCCAGCGGCCCCTATTCCTACCTGTTTGAATCTGTCCAGGGCGGTGAAAAGTGGGGCCGCTATTCCATTATTGGTCTGCCAAGCCGGGAAGTTCTAAAGGTCCATGATCACACCGTCACCATTACCCGCGACGACGAGGTGATCGAAGAAACCACGGTCGACGATCCACTGGCCTTCGTGGAAGACTATCAGGCCCGCTTCAACGCGCCGGACCTGGAGGAATTGCCCCGCTTCAATGGTGGCCTGGTTGGCTATTTCGGTTATGACACCGTGCGCTACATCGAGAAGCGCCTGCGCAACACCTGCCCGCCGGACAAGATCGGCACGCCCGACATCCTGCTGATGGTGTCCGATGACGTGGTGGTGTTCGACAATCTGCGCGGCAAACTGCACCTGATTGTCCATGCCGACCCAAATCAGGAGGGCGCTTACGAACAGGCACTCCAGCGAATTGACGATCTGGAGTCCCGCTTGCACCGGCAGACGGCCAACGCGCCCCGCACACCGGAACATCTGCGCGGTAAAACCGTGGATGAGAGCGACTTCATTTCCGGGTTCAACCAGGAAAAATTCGAAGCGGCCGTCGGCAACATCAAGGAATACGTGCTGGACGGCGACGTGATGCAGACGGTGATCTCGCAACGCATGTCGATTCCATTCGAGGCGCCACCGCTGAACCTGTATCGCTCTCTGAGGGTGCTGAACCCGTCCCCCTACATGTATTTCCTGGATCTGGGAGACTTCCAGATCGTCGGCTCATCGCCGGAAATCCTGGCGCGGGTGGAAGATGACGAAGTCACCGTGCGCCCGATCGCCGGCACACGAAAGCGTGGCGCCACCGATGCCGAAGACCGGGCCATGGAAGCGGAACTGCTGGCCGACCCCAAGGAAATCGCCGAGCATCTGATGCTGATCGATCTGGGCCGCAACGACGCTGGCCGGGTGTCTGAAACCGGCACGGTAAAGCTGACGGACAAGATGATTGTGGAGCGCTATTCCCATGTGATGCACATCGTCTCCAACGTCACCGGTCGTCTGAAAGACAACACCAGTTGCCTGGACGTGCTGCGCGCCACCCTGCCCGCCGGCACCCTGAGCGGTGCCCCCAAGATTCGCGCCATGGAAATCATCGACGAACTGGAGCCGGTGAAGCGCGGCGTCTACGGCGGCGCCGTGGGTTACCTGTCGTTCAACGGCAACATGGATACCGCCATTGCCATCCGCACGGCGGTAATCAAAGACAACACCCTGCATATTCAGGCAGGGGCCGGCGTGGTGGCCGACTCGGTGCCCCGCCTTGAGTGGAAGGAAACCATGAACAAGGGCCGCGCGATTTTCCGCGCCGTCGCCATGACCTACAACGATTTCGACCACTGAGGCGGAGGATAAGATTATGTTGCTGATGATCGATAACTACGACTCCTTCACCTACAACGTGGTGCAGTACCTGGCCGAGTTGGGCGAAGATGTTCATGTCTACCGCAACGACGAGATCACCGTGGAGGGCATCGAAGCCCTGAAACCGGAGCGCCTCGTTGTCTCTCCCGGCCCCTGCACGCCCAACGAGGCAGGCATTTCCATGGCCACCATTCGCCACTTTGCCGGCAAGTTGCCGATTCTGGGCGTTTGCCTCGGCCACCAGGCCATCGGGCAGGTATACGGCGGGAAGGTTATTCGCGCCGGGCAGGTGATGCACGGCAAGGTATCTGCGGTCTACCATAAGGACCAGGGCATTTTCCGTGGCTTGAGCAACCCGCTGAAGGCGACCCGCTATCACAGCCTGGTGATCGACAAAGACACCCTTCCCGATTGCCTGGAAGTCACCGCCTGGACCCGTAATGACGATGGCTCGGAGGAAGAAATCATGGGCGTTCGGCACAAAACACTGCCCATCGAAGGTGTACAGTTCCATCCAGAGTCTATTATGACGGAACAGGGCCATGAGCTGCTGCGCAACTTTCTGAAGACACGATAAGAGGCCACCACATGGACATGAAAGAAGCACTGAACCGCATCGCCTCCAACCTGGACCTGTCCACGGAGGAGATGAAGGACGTTATGCGCATCGTCATGAAGGGTGAAGCCACCGATGCGCAGATTGGGGCCTTTCTCATGGGGCTGCGCATCAAGAGCGAAACCATCGACGAAATCACCGGCGCCACCGAAGTCATGCGGGAACTGGCCACCCGCGTGACGGTCAACGCCGACCCACTGGTGGATATCGTGGGCACCGGCGGTGACGGTGCCAACTTGTTCAACGTATCCACCGCGGCGTCTTTTGTGGTCGCCGCAGCCGGTGGCTTTGTGGCCAAGCATGGCAACCGTGCCGTGTCCTCCAAGAGCGGCAGCGCGGACCTGCTGGAAAAGCTGGGTATCAACCTGCAGATGGCGCCTGAGGAGGTTGCACGCTGCGTGGAGGAGATCGGCGTTGGCTTCATGTTCGCCCCGGCCCATCATGGCGCCATGAAACACGCCATTGGCCCGCGCAAGGAACTGGGTTGCCGTACCATATTCAATATCCTTGGCCCCATGACCAACCCGGCCAGCGTCAAGCGCCAGTTGATCGGTGTGTTCACGAAAGAGCTGTGTCGCCCCATGGCGGAGGTTCTGCACCGCCTGGGTGCCGAACACATTATGGTGGTGCACTCGAAGGATGGCCTGGACGAAATCAGCCTGGCCAGCGCCACCCATGTGGCGGAGCTGAAAAACGGCGAAGTCACTGAGTACGACATCACCCCGGAAGACCTGGGCATCAAGAGCCAGGCGCTGGTCGGTCTCACGGTGAATACCGCCGAGGACTCCCTGAAACTGATCCGTGCCGCGTTCGGTCGTGGTCATGATGAAATGGCTGAGAAAGCGCGGGATCTTATCGCCCTGAACGCCGGCGCAGCAATTTATGTGGCAGGCCTGGCGAAGACGACGGCGGAAGGCGTGGAGATGGCGCTGGACGCCATGGGCTCAGGCTTGGCAGCCGGCAAGATGTCCGAGCTTGCTGACTTTTCGCAGTGTTTCTAATACGAGCCTGACAATGACTGACAGACATCTGGACAAGACGCCTACCATCCTGCGAAAGATCGTTGATCGGAAGTGGGAGGAAATTGATGAGCGTACGCGCAGGGTTTCTATTGGCGATCGGAAGGCCATGGCTGGCGATCAACCGCCAGCGCGGGGCTTTGCGAGCGCCCTTCGCCGACGCATCGAGCAGCAAACGCCTGCGGTCATTGCCGAGATCAAAAAAGCCTCCCCCAGCAAAGGCATTCTCCGCGATCCGTTTGTTCCCGAGGCCATCGCCGAAAGCTATGAAAAAGGCGGTGCCGCCTGCCTGTCAGTACTCACTGACAAGGATTTCTTCCAGGGCCATGAAGACTACCTCCAAGCCGCCCGCGCCGCCTGCAGCCTGCCAGTCATCCGCAAGGACTTCATGGTGGCGCCGTATCAGGTCTACGAGAGCCGGGCCATTGGCGCCGACTGCATCCTGCTGATCGCCGCCTGCCTGACCAGGGACCAGATGCAGGAGCTGGAAGGCATCGCCCATGAAATTGGCCTGGACGTGCTGGTCGAGGTTCACGACGGCGAGGAAATGGACGATGCCCTCACCCTGAAAACACCGCTGGTGGGCATCAACAACCGCAACCTGCACACCTTTGAGGTCTCACTGGATACCACCTTCGACCTGCATGAACGGATTTCGGCCGACCGCCTGACGATCACCGAAAGTGGCATCATGACCCGGGCCGATGTGGAGACCATGACCAACCGGGGTATCTACGGCTTCCTGGTGGGCGAGTCCTTCATGCGGGCCGAAGAACCTGGCAAGAAACTGCAGGAGCTGTTTTTTTAGGAGGGCTTACGCAAAGCTCGAACAAGTCAGCGGGCATGGGTAGCCAAAATCGTGCGTAGCCATGGATGGCGGAGCCGAGCGTACAGGGACGTATTCACAGCGTATTTTGGCAACCCATGCCCGCTGACTTGAGCACGGACTAATCCTCAGCCAACGCCTCCTGCAGCAACGCCAGCAAATGCGCCGGCATCCCTTCGGCCAGCTTCAGCGCAGCTTCATGCCCACGCGGAGACATCTTGCCCCAGGTACGGCGGACAATGCGCAGCCATTTCTCCCGGTCGTAATCGGCTTTTTCCTCATAAAAATCCGCGAAATAGCGTTCCAGGAATACCATGCAGGCAACGTCTTCCAGCAGCTGTGTGTCTGCGTCCTTGCGCAACTCCCGCTTGGTCAGGATGGTTTCCACCTTCTGGCATTCTTCCTGTGGGTAGCCACATTCCTCCATGATTCCGGCGGCCCGGCGGCCATGCATGCGGCCACAGGCCTGGCGCCATTCGTAATAGGCCTTGCGACCTTCCGGGAAATCGCTACGGGGGATGGTCCAGCGCTCTATGTGCTGGGCGCGGCAGGCAATCTGCATGCGTTCGGAGGGCTGCGGCTCAAGCTCAAACAGCCAACGGGTCATGTGCTGGCTGTAGGCGTATTCCTTGGGCAAGGGTATTCCGTCAACCTGCTCGATGTTGGGGTCTGCACGGTTGGCGGTATCGATTCTATCAAGAGCACAGGCCAATGGGGTCTGCTGGGTCATCGGGTCATACCTGGGCGGAAGGACGTTGCTTGATGCGATCATACCAGGCCTGGAGGTTGGCCTGCTCCGGCTTGATGCGAATATCCACCACACGGGCGAAGGCCACCGTGGTAAAGGCATTAATATCCGCGGCCGTGAACCGGTCGCAACAGATGTATTCCCTGCCATCCAGATGCTTGTTCAGGAAGTGCATGAATTTTTCCACCGAGGTGCGGCACTCTTCACCCCATTCCTTGATCGGGTTCATGCGGTCCTTGAAATAGCCGCTGGTGTGCTGAAAACACATACCGGTGGGTAGGAAAAAGGAGAACTCGATCCACCGCAGCCACTGTTCCACCTGCGCTTTCTCCAACGCCGTGTCCCCGAGCAGGGTTGGCGCATCCGGATAGCTTTCTTCGAAATAGCGGCAAATTGCCATGGTTTCGGCGATGCAGGTGCCGTCGTCCAGTTCCATCACGGGTACTTTCTTCATCGGGTTCCTGGCCGCGTACTCCGGCGTCAGGTTCTCACCCTTCTGCAGATCGATCTCAACAAACTCGGCCTTGTCCAACAGTCCCTTTTCAGACATGAACATCCTTACCCGGCGTGGGTTGGGCGCTGTCTTGGTCTCAAAGATTTTCATTGTTATCGACTCCAATCCAAATAAGTATCTCGGGGTGAATCTGAGGAATTGTGTAGAAGACTGACGCGGAACACCGGTTGCGTCAAGCAACCGTAATCATTTGGGCAGCCAGTTTTTTATCTGCTGGATGACCCATTCAGGGTCGTCCATTGGCAGGTCATGGCCGGCGGACGAATGGACTTTCAGCGTCCATTGCCAACGCTGCTCAAACACCTTACTGCAGCTCCAATGGACAATACGGTCACCCTTGCTGGCGAGTACAAGTGCGTTCGGCAGAGGGCGTTGAGGCAGGGGTTTGTAGGCCATCGCCGCTTTCATCTGGGCATAGGCGTTGGCATAGCTGACGGGCCGCTGGCGCTGGATGCTGTACCAGTGTTTCATGACATCGAGGTCGACCGGTCGGTTGCTCGTCAACCGCAGAATATCCACCTCACGATCGAACAGTTCCCGGCGCGTCAGGAGGCGAACGATACGAGGCCAGGCCCCCGGACGCATCCGTCGCCAGGGCAGGCTGAATCCGGAACTCGTGTTGATCAGCACCAGGTTCTGAATTTCACCCTCGGTGACATGCTGAGCCCAGTCCAGGGCGACCATCCCGCCCATGGACAAAGCGATGAGATTGTATGGCGCTGGAATGTGACCAACACTGCGGCGAACCTTCTCCCGGATCTCCGCGATACGGTCAGGGCTGGAATCCTTGAAGTGCACGCCCGTGCCCGGAAGATCAACCAGATGAAACTGATGACCGGGAAAGGCTTCCTCAAGCCTGTGGGGAAAAGAACCCCAGTGTGACTGCTCCCGGGTCAGTCCGCGCAACAGAATCCAGTGCATTGTCAGTGATGATCCCTGTACCAGTGGGCGATGGCGGCCTCCCTTAGCATGGACGCCTCATCCGAGTGCGGCAACCAGTTTTCGTGATGGGCGGCGGCGCTGACCAGGAAATCGATAAAGGTCAAGTGACTTCGCAGTACGCGCCGATGGCGATGGGGTACCAGCGGATTGAAAAAGCCGTCCAGTCGCAGCAACTGTCGTGGGCGCTTCTTGATCCATCGCCAGGAGCCCAGTTCCAGGGTAAGGGGAATAAAGGCGCCCTCACCGCTGCGGTTGATCTTCTTGTAGAAATAGTCCCACAGATCGCCGTGGGTCAGGTAATGACGGGACTGGGGCTCGAAGCGATAGTTGTGTTCCGGCCAGGCCTGCTCCCAGATCAGCTTCAATGCCATCACCGATTCGATCCGTCGCATGGGGCGACGACGGTAGGCATAGGGGAACCAGATCTGGTCCTGCCAGCCGAAACCGGAATGACAGTCCAGCGCGACACTGAATGGACGGCCTGGCAGGAGCTCCGAGATCACCGACTCAAGGGCCTGGTTCTCCGCTTCCATACCCTGCTCGGGATCACCAATGAACCACGGCAGGCGCGGGGAGAAGCGCTGCCCGCCCAACAGGAACGCACTGCGGTCCTGGGCGGTGATCGGTGCGTTGCGCATCAGGTCGACCCCGTTGGGATTGCTGCGCTGATTCAGGTACATGCCGCCGGGGTTGAGGATGGGCAGCAGGGTAACCCGCACTTTTTTCAGCAGGGCCTGGAGATGCCCGTCCCAGGACATCCTTGCCAGCAGATTGCGCAACCAGGCCATGACGACTTCGCTGCCGATGCGTTCAAGACCGTGAACGCCACCCACCAGCATCACCACTGGCGCATCGGGTGCCTCGCTGCCGAGGTCAACCCGGTAGATCGGCAGGTCAATGTGTTTCATCGCAACCCGAGAGAGCGTCTTCACAGTAACCTGTCCCGGCGCTTCCGCCAGCACACGCTCAAGACGAATCATCTCCGGCAGAAAGGTTCTCAGCAGATGGCGTTGGCGGCTATCCCGACGGGCCTGTTCGGCAGGAATAGCAGAATGGGGGGTCAGTTTGCGCAATTCGGTCATGGGGCTCTCCCGTTTCAGACAACCCTTCAAACTACTGCTGAATTGCTTCAATTCGTTGACACTGGGGCTCAAAACACCGGAAAGCATGTGCATTTTCTGGCGACATTTTACATGAATGGCTTGTAACTCACGCTCAGGGCGTTACTCTTAAATATACGTAGTAACCGAGGTCACAACATTTGTCTTGCCCTCTGAAAACGCAGTATCAATACGGCGTATTCACCTCTAGAGCGGTCTTCAGAACCGCTCCAGCGGATCTGTTTCCGCGTATTTTCAAAATCCATAAGGAGAACCAATCATGCGAAAGCTAACGCCAGTCGCGCTGCTTTGCGCGATGTCCGTGCCTGCACTTGCCCAGGCCGATTGCGGTGAAGTTTCCATCACCGAAATGGGCTGGGCATCCAACACAGTTGTCACCAGCGTTGCCAAATTCATCATGGAGCAGGGGTACGGCTGTGATGTCACCGTGGTTCCCTCCGACACCGTCCCCGCTGTTACCTCGGTCGCCGAAAATGGTGAACCGGACATCGTTACCGAACTGTGGCTCAACTCCGCAGGTGAGGCCTACCTGGAACTGGAAGAACAGGGCAAGATCGAGCGTCTGACCAAAGTATTGGAGCCCGGTGGCGTTGAAGGCTGGTGGATTCCAACCTACCTGGCCGAGAAGCACCCCGAATTGACCACCATCGAAGGTGTCATGGCTAATCCGGAACTGGTGGACAACCGCTTCAACAATTGCCCAAGTGGCTGGGGCTGTCGTGTGGTCAGTGACAACCTGGTTAGGGCGCTCGACCTGGAAAGCTCTGGCATTGAGGTGTTCAACCACGGTTCCGGTGAAACCCTGGCCTCGTCCATGGCCTCTGCCGTGCAGTCTGAAGAGCCCTGGTTTGGCTATTACTGGGGCCCCACTGTCCCGCTCGGCAAGTTCGACATGACCCGCGTCGAACTGGGTGACTACAAGCCGGAGGTTCACACCCGTAACCAGACCCAGGATGCGGACAACCCTGGCGTGTCTGAATTTCCCGCCGCCACCGTACTGACGTCCGTGACCACGGACTTCAAGGATCGTGAGCCGGAAGTTGCGGAAATGCTCAGCAAGCTGACATTCAAAACCGACACCATGAGCGCCCTGTTGGCGTGGATGGATTCCAACAACGCGTCGGCAGAAGAAGCGGCCGTGTATTTCCTGAGCAACAACAGCGACGAGTGGTCAAGCTGGCTGAACGATTCGGCCAAGAAACGCCTGGCTTCGGTGCTGGGAGAGTAATCTCTCCACCTACCCTGACAGGGCCGTCTCCCGGCCCTGTCAAACCGAACAGGCGAACTCACATTACCCATTTTCATCTGAACGCTTCTGGGAACTGACCGCAAATGGCGACCTACGATTTCGTGTTTTCATCACTGGGTCTGGAAGACTGGTGCTCTGACGACCAAAGTGATGCCCCCATGTCAATGGCGGCGTTGCTGCAAAAAACCAAAGGAACGGACGCCGAAGCAGAGTCACTATGGGACCTGCCTTTTCCATCCATGGACGCGCTTAACGAGTCCTGCGCGGCCTTCCCCAAATCCAGGGAACTGACAAAAGGTCTTGAAGAGGGCTTCCTGTCCATCAAGGACAGTCTGAGTGTTGTTCTGGACCCTTTGACCCAACCACTAAGCTGGTTTCTGGACGGGACACTCTACGGCATGCTGAACACGCCCTGGTGGATCGTGATACCGGCGCTGCTGGCCGTGGTGTTTGTCGTCACCAAATCCTGGAAACTGGTGGGATTTGTGGCGGGCAGCCTGGTTCTGCTGGCCTTTATTGACTACTACCAGTATGCGATGGAGACGCTGTCGATCATCTTTGTCTGCGCGTTCCTCTGTGTGCTGCTGGGCGTGCCCATCGGCATTGCCATGTCCCGCAGCGACATGATGCAGCGCCTGACCATTCCCGTGCTCGACATGCTGCAGACACTGCCGCCCTTTGTGTACCTGATTCCGCTGATCTTTCTGTTCAGCGTGACCGAGTCCAAGCTCTACGGCATTGCCATCATCCTGTACGCCATTGTGCCGGTCATCCGTCTCACCAACCTGGGTATCCGCCTGGTGGACAAGGATGTAATCGAAGCCGCTGACGCCTTCGGGATGACCAGCCACCAGAAACTCTTCAAGGTCCAGATTCCACTGGCGCTGCCCAACATTATGGCGGGTGTAAACCAGACCATTATGATGAGCCTGGCGATGGTGGTTATCGCGTCCCTGGTGTCGGCACCGGGGCTCGGGGTGCTGGTGCTTCAGGGCATTCGCAACCTGGAGCTGGGTGTCGGGCTGGTTGCCGGCCTTGGCATCGTGATTCTGGCGGTGATCCTTGACCGGGTAACCAAGGCCTCACTGGCGCGCATCAACGCCTCACAGAAACAGTAAGGGAGCGAATCGTGGACCGGGATATCAAGATTTCCATCCGGAACCTCTACAAGATTTTCGGCCCCATTCCCGATGTCGCCCTGGCGTATGTCCGCCGGGGTATGGGAAAGGCCGAACTGCTGGAAAAGCATAACCACGTACTGGGTCTCCAGGATATCAACGTGGATATGCGAGAAGGCGAGATCACCGTCATCATGGGTCTGTCGGGCTCAGGCAAGTCCACGTTGATACGCCATCTCAACCGGCTGATCGAACCCACTGCTGGTGAGATCAAGGTGGATGGCAAAAACGTACTCGCCTTCGACGAGGACGGATTGCGGAAGCTGCGGCGTGAACAAATGTCGATGGTTTTCCAGAAATTCGCCCTGCTTCCCCACAAGACCGTGCTGGAGAACGCCGGCATGGCGCTGCTGGTAAGAGGCCATACGGTGCGGGACTTCGAGGACGAAGCCAAGAAATGGCTCGCCCGGGTGGGGCTGGAAGGCAACGAAAACCAATACCCGCACCAGCTATCCGGCGGTATGCAGCAGCGCGTGGGCATTGCCCGGGCACTCGCATCCAACTCGCCCGTGATGCTGATGGACGAGGCCTTCTCCGCCCTGGACCCGCTGATTCGCTCCGACATGCAGGACCTGCTGCTGGAGTTGCAGGAGGAACTGAAGAAAACCGTGGTGTTCATCACCCACGATCTGGACGAGGCGCTAAAGCTGGCGGACCACCTGGTTATCCTCAAGGACGGACACATCGTCCAGCAGGGCGAACCCCAGGAAATTCTCATGCATCCCAACGATCCGTACATTACGGATTTCATCAGCGACATCAATCGTGCACGGGTTCTGAGAGTGCGTTCCGTGATGGCAAAAACCACGGAACCTCCCGCTGACAGTGCCGGCGACATTTCCGATCGGGACAACCTGGAGTCGGTGATCGCAAGATCCGACGGCGATACCGACCTTGTCTATCGGGTGGTCAAAAAAGGCAATCAGGTAGGCATTCTCGAGATGAAAGAACTGGTCAAGGCACTGGTGCCGGTCGATGCATCGGAAGGAGACAATCGCAGCCGTTACTGATCGGGGGCCATCCCGGTGGAGGTGGGCTCCTGGATGACAGCAGCGTGACAGACGGGCTATTATAAATAGGTCGCCGTAGCTTCGCGGTGCCCCAGACAACGATCATGCCCAGACTGGCAGTGGCTCTACTAACCGTACTCCTGTTGCACGGCTGCTCACCTCCTCCTGACGAAGAGAGCCCTTCTTCAGACGTCGACACGCAGACGCCAACCAATGAGGCCCTGTCCGCTGCCCTTTCCAATACGACACCCCGGCCCCGGACGATCGTTATCGCATCCGATCCCTGGTGCCCCCATAACTGCGAAGCGGGGAGCGATCGCGAGGGCTACATGGTGGACATTGCCCGCGAGGTCCTTGGCGAAGCCGGCTATACCGTGGAGTACGTCAACGTTAGCTGGGCACGGGCGCTGCAATTAACGCGTGAAGGTCAACTGGACGCAGTGGTCGGTGCCTTCACAACCGATGCCCCGGATTTCGTGTTTCCAGACACCCCCCAGGGGCGCTCAGCCATTGCGCTATTTACCCACCCTGACAACCGCTGGGTATACGACGGGCTGGCGTCGCTCCATAACCAGAAGCTGCTGGTCATCAATGGGTACTCCTATACCGATGAGCTGGACCAGTACATTGAGGAGCATCAGGCCAACCCGGAACGAATCTGGGTGATCGCGGGGCCGTCACCCCTTGATCGGGCCATCTACCTGCTGGACCAACACCGTACTGACATTTTTGCGGAAGATATCTACGTGATGGCCTGGTGGGAAATGAACAACAACGACACTGTCCCCGCGCCACGGCAAGCAGGGTTGGTCGACGAAATCGATGCCTTCGTCGCGTTTTCCCCGGTACGGGAAGACGCAAAAGAACTTGCGAAACTCTTAACGGAAGGCACCCGACAACTCATGGACAGCGGCCGGGTACAGCAGATCCTGGACCAGTACGGACTCAGTCTGTGGACTGAAATGCCCTGATCAGAGGTCCATCTCCGGTCACCAGCAGCAACTCACCGTGCCGGCCGATGTCGAAGCGTTGAACCTCACCCAACAGCGACAGGAATCGGTCTTCCTGGTTCATCAGCGCCGGGGCACAAGCCTTTTTGGTGGACGCCATCCGGGTGAACTCGAGCCCTTCACCCGTCAAATTCCATCCACCGCTGAATTGATTGCAGGACGCACGCCCTGCCACACGCTGATCCGCCAGGAAGTTCAGTGTCACCCGGGAACTGTCAATAATCCCGCGGCCGCCAATGTCTTCAACAACCCACTCGGTTCCCCGAAGCAACCGCTCAGGATCCCCTCCGCAGCCCTGGGATTCTTCTCCGTTTACGGCCAGCCGCACCTGTCGAGGATAGGGCATGCCGGTCATGGAATCGCGACACAGTTGGCTTGCTGTCTTCAGCGATACCCGAACGCCATCACCTTCAGCCTCGAAAGTACGTCCCGTGGTCGCGCTCTCGACAACCTCGTAGCGTAGTGCAATCGGCACCTTGCCCATTTGCTCCACCACCAGTTGCCCCGGCTCAAGAACTGCCCGCCAGAACGGCTCGTTCCCCCGGGCGATAAACGGCTTCTCGACAGCGCCCGGAACCAGGCATAGCGGCAACGCCTGCCCGTCTATTGTCAATGTGGCAGTGTCACCCTTGTTCCAGAACTGGGTGCCATCGTTGTCGGGGTCCACCAAGCGCGCACCGGAGGCACTTTCCTTTTGCTTCAACACCATTTTGTCGCTGCCGAACGTTATCGTCAGACCACCGCGGTCTTCGTGGTAGTCGAGGCCTATATCAGTCTGGCCGCATGCCATGGTATTGACGGCAAGGCCGTCACCGGCGCGTTGATCCTCGGTGGATGCACAGCCCGCGACCAGCAGGACGCTGACCAAGGCCGGCAAAGAGGCGGCGATTCCTTTCATTGTTTATTCCTCATTCCCTGTGGTTGTAACAGTTGCAGATTATCCATGATGGCTGCCGATTTTAAAGCAGAGCCGTTACCATTTCCTGTCTTAAAGCATTACGCTTAGGCCATCAAAACACCCGGGAGCATTCCACGTCATGGCGATAAAACTCTACCAGTTTGCTATTTCACACTACTGCGAAAAGGCTCGCTGGGCCCTGGATCACAAAGGTCTGAGCTACGAAGCCATCAGCCTTCTGCCCGGCCAGCACATCAACACCATCCGCAAACTGACGGGCGCTGATTCATCGGTACCGGTACTGGACCATGACGGTCACCGGGTTCAGGGATCGAAAGCCATCATTGACTATCTGGACGACACGTTTCCCGAGAACCCGCTGACGCCGACCGACCCGCAGGCCCGCGAGGCCGCGCTGTCCTGGGAACAGCGGCTGGACGACGAAGCCGGCCCCAGCGTGCGCTGTTACTCCTACCACCACTTCCTGCAACGCCCCAAGGTGGTCGTTCCCATGCTGGCTGCGGGCACGCCCTTCTACAATCGGATTCTACTGAGACTGGCCTTCAGCCGGGTGGACGAGGTCATGCGCAAATGGATGAAGATCAACGAGAAAACCGCCGCGCAGTCGCGGGAAACCATGGAGCGCTACCTGACCGAACTGGCGAATGCCTACCAGGAGAAGCCCTACCTGGCTGGAGACAGCTTTTCCCGCGCCGACCTCGCCGCGGCCTCCTTGTTCGCACCCATGTTCCAGCCCGGCCAATACCCGGTGCCCTGGCCCAAACCGGCGAAAATCCCCAAAGACATCCAGGCCTGGTTGGATCAATGGCAGCCACAGATCCACACGCTGGAAAAGGTCTATGCTGCTAATCGCTGAGCCACTGACGGCGCTCTCGGCCGGGTGAATTGCCGGTCCAGCGGCGGTAGGCCCGGGTAAAAGCACTTTGCTCGGAAAAGCCCAACAGCAGAGCAATGTCGGTCAGCGTCAGTGAGGTGTCGTCCAGGTACTGTCGCGCCAGCTGTTCCCGGTTCCGATCGAGCCACTGCTGCCAGCTCAACTGATACCGGGCCAGGCGTCGCTGCAGCGTTCGCGGTGACATGTGCATGGCATGGGATGTACGCGCAAGGGTGGGCTCGCCATCAGACAACAGTTTCAGCAGTACCTGCTGTAGCTGGCGATCAATGCCCGAGCCCGCCTGTGACGCCTCCGGCAACGCCCGCAGCAGGGCACGGGCCTGCCGGTCCAGCAACTCGCGAAGTGTCGGGTCTCGCCGGGGCATGGGCAGGCTGAGGTAATGCAGCGGAAACCGGACTCGCACATGGCTGTCGTTCCAGGTCACCGAGCAGCCAAAAAACCGTTCGTATTCCCTGGCCGCCTCAGCACTGACGTCACCCAGAAAACTCACTAGCGAGGGCGGAGGGGGCTGATCAATCTGGCGACGCATAAAGGTCACCAATGCTGCAATTGCAGCGCCGTCCGCCTGCTGGCCAAGCTCATTCTCCGAGGGCGGCCAGCGCATTTCCGCCTGATCGCCGACGACCTCGATTTCCGCCAGGCTGGCACCATAAAACAGGGTTTCGTAGCGCTGGTAGGCCAACATGGCCTCGCCGAGGGTGTCGGACGCCAGCACCAGATAGCCGAGCACACCCACATGGGCAGGACGCACACAGGCCCCCACCTTTAGCTCGGGAGCGGCATACTGAGGCGCCAGAGCCAGTCCCTGCGCCAGCAGGTCACGCCACACCGGCACCGGTACGTTGTCTTCCGACGCCCAGCGCGCCAGCGCTATCCTGACCGGGGCATTCTCCAGTCCCTCCTGTTCAAGCCAGTCCGATAGCAGTCCCGTCCAGGCACCGGTTACCCGCATTACCTTGGCCATGGTTCACCGTCCTCCACGCGCTGCGTCATTCATTGTTGGCACTAATCATCAATTTTGTGGCGTTTATTGTCAATTTATGGCATCGCCATCGGCGCAGAATACAGTCACACCTACAATCACAATACGGTTTCACCATGGCATTGATGGACATGATGAGGGCGGTTCTTGAGGAGAGCGGGTTGCTGCCCCTCTGGAACACCCTCGCCCCCTGGCTGGCACTGGACGAACGCCAACTGATATTCGTTGTCGCTACGCCGGTGTTTATTGCCGTCACCCTGTGGGAGTACCTGCGGATTCGCCACGACCCCACGCGCATGGACGTACCGGAAGCCCTGCGGAATTTTGCCCTGGGTGCCGGCTACCAACTGACAGAGTTGCTGTTCGCGGGCCTGATCGCCTTTCCCGTATACGCATTCCTCTACCATCACCGCCTGCTGGATCTGGAACTGAACTGGGCAACGGGTCTTCTGACGTTTGTTGGAGTGGATTTCTGTTTTTACTGGATGCACCGTTCCAGCCACCGCATACGCTGGTTCTGGGCCGCCCATGTGGTCCACCATTCCTCCGAGCGTATGAATTTCTCCACCGCCATGCGCCAGAATGCCACCAATATCTTTAACGGCATGTGGCTGTTCTATGTGCCCCTGGCGTTGATCGGCTTCAATCCTGTGTGGATCGGCGTGGCTTATGCCCTCTCACTGGTGTACCAGTTTTTCATTCACACCACGCTGGTTGGCAAACTGCCAGGCTGGGTGGAAACCGTGCTCAACACCCCCAGCCATCACCGGGTTCACCATGGCCGCAACCCCGGCTATATCGACCGCAACTACGGTGGCACTCTGATCGTCTGGGACCGACTGTTCGGCACCTTTGTCGCCGAAGACGAACAGGCACCACCGGACTACGGCATTACCCGACCGATACACTCCAGGAACCTGCTAGTGCTGTGGACCCACGAGTACGTGGACCTGTTCCGGGCCATGGCCCGACCAGGCGGCCTGCAAGCCCGCCTGAAGCACCTGTGGAAGCCACCCGAATGGGATCGGGACGCGGACTAGCGCCACAAAAGCCGGATTTTCCGGCTCCGTCTCACATTAAGGCCCGATTTCCGGCTAGACTCCCGTTTACGCCAACAACCCGCCCGGAATCGACCAACATGGACCTGCAGGAAAGTTTCATCAACAGCCCCGATCACCATCGAATTCCGTTGCTGTCGTGGGCGGCGGAGGCCCCGTCGGCCGTGCTGGTCATTGCCCACGGCATGGCGGAGCATGCAGCCCGCTACCAGCCGCTGGCGCTCTGGCTGAACCAGCAGGGGGTATCGGTGATTGCGATCCAGCATCGAGGCCACGGACCGCATTGCCCCGAAACTGACCTTGGCCATTACGCCGACCACAAGGGCTGGCAGAAAGTAGTGGACGACCTGCAGCAAGTCGTTGTCCATGCCAGAAAGCAACACCCCGACCTCCCGCTAACGCTGTTCGGCCACAGCATGGGTTCGTTCATCGCCCAGGCCTTCAGCCAGCAGTATGGTGACCAGATCGACAGACTGATCCTCTGCGCGACCAATCGTATCGACAAACCGAAGTTGCGGGCCTCCCTGGCACTGGTCCGCTCTCTCCGGGCACTGCGCGGGAAACGGCACCACAGCCGCCTGATCGACAATATGACCTTCGGTGCCTTCAACAAGGCGTTCTCCCCCAATCGCACCAGCCATGACTGGCTCAGCCGCGACCCGCAACAGGTGGACCGCTACCTGAGAGACCCACTCTGCGGCTTTCCCTGCACCGCAGGCCTATGGTCCGACTTCATTGGTGGCATGCTGACCATCAATCCAAAAACATGGCGCAAGGACCTTCCGATACACCTGCTGGCCGGTGACAGCGACCCGGTTGGCGAGATGGGACACGGTTTCAACCGGCATGTTGCCAACCTTCGTGGCGCCGGCCTGCTCGTTGCCTCCGACCGTCTGTTTCCCGGCGCCCGCCACGAACTGGTCAATGAAACCAATGCTGACGAGGTCTGGCACCACATCCTCGACTGCCTGCGTACCGGGACAGACTCCGGCGCGTAAAAACATGACGCCGACCGGCCCGGGGCGCTAAGATCAATGCCACCCAACTAATCGGAGTAAGCCCATGTTTACCAACAGAGTCGTGTGGATCACCGGCGCCTCGTCCGGCATTGGTGAGGCCCTGGCAGCCAGGTTTGCGCGCGAAAATGCAAGAGTTGTTCTTTCGGCGCGACGCCAGCCAGAGCTGGAGAGGGTCCGCCAGCACTGCATTGATGCCGGCGCCGCCCCGGAAAACATGCTGGTATTGCCTCTTGACGTTACCGACCTGCCCTCACTTCCGGTAGCTGCCGACCACGTCATCAGTCACTTCGGCCAGATCGACCTGCTGATCAACAACGCCGGCCTTTCCCAACGCTCTCTGTGCAAAGATACCGAGCTGTCGGTGTACCAGAAGCTACTGGATGTGGATGTGATGGGTCAGATTGCGCTGACCAAGGCCGTGCTCCCCCACATGCTGGAGCGCCAATCCGGACACCTGGCGGTGACCGCCAGCGTGGCCGGTAAAGTCGGCGTCCCCCTGCGCACCGGCTACTGTGCCGCCAAGCACGCGGTGATGGGCTTCTTCGACGCCCTGCGGGCCGAGGTGGAAGACGATGGCATTCTGGTCTCCACCATCACCCCCGGTTTCATCCGCACGGACATTTCCCGCAATGCCCTGGCGGCCGATGGCTCTGCCTTCGGCGAGGAAGACGAGAACATTGCCGGTGGCATGGACGTCGGCGAGTGCGCGGATGTCATCGTCAGTGCGCTGGCCAGGGGAAAACGCGAGATTCCCGTCGGCAAGGGCAAGGAAATGGCAGCGCTTTGGGTCAAGCGTGTCGCTCCCGAGATGATGTTTAAGTTGGCGCGCAAGCAGAACTGAATCTGGAGTCACTGAAAACGGTTATGTACCAATCCACGTCAGCGGATCATCTACCAAGAGTCTGCCTCTTACGCATTGCCACGCTGCTGTTTTTTTCAATAGCCAGCCCCCCGGTCATGGCCGGTGAAGTCAGCCTCGGCGTTGCTGCTAATTTCACCGACACCACCCGCGAACTGGCCAAACAGTTTGAAGCCAAAACCGGCCACACGGTTTCAGCCAGCTTCGGGTCCACCGGCAAGCTGTACGCCCAGATCCGGAACGGTGCGCCCTTCGACGTGTTCATGGCCGCCGATGCACACAGGCCGGCGCTTATTGAGAAGGCACGGGCCGGCGCCCCCAATACCCGCTTCACCTATGCCCGGGGCAAGCTGGTGCTTTGGAGCCCGACCCCGGACGCTTTCGGGGACGCTGATAGCTACCTGGCCCAACAAACGTTCTCAAGGCTGGCCATGGCAAACCCGAAGACCGCGCCCTACGGCCTTGCAGCACAGCAGGTTCTGGAACATTTAGGCCATTGGCAGGCACTGCAGGCGAAGCTGGTTCGTGGCGATTCCATCGCCCAGACCTTTCAGTTTGTGGTCAGCCGCAACGCCCAGGCCGGCTTTGTAGCCCTGTCTCAGGTAACATCCTGGGACGACAAGGAAGGCTCCCTTTGGAACGTACCCCAGGACTATTACCAACCCATTGACCAACAGGCTATCCTTTTGAACCGGGGAACCAGCAATGAGGCAGCCTTGGCCTGGATGGACTTCCTGAAATCGAACACTGCCATCGCCACGATCCGGGGCTATGGCTATGACCCCGCTTACGACACGGCTGACTGATGCTTGAAACCTACTGGGACCCGGTCTGGCTGACACTCAGGCTGGCCACGACCACCACATTGTTGCTGCTGCTCATTGGCACGCCCATCGCCTGGTGGCTGGCCCGCTCCCGGCGCTGGCTGCGCCAGCCGGTTGCAGCGATCGTCGCCCTGCCCCTGGTGCTGCCACCCACAGTGCTCGGTTTCTACCTGTTGCTGGTCATGGGGCCTGACGGCTGGGTTGGCCAGATAACACAGTCCCTCGGGATCGGCCTGTTGCCATTTACCTTTGAGGGCCTGGTGGTGGCGTCGGTCATATACTCCCTGCCATTCACCGTTCAACCTCTGCAGAATGCCTTTGAAGCCGTAGGCGAGGGGTTCATGGAAGCCGCCGCAACCCTTCGTGCCGCCCCGTGGGAGCGGTTCCTGTTTATCGCCGTGCCCCTGGCAAGAAACGGATTCCTGACCGCCTCCGTGCTCACCTTCGCCCACACCATCGGTGAGTTCGGCGTGATCCTGATGATCGGTGGCAACATCCCGGGTGAAACCAAGGTGTTGTCGGTGGCCATCTACGACCACGTGGAATCCCTTGAGTACGCCCAGGCCCACTGGCTGTCCGCCGGCATGGTGGTGTTCTCCTTTGTGGTTCTGGTGACCCTCTACGCGCTTAACGGCAAAGCCCGCGCGGGAGCTCTCAGATGACCGCCACTATCCATGCCCGCTTCCAGTGTGCCTTTCCGGGATTCGACCTGGACGTTGACCTGACCCTCCCGGGTACCGGCATTACCGCCCTGTTCGGGCACTCCGGTTGCGGCAAGACCACGCTGCTTCGGTGCATGGCAGGCCTTCAGAACGCGCCCGGAACCATGACCGTGCTGGGCGAACCCTGGCAGACGGAAGAGCTCGTCCGGCCGGTACACAAGCGCGCCCTGGCGTACGTGTTCCAGGAAACCCAGCTTTTTCCCCACCTGAACGTCCGCAGGAACCTGGAGTTCGGTTACCGCCGTATTCCCGCCGGCGAACGACAGATCAGATTCGATGACGCCGTTCGCTGGCTTGGCCTGGAATCCCTCCTGGAGCGCATGCCGGCCGGACTTTCCGGCGGTGAGCGCCAGCGGGTCGCGATTGCGCGGGCACTGCTGACCAGTCCAAGGCTGTTACTGATGGATGAGCCGCTGTCTGCTCTGGACCGAGCCAGTAAACAGGACATCCTGCCCTACCTCGAGAGGCTCCGGGACACCCTCGCGATTCCCATCATCTACGTGTCCCACTCCACGCCAGAGGTCGCCCGCCTGGCCGACCACATCGTGATGATGGAGGATGGCCGGGTGGTGGCCCAGGGCCCGCTGCAGGAAACGCTCGCCCGCACCAACAACCCCTTTCGACTGGAAGACGATGCCGGGGTTCTGCTGGAAGGACGGATCGACCATCTGGACCCACGCTGGCATCTGGCCCTGTTCAGGTTCGACGGGGGCCAACTGTGGTTGCGCCAGGACGACCGGCTGACACCAGGAGACAGGGTTCGTGTGCAGGTCCTCGCGCGGGATATCAGCCTCGCGCTGACTGAGCATTCCGACCAGAGCATCCAGAACCTGGTTCCGGCCATCATCGATCAGGTCGATCCGGATGTGGCGCCGGGCGTTAGCCTTGTGCGGCTTCTGGCGGGGCCAACCCCGCTGTTATCAAGGCTGACCACCCGCTCCGTAGACCAGCTCGGCCTTGAACCCGGCAAGACCGTGTGGATGCAAATAAAGTCCGTAGCTCTCGTGGACTGACACCTTTGGCCCGGTGTTTGGCCCGCCCTGCTATCCGGCGTCAGCGCCAGGATGGTTACCCTGACCTGACTCTCAAACACAGGGCAGGTATTGATTGTGGGCAATCATCAAACACACTGGGTGCACAGCGGCGGGCTCACTATCCATGCCGTTACCGAAGGCCATCCGGACTCGACGCCGCTGGTGTTGGTTCATGGCTACCCGGACAATCTTCAGGTCTGGGACAAGGTCAGCGCCGCCTTGAGTCAGGAGTATCTGGTGATCCGTTACGATGTCCGTGGTGCCGGCAAGTCCGGCAAGCCCCGAAAAACCCGGGATTATCGCCTGGCCCTGCTGGCCGACGACCTCCAAGCGGTGGTAGACACCCTGATCCCCGGACGCGAGTTCCACCTGATCGCGCATGACTGGGGGGCGATCCAGAGTTGGGAGTCCGTCACCGGAGAGCCCTTGCAGAATCGCATTCGCTCCTACACCTCCATTTCCGGCCCCTGTCTGGACCACATCGGCTTCTGGCTCCGGAAACAGCTGGAAACACCCGGGCTGGCAGGGGCAGCGAAGATACTCCAGCAACTCACAAGCTCCTGGTACGTGTTCCTGTTCCAAGTGCCTGTGATCCCGGAAATGATCTGGAAAGCCGGCCTCGACAGGCTCTGGCCAGGGTACCTGAAGCATCATGAGCAGGTTGCCGATGCCAGGTTCAGCGCCTCCCAGAAGTCCGACGGGCTGTATGGGGTCAAGCTTTACCGGGCGAACTTCCTGACCCGGTTGCTGCGGCCACGAACCCGGGTGGCGCGCTGTCCGGTCCAGGTAATCATCCCGACCAGGGACGCATATGTGCGCCCTCAACTGAACGAGCATCTGGTTCGCTGGACCGGAAAATTAACCCTGCAAACGCTGGATACAACCCATTGGGCGCCACTGACGGAACCCGAAGCCGTATCTCGTGCCGTCCGCACATTCGTGGCTGCACACCCCTGAGCTGCCCCATACAACGAAAAAGGCCGCTGGTTCCAGCGGCCTTTCGGGACAGGGTGGTAATCGGTTTTAGCGGGTACCGTACACCACCATGGTCTTGCCCTTGACTCGCACCAGGCCCTGGTCTTCAAGGGTTTTCAGAACCCGTCCGACCATCTCCCGGGAGCAACCCACGATCCGACCGATCTCCTGGCGGGTGATCTTGATCTGCATGCCATCAGGGTGGGTCATGGCGTCCGGTTCCTTGCACAGGTCCAGCAGGGTGCGGGCAACCCGTCCAGTCACGTCCAGGAAAGCCAAATCACCCACCTTGCGGGTGGTCTGGCGCAGACGTGAGGCCATCTGCTCGCCGATGAAGTACAGAACCCTGGGGTCCTGCTGGGCGATTTCACGAAACTTGGTATAGCTGATCTCGGCAACTTCGCACTCCGTCTTCGCCTTTACCCAGGCGCTGCGCGAATCCATGTTGTCGAACAGCCCCATTTCACCGAAGAAATCCCCAGCGTTCAGGTAAGCCATGATCATCTCGCGGCCATCGTCGTCTTCAATAATGACGGTAACGGAGCCCTTGACGATGTAAAACAGGGAATCGCTTTTGTCCCCTGCATAAATAATGGTGCTCTTGGCAGGGTAACGCCGGCGATGGCATTGCGAAAGAAAATAGTCCAGATGCTTGGTTTTCTGCTCAACCGGCTTGACGATAGTGGCCATAGTGCGAGTCATGCCTCCTTTGTACTGGCGGGATCCCAATGTTTTTATTCACCCTGCTTTCCCTGCGGGTTTATTCATTATGAGCGCAACTTATAACAAGATGGCCCGGTTTCGGCAACCTGAAACATTATAGACCACATCAGCGGGGCTGCTTTTCAGCGGGCTGCTGGTGCTGACGGGATGTGCTAGCATCGCTGCCAATCGTACGTTATATCCCACTCGGAGCGCGAAATCAGATGAAAGCAACCATTGACTGGACCGGCGACGCCAGCTTCCGGGCAACCAGCGGCAGCGGCCACTCGGTGCAAATGGACGGGCCACCCGACCATGGCGGCAAGGACCTGGGGCCACGCCCCATGGAAATGATGCTGATGGGGCTGGGCGGCTGCTCGTCCTTCGACGTCATGAGCATTCTGCAGAAAAGCCGTCAGGACGTCACCGCCTGCCATGCCGAACTCGAAGCGGAGCGGGCCGACGCCGTTCCGGCAGTGTTCACCCGCATCCATCTGCATTTCGTGGTCACCGGAAACAACCTCAAGGAAAACCTAGTGAAGCGGGCTGTCAGCCTCTCGGCCGAGAAGTACTGCTCTGCGTCTATCATGCTGGAAAAGGCGGGCGTTGCCATCACCCACAGCCATGAGATACGCGACACCGCCTGAACCGGCAAACAACAGGTTCCCACAGCGCGGTCACAGCGGCCTGCCAGTCTGTGGCAAACCGGCGGTTATTACGGATGCTAGAATGTTGCCCCGTACTCTACCCAAATTGAAGGTCGATGTGCATAATACGCACCCTTCTCCGCCGGTCTGCGCAAAAGGTAAACAATCCGGTCAGTTATCGGTGGCGGCCTTGGTGGCATGCATCAGACAGACATGACCACTGACATTCATCTCCAGACAATTGGGGGGGCTGAACTTGGAAACCAAACTACAGTTACATGGTTTCAATAACCTGACCAAATCACTGAGCTTCAACATCTACGACATCTGTTATGCGCAGACCGAAGAGCAACGTGAAGCTTACATTGACTACATCGATGAGATGTACAATGCCGAACGCCTGACCCAGATCCTCACCGACGTGGTCAAGATCATCGGTGCCAACGTGCTCAATATTGCCCGTCAGGACTATGAGCCCCACGGCGCCTCTGTCACCATGCTGATTGCCGAACACGAACTCAGCAACGGTGAACCGGACAACGAAGAGTCACCCGGCCCCCTGCCGGATGCCATCGTGGCCCACCTGGATAAAAGCCACGTAACAGTACATACCTACCCGGAGAGCCACCCCTACGAAGGCATCAGCACCTTCCGGGCGGATATCGACGTGTCGACCTGCGGTTTGATCTCGCCGTTGAAAGTACTGAACTACCTGATCCACAGCTTCGACTCCGATGTGGTCACGGTGGACTATCGTGTGCGCGGCTTTACCCGCGACGTGGACGGCACCAAGCACTACATCGACCACGACATCAACTCGATCCAGAACTACCTGACCGAAGACACCCAGAACGCCTACCAGATGATTGACGTCAACGTGTATCAGGAAAACCTGTTCCACACCAAGATGATGCTCAAGAATTTCGATCTGGATAACTATGTGTTCGGAGTCAATGCCAGCGATCTTGACCCCCAGGAAGCACAGTCCATCGAGGATCGTCTGCGCCGGGAAATGCTGGAGATTTTCTACTCCCGCAACGTAGAGTAGTAACACGCACAGAAAGATTGAGCCTGCGCCTTACCGGGGCGCGGGCCAACTTGTTCAATTTAACTGAACAACCATTCCAAGATTCTCCGATTTCATCTTCTCCCGTCACGCAGTTCAATAGCCTCATAGCGTTCTAATCAACCAAGAGGCTCTGAACATGAAGAATATTCTCATTATTACCGCAAGCATTTTTGGTCAGGACGGCCAGTCATCCAGACTCGTCAGTCAGACACTGGACCAGCTCCGGCAGACCTACGGCGACATCCAGGCCACCTATCGGGATCTCTCCGCAGAGCCGGTACCGCATCTGGACGCCGAACGGTTCGGTGCCTTCCTGACCAACGCGGACGACCGCGATGGCTCACAGCAAGGCGTCGTCGATTATTCAGATTTGCTGATCAGTGAAGTTGTCGACGCAGACGTCATTGTTATGGGTGTGCCGATGTACAACTTCGGTGTACCGTCGGTGCTGAAAGCCTATTTCGACCACATTGCCCGGGCCGGCATCACTTTCCGATACACGGCGAGCGGCCCTGTTGGCCTTCTGGAAGATCGGCCGGTGTACATCCTGGCGGCGCGCGGCGGCCTATACGCCGGCACGCCGAACGACTCCCAGACGCCGTTCATTCGATCCTTCCTTGGTTTTATCGGCCTCAAGGACGTTCACTTTGTCTACGCCGAGGGCCTGAATATGGGGGATGATAAAAAAGAGAATTCCCTGCAAGAGGCCGGACGAGCCATTGAAACCCTGACCGCCTGAACCCGGCGATTTTTGGCATTGGAAGGAGATCCGTCATGACAGAACGAACCCTCAGACAGGTTATTCCCGGTACCGAAACGTCCGATGGCGCCGGCGTTCGTATCAAGCGCTCCCTCGGTCAGCAGCAGAACGTCCGTCTCGATCCCTTCCTGATGCTGGACGAATTCGGTTCCGACCAACCGCAGGATTACATGGCCGGCTTCCCGTCACATCCGCATCGCGGATTTGAAACGGTGACCTACATGATCGAAGGGCACATGCTGCATGAGGATCATCTCGGTAACCAGGGCAACCTGAAGAATGGCGGCGTGCAATGGATGACCGCCGGGCGGGGCATTGTCCACTCTGAAATGCCCCAGCAGGAATCGGGGCAAATGCGCGGTTTCCAGCTGTGGCTCAATCTGCCGGCTGCGGACAAAATGAAACCGGCGGGTTACCGCGATATCCAGCCTGATGAAATACCAGCCATTACCTTCGATGGTGGAGTTATCAAGCTGGTGGCTGGAGAGCTGACCGTTGACGGCCAGATACACCAGGGCGCCGTCACCGGAGGTAGCACGCGGCCTTTGTATGCGGATATCCACCTGGAACCGGGACAGGAAACCCTGCTGCCGATCGATCCGGAACTGGAAGGCCTGCTCTATCTGTACACCGGAGAAGCGTCCCTGCATTCAGCGACAGGCCTCCAGCCCCTGAAACGCTCAGCGGCAAGCATTCTTTCCGAAGGTGACAGCGTCCGCGTTGGCGCCGGTAAGAACGGAGCCCGAGTGCTGCTGATTGCCGGCAAACCGATTGGCGAGCCTGTGGTGCAGTATGGCCCGTTCGTGATGAACAGTCGTGAAGAGATCGAGCAGACTCTGCGGGACTACAGGGACGGCCGTCTGACGGCCTGAAGGCCTTCAGGCAAAGGGCTTATGGGCGATCAGTTCCTGCACCAGCGGGCGCATGGTCAGATCCATGGCCAGCGATAGCTTGGTTCCTGGGATGACCAGCGTGTCGTACCGGGACAGGCTGCTGCCGCCAATCATTTGCAACAGATAGGGGAAATCCACCTCCGATGGGTCTCGGAACCGGATGACGATCAGGCTCTCGTCTTCTGTCGGCACATCGCGGACCACAAAAGGATTGGAGGTATCCACCAGCGGAATGCGTTGGAAGTTCACATGGGTGTGCGCGAACTGAGGGACAATATCGTGCACGTAATCGTCCATACGGTTGACGATGGTCTGAACGACGGCGTCCTGTGAGTACCCTCGCTTGTTGGTGTCGCGGTGAATTTTCTGGATCCATTCCAGGTTGACGATCGGTACCACTCCCACCAACAGATCCACGTACTGGGCAATGTTGTAGGCATCGCTGACCACGCCCCCATGCAGCCCCTCGTAGAACAGAAGATCGGTTTCCGCCGCCAGCGGTCCCCAGGGGGTGAAGGTACCCGGTTTGTGGCCGGCCTCAATCAACCGCCGGTCTTCGTCATGCACATACTGGCGGAACTGGCCGTTGCCGGTGTGCCCATAGTCATAGAACAGGGCTTCCAGCTTGTCGACATGGTTCGCCGCCAGGGCAAAATGGTTGCGTTCACCGAACTGTCCCTTCGCCGCGAGGCGGGCCATCTGCTCACGGTTGTAGCGGTGGAAGCTGTCGCCACTGACCATGGCGGCCCGCAGCCCTTCGCTGGCAAACAGGCGGCTGAATATCTCACCCGTAGTGGTGGTTCCAGCGCCGGAGGAGCCGGTAACCGCGATGATCGGATGGCGTTTAGACATAAGCAGGAGGTCCGGAAAGTCAGTCCAGGCTGGTCAGCAGCCGCGGCTTTTCGATGGTGAAACCCTGAGCGTAATCCACACCCAGACTGGTCAGCATATCGAGAACCGCGCGGGTTTCAACCCGTGAAGCAATCACTTCCCGTTTCATGTAGTGCGCCATATCCACCATGGACTTCACCATGGCCTGATCGGTTTCACTGGTGTCCAGCTGGCTGGTGAAGGCGCTGTCCAGCTTGATCATGTCCACCGGCAGGCTGCGCATGAACTGGAACGACGTTGGCCCACTGCCAAAATCCCCCAGGCAGAAACGGCATCCCAGCTCCTTCATTTCCTCAATGAATTCTGAAATGCCCTGAATGTCGTTGATCGCGGAGGCCTCGGTTATTTCGAACCACAGTCGTTCAATGGGTGCGTCCTTCTGGCTCAGCTTGTCGTAAATAAACTCCATCAATTGCTGATCATTCAACGAGTGGCCAGAAAGGTTGATGCAAATCCCACCCATGTGCTTCGGATCCGGTGCGTGGTCGCGCAGCCAGTCCAGCATATGCCCCACCACCCAGCGGTCCACCGCCTGCATGCGATCATAACGCTCCGCCATGCGGACAAAATCCTTGCCGGTGATAAGGTTGCCGTCATCACCATACATACTGATGAGAACCTCATACTGCGCTGCCATGGACGTACGCGCGTGCAGCGGGATGATCTTCTGGCAACGCAGCAACATACGCTCCTCGTTGAGATCCCCAAGGTTGGCCACCTTCGCTGCAATCTGCTCCTGACGGGCATGGTCATGCGCATCCAGGGTGTATTCCATCACCTTGCCATGGCCGCGTTTCTTGGCCGACTTCATGGCTTCCTCCGCCGCCTTCAGCCAACGTTCGGCATTTGCCAGCGCCGGCAACTCAGGTGCCAGGCCAACACTGGCAGAGAGATGGTAACTGCCACTGTCGAAAACAAATTCCATGGCTTCTATGGCTGAGACTATCCCACGAGACGCGTCCAGGGCGTTTTCCGCCGGCAACATAAACGCGAACTCGTTCCCCGAGAACCGGGCCAGCGGCATGCCATCACCAACATGGCTGCGAAGCACATCAGCCACCCTGCGCAATGCTTCATCACCGGCCTGATAGCCGGCCGTATCGTTGAGCAGACGGAACTGCCGCAGGTCCAGCAACACAAGAGCCCGCTGGTCCTCGCGCCTGGCCAGTTGCTGATCCAACATACGTTCAAATTCGCGGCGCCCCAGCAAGCCGGTCAGCTCGTCATGGGTGGACGCCCACGACAACTGGTCATAGACCTTACGCACCATCCGGTCGATGCTCTCATCCACCAGGGGCCGGTCGTACTGGTTGTCCGGAACGATAATGCCTTTGCGCATGTGTTGGGCCAAAGCCTCCAGCGCCAGCTCGACCACGCGCATACCCTGATGATTGACGAATACAAATCGACTGAAGCCTCGGGCTACCCATACCAGGCGGATATACTGGGGCTCATCCGGTTTTTCCTGATCCCGCAACCAGTCGCCGGTACGCAGTTGCTGTGCCCGGTTGATCCACCGCTGCAGGCTGCGCTGATCACGCTCGGACATTGCCTGACGCTTGTCGTCCTCGCTTTTCGACGGTGGAATCTCCACCATCTCGGGCGGGTTTTCAGGGCTGCGCACCAGAAACTGCTTGAGCTCGTCGCGTATCTGGGAGGACGGCATGTGGTTGCTGGAAATGGACGCCAGTCCATCCTGGATCACCCGCAGCAGCTCGGGCAGATTGATATTGCTTTGCGGATCCTCCGCGAAGGTCATCAGCGAATCGATCACCGAGAGGTAATCCTGCCACAGAGGGCTGTCCTCTCCCTGGCGTATCCAGGTCAGCGACAGCAGGTCTCGCCAGCCGCCATCCAGCAGACTGACCACGGCTTTCGGCACTTTTTTCCCGGCCAGTTTAAGCTCCAGCACCCGGGCAACCGCCTTCTTGGATTCAGAAACCTTCTGGGCGCCCTCCGCTGCTGCCGTTACCCTTTCCACGTTGCGGCGGTAGACCAGGTTCTGGCGATCAATCAGCGAGTCCAACTCCTGCACCGCGTTCTCGAACACGCTGGTATCCTGTTCAAAATCGGTGGCTATCCGCTGGATCAGCTCATCAATACGCCGCTGAACAACCGGATTGATGCGGCCGCCTTTCACACCCAACTGGGCCAGGCGATTCATCACACCGCGCACCGGGCTTTCCTGGTCGTCGAAGAATTCCGGGTCGCGCATCACCACTTTCAGCACTGGCACTTCCAGCTGGCGCATCCGCGACTGGGCGTATTCACTGAGTTTCGGGCTTTCCACCACACTGTTGAAGAAGCGGTCCACCACGTCCAGCGTGCCCTGTTGCTCTTCGCCCAGGGCATGTTCACCGCTTTCCTTCACTCTTTCCACGACACGTTCGCGGAGGGAGGGCTGGTCCGGAGCCACCGTCGCAGCCTGTACCTGGAGCTCCTGCAATTGCTTCTGTAACTCTCCGGCAGACAGCTCCCTCGCACCGGGGGAAAAATCAGCAGGAGCAACGTCGCCCCTTGCCAGGCGGCTGGCAGACAGGGTACCGAGGAGGTTTTTTACCGTGGCAAAAGCGTTCTGGGCGGCGCTGGCATAGCCCCGAAACTCGGTCACCGACTTACGGGATGACTGCTGGCTGTTCTTGTGCGCCGGGGCCTGCTGTACCGCCGTTCCAGAGTCGTCCGGTTGCCGTGCTTCCGCCGGTGGAGCTGGTTTTTTCTCGCTCTGTTCGGATGTCTTTGGCGCCTGCTCACTGAGATACTTGCTGAGATCCAGATCCGGCAGCACACCATGGCGGATCAGGATGCTGTTCAACTCCCGGTACAGCGGCCCAAGGTGCATCAGCACCGATTTCTCGAAGACACGCAAGCAGACTTTTTCTACCTCGCGATCCGCCTTGAGCTGGCTCAAGCCAACATGGAAAGACTCACAGATCAGCGAAGGCCCCAACGGATTATGATGCCCCGTGGAATTGGCAATGCCCAGTTTATCGAGCCGCAACTTCAGCTGAAGCAATTCACCCCGATATTGGGTATCCGCCTTCGTGACCATCACCCGAATCGTCAGCCAGTCTTCGAACTCGCCCTTGTCGACAACCGACAATTCAGACCCTGGAAACCCCTTCGGAGCAGGCTTTAGTGGCGATTCCAGGCTACGCGCCATCTGATGCCAGATGACCCGCTGACGGGCCTGAAGCTGGCCAGAGGCATCCATGTACTCATTCGCCTGCTGGTCATTACCAGCCTTCTGGGCAGCATCCCGCAAGGCGGTTGTCATCTGCACAAGACAGGCATCCATCAACGGCTCAATATACTGAATCACCGCCTTCGCGGATTGATGCAGAACAAACTGGACCTTGTCACTGGGTGCCCGTAGTGACGCACGGTCCTGATGACGGTTGGCACCACATTGCTCCAGCATGGCGCTGACGGCTTCCGGGTTGGAGCGGGTAAAACTCACGCCCATGGCGCCCTCTATCCGCCGCCTGATATTCACATGAAGCTCATGGCGCTTACGGCCGTCAGGGCTGCGAAAGCGTACCACCAGTTCCTCGGCACCCCGTGAGAGCACCTGATCCAGTTTTCTGGACGTTTCCCCGGAATAACGTACAAACAGGCCTTCCGCGCAAAAGTCGGCGATCTGGCACGGTAGATTGTCACCACTGCCTACATCCAGCTGAGCAGCGAGTTTAATCGGTTGGCGGGGACTAGAACGACGTTCTTTCGGATCCATGAACTACCTGATATCTGGTAAAGCCGAGTGACCCGATAGGGTAAACTGTTTCTGTCACCGGCCGGTATCCCTGAAAGGCAGCGGTAGCTACCTGCTACTTGGGGGAACATGGCTGTAATATAGCGTCTGGCAGCTATGCCAGCCAGCCACAAAATAACAGCCTGGACTATGAAACAGCTTAGTCAGATCTACTTCGTTATGCTACTGATAACGACACTTTCAGGGTGTACGACTTTAGGTTATTACAGCCAGGCGGTCAGTGGCCACCTGTCACTGATGATGTCCACGCAACCCGTGTCCGAGCTGATCAATGCACCATCAACGCCGCCAGCGCTGAAACAGAAACTCCTGGTGGCGAACGAAGCCCGTCGTTTTGCCGCACATCGTCTGGCATTGCCGGTGGGAGACGCCTTTGCAGAGTACGCTGAGCTCGGGCGGCCCTGGGTGGTTGTCAACCTGGTGGCCGCTCCGGAGTTTTCCCTTCAGGCCCACCGGTGGTGCTATCCGGTGGTCGGCTGCCAGGCTTACCGGGGATATTATGAGCTGGAGAACGCCCGGAATGAGCAGCAATCATTCATTGAGGCCGGCTACGATACGTTCATCGGTGGTGTCACCGCCTATTCGACCCTCGGCTGGTTCGACGATCCTCTACACACCGGCTTTACGTCTTTATCAGCCAACCGCATGGTAGCGCTGATGTTCCATGAACTGGCGCATCAAGTAGTTTATATAAGCGACGATACGGCCTTTAACGAGAGCTTCGCAACCGCCGTGGAGTTGGAGGGCCTCAGGCTGTGGCTGGAGGCAAAGGAAGACGATTCGGGGTTTCACAGAGCGCTGGCGCGGCTACACCAACGCAACCAGACCCTCGCCCTGGTCGACGATGCATCCCGGCAGCTCGAAGCGCTCTACAAGCAACAGGACACGCTGCCAAGGGCCAAACTCCGGCACCAAAAGGCGCAGCTGTTCCAGGCCCTTCAGGACGACTACCAGACCCTATCGGCAACCTGGGAACAGCCTGGCCCCTTTGGAGAGAACCCGACCGGACTGAACAACGCCAATCTCGCCCTGTTCAGCCAGTACAACCAGCATGTGCCCGCCTTCCGGCAACTACTCCGGGACCACACTGGCGACTTCCGCGCCTTCTATAACACCGTGGACGCCCTGGCGGGGCAGTCTCCGGAAATTCGCCAGCGCAGACTGTCCCAGCTAGGACAACGCTTTCACGAAGACCTTTGAGTTACGCTGAGTATTGTAGGAAGCCAGTTTCGGCCCTGGCAATTCACGCGCCGTGGAGGGCTGAAACCCCCTTTCACGGAACCAGTGTTCGGTCTGGGTGGTCAGCACGAACAACCGCTGGATGCCCTGCCCCCGGGCCAGCTTTTCTACCATCGCCAGGACGTCATCGCCGCGACCGGCTCGACGATAGGCCTGGTCCACGGCGAAACATGAGAGCTCACCCGCGCTTTCATCGGGGTAATGATAAAGCGCGGCGCATCCCACAATCGTACCGTCCCGCTCAGCCACCACAAACCGATTGATTTCGGTTTCCAGCATTTCCCGGGAACGGCGCACCAGAATGCCCTGCTCTTCCAACGGCTGGATCAAGCCGAGGATACCCCCAATATCCTCCACCCGAGCCTGGCGGATCTGCTCGTAGTTGTCACCACTGACCAGCGTGCCAGACCCGTCACGGGTGAACAGTTCTTCCAGCAATGCGCCATCGTCGGCATAACTGATGATATGAGCGCGGCGCACGCCCTTGACGCAAGCATCACACGCGGCCCGCAGTAGATCGCCATCGTGGCCCTGCACCATGTCCTCCGCCAGCCGGTCGGAGGCCTGCCGCGCGGACAGCTCCCGTATCAATGCTCCGTCCTCATCCAGAAGCCCCTGATTCTCGGTGAACATGATCAGCTTCTCGGCCTGCAATGCGGCGGCAACCTGGCTGCCCACATCCTCGTAGGACAGGTTGAAGGCATCACCGGTGGGTGAATACCCAAGCGGCGGCAGTAGGACGATGTGGCCCAATTCCAGCAACTTCTCGATGCCCGCCACATCCACCCGGCGCACCCGGCCGGTATAGCCAAAATCGATTCCATCAAGGACACCCACTGGCCTAGCAGTGACATAGTTGCCGCTGCTTACCCTGATCCGTGCGTTGTGCATGGGCGAATTCACTAACCCCATCGACAACTGGCTTTCCAGAAACGCCCGCAGCCCACCAATGGCTTCCAGCACCGGCGCTAACTGTTGCTCCGGTGTTATCCGCAGGCCTCGATGGAAAGTGGATTCTTCGTTTGTAGCGTCCAGACGCGACTGAATCTGCGGCCTCGCACCAAAGGCAACCACAAGACGTATTCCGAGACTGCTTAGCAAAGCAATGTCATGAATAATGTTAATCAGGTTGTCATGAGCAATCGCATCACCTCCGATAGTAAGCACCACGGTACGACCTCGGTGGGCATTGATATACGGCGATGAGTGGCGGAATCCATGCAACCATTCGTTCGATTTCAAACTCTTCTCCTAAAATTCTATCTCGCGGCAGGCGTACTTCCCAAGCCCGGTGAGCAGTGGTCGAGGGCCTATCCAGAACCGTGGAGCGCCAGGGATGGCGCGACCGAGCCCTACAGGGACGTATTCACGGGCGTGTTCTGGATAGGCCCTCGGCCATTGCTCCTGCACCGATCCAGAATAGCCATCTCCAATGTCTACAGGCAAAACTCCCGAATCAATCCCTTGAGAATTTTTACCGCCGGGTCCAACTGCGACAACTCCAGGAATTCATCGGGTTGGTGTGCCTGGTCGATGTAGCCGGGGCCCATAACCAGGGTTTCCATACCCAATTTCTGCAACCACGGTGCTTCCGTGGCAAAGGCTACCGCTTCCGCAGTATGGCCTGTCAGTTTCTCACAGGCGCGGACCAGTTCGGCTTCGGCCGGGGTTTCAAATGGCGGCACACCATCGAACAACGGCTCAAATGTCAGCGACAACTCACGGCTTTTGGCGACCGGCTGCAGGGTGTCGAGTATCTCCTGGCGCAGTGCCTTCATGTCCATGCCGGGCAAGGGGCGCAGATCAAAATGCAACTCGCAGCGGGCGCAAATGCGATTAGGATTATCACCGCCGTGGATGCAACCCAGGTTCATGGTGGGTAACTGAACCTTGAAATTGGGGTTGCTGTATTTCGCCTGCCACCCCGACCGCAGCGCGAGCAGTTCACCCAGCGCTTCGTGCATGCCTTCCATCGCGTTGCGGCCAAGGGACGGGTCAGAGGAATGGCCGGACTGGCCCTCGAACACGAGGCGCTCCATCATGATGCCCTTGTGCATGCGCACAGGCTTCAAGCCGGTAGGCTCACCGATGACCGCATAGCGGGCCTTGGGACGACCGGCCTCGGCCAGCGCCCGGGCACCATCCATGGAGCTTTCCTCGTCGGCGGTGGCGAGAATGATCAGTGGCTGCTTCAGGTCCTGGTCCACAAAGGCTTTGGCCGCTTCAATGGCCAGCGGGAAAAAGCCTTTCATGTCGCAGGTGCCAAGGCCATACCAGCGGTCGTCCCGTTCGGTCAGGGTAAACGGGTCGCTTTGCCAGCGCTTGTCGTCAAACGGGACGGTATCGGTATGGCCCGAGAGCACCAGACCGCCAGGGCCGCTGCCCAGTGTCGCGATCAGGTTGTACTTTCCGGGCAATCCGGGCACTTCCAGTATCTCGACCTTGAACCCCATGGGCTCCAGCCATTCGGCCAGGGTACGCACCACCGGTTCGTTGCTGTGATCCCACTCGGCAGACGCACTGCTGATCGACGGCTGTGAAATCAGCCTGGTGAGCATCTCGCGAATGCCAGGCAGGTGTTGGATGGATCCGGACATAGAACACTCTCCGCCCCGGTGTGGGGCTAGCGGGCCTGGCCTTGGCGCCAGACCTCAAACGTTGCAATCAGTCTGATGGCGATCGGATACGCCACTTCCCCGCCATCGATCAGCCGTGCGACTTCCAGTCGTTCGTCACCCACGCTGACCAGGCGGCCTTCCACAACATTACCATTGTCCAGCGTAACTCTCACCGTGCGCCCGACCCAGGTTTCAGCATTCTCCGTGTCGGCCAGGTTCCAGCCATCGACGACCGGGGCACCCTCTCCCGGCACTACCGGTTCAAGCACTTCCTGAGGCACATCCGGCACCGCGGGTTCGACGCGCTCAAGATAGACATCGGGCACCACCGAACGGTTGTAGTGGACGGCCAGGCTGGCGTCTGCGGATTCATCGCTGCGAACAGGCACGCCCCATACCGGTGCCGAAGGATTCAATTCCAGGGTCAGTTCTCCGCCTTCTGTCAGCCACTGTCGGTAGAGGGCCAGCAACTGGTCACTGGCGCCAAAGCCACGAGCCGCCAGCGAGTCGCGAAACGCTGCCATGACGATACCGGCCCATTCCCCGGTTTCCACACCCGATTCCCTGGCACAGTAGGCCGCAACACGACGCATCAGGCCACCATCCCGCAATGTCACAGTAACCGGCGACTGCGTGGATTCCGGCAGGGCCGGCAATGACAGGGGATTCAGGCGAGCGCCGGGCCAGTCCAATTCCACGCTGCCGGCGTTGGCGGTCGTCAGCTCCGCGTAGAGACCATCGCCACTCTGAATGACCATAGCCTCCCCGGACACACCATCGACACCAAGACGCATCAGATCACCGCTACCCAACTGCTGGCGATGATCAGGACCGCAGACCGGTGAGAACAACGCCGGGGTTGCGTCGCCTGCTGCCGTCACCCAGTTACGGAACATGTTGGTGTCGAGACCCAGGCTCAGGTTCTCCGCCACCAATGACCAATGCGGGGGCAGGTCCGCAGGGTCCAGGAGCGCACGCACGAGGGCGACCGGAGAGCCTGCATTGAACATCAACCGGTCGAACGCCACCGGGCGGGTAAGCCGGAAATCCTGGTAGCTGCCATCACCCAGCACCAGTCGGCCGACGAGGTCCGAGCGAATATTACCCCGATCAATAACGCCCAGTTCCTCAATCGCCTGCTGGGCATCGGCCAGCCGCTGGTCAGCCAGCCACCAGACCGCCCCTTTGAACGACAGGTAGCCTATCAGGGCCAGGATAACCAGAAAGGTCAGCAGGCGCTTCATGATGTGGTCCTCTTGGGGCGTGACGCCAGGATGTTACCTCGCATTGCGAGGCAACAGGCGGCATTGGTCAGTTACGGGAGATCAGGGTGCCGACACCTTCATCCGTGAAGATTTCCAGCAGCGTTGCATGGGCTACGCGGCCATCAATGATGTGGGAGGTTCGAACACCATTCTCCACAGCGCTCAGGGCGCAGCGGATCTTGGGCAGCATACCGCCGTGGATGGTGCCATCGTCTATCAGCTCGTTGACCTGTTTTGCGGTCAATCCGGTCAGCACTTTGTCTTCCTTGCTCTTGAGGCCGGACACATTGGTTAGCAGGATCAGCTTTTCTGCCTTCATGGCTTCCGCCACCTTGCCCGCTACCAGATCGGCGTTGATGTTGTAGGACGCACCATCGGGACCAACACCAATCGGAGCGATCACCGGAATAACATTGCTACGGGTGAGCATGTCGATCACTTCCACGTTCACGCTGGCAACTTCGCCCACGTGACCGATATCAATGATTTCCGGACGCTGCAGCTCCGCGGAACGGTTCATGACTTCCAGCTTGCGGGCGCGGATCAGATTGGCGTCCTTTCCGGTCAGGCCAACTGCTGTACCGCCATGGGAGTTGATCAGCGAGACAATCTGCTTGTTAACCTGGCCGCCCAGCACCATTTCCACCACGTCCATGGTCTGGCTATCGGTAACGCGCATACCGTTCACAAAATTGGATTTGATGTTGAGGCGCTCGAGCAACTCACCGATCTGGGGGCCGCCACCGTGGACCACAATGGGGTTGATACCCACCAGCTTCATCAGAACGACATCACGGGCGAAGCTGCTTTTCAGCTCCTCATTTTCCATGGCGTTGCCGCCGTACTTGATCACTACCGTTTTTCCGGTAAACCGCTGGATATAGGGCAGCCCCTTACTCAGTACGGCCGCCACCTGCATTGCTGTTTCACGATCCAGAGCCATTCATCTTGCCTTGTTAGTCAGAAAAGTCGGTTCATTATTTCAGAGCTGTCAGAAATCCGCGACAAGGTCCGGAGCCGCCTTTTGAAGCTGCTCACGGAACACCGCCTTGATACGCTCGAGCGCCTCTTCGGTTTCAGCCTCGAAGCGGAGTACCAACACCGGTGTGGTGTTGGAAGCACGGCACAGGCCCCAGCCATCGGTAAATTCAACGCGGATACCGTCAATGGTGCTGATGTTTCCGTCACCGAAGTCCCCTTCGCGGCCCAGCTTTTCCATCAATGGGAACTTGGTCTCGTCGGAGACCTCCACGTTCAGCTCCGGGGTGCTGATATCTTCGGGGAAATCCTCAAAGACCTCATCGCAGTGCCGGTCTTCGATGCCAAGGATTTCCAGCAATCTGGCAGCGGAGTACAAGCCGTCATCAAAGCCCATCCAGCGTTCGCCGAAGAAAATATGCCCGCTCATTTCACCCGCCAGCAAGGCACCGGATTCCTTCATCTTGGCCTTCATCAACGAGTGACCGGTTTTCCACATGATTGGCCGGCCACCAGCCTCGGAGATCACACCCGCAAGGCGACGGCTGCACTTTACGTCGTACAGAACATCGGCACCGGGGTTGCGCGACACCACATCCCGGGCAAAAAGCATCAGCAGGCGGTCCGGCCAGATGATCTTCCCGGTGTTGGTCACAACGCCCAGGCGGTCGCCGTCGCCATCGAAAGCCAGGCCGATATCGGCGCCTTCGGCCTTCACGCGCTCGATAAGGTCCGCCAGATTTTCCGGCTTGCCAGGATCGGGGTGATGATTGGGGAAATTACCATCCACCTCACAGTAGAGCAGTATCACTTCGCAGCCCAACTCTTCGATCAGTAGCGGTGCAAGCTCTCCGGCGATGCCATTTCCAGCATCCAGCACCACCTTCAAGGGCGCCGCAACCGCAATGTCACCCACGATACGATCCAGATAAGCGCGGCGCACGTCCTCTGAAGACTGGGCACCATGGCCACTGGCAAAGTCACCCGTACGGATTCGCTGCAGCAGTTTCTGGATTGCCTCGCCGGACAGGGTTTCGCCACCCAGCATGATCTTCAGACCGTTATAGTTGGCCGGGTTGTGGCTGCCGGTCACCATAACACCGGAACCGTTATCCAGCTCGTGGGTCGCAAAGTAGAGTACCGGGGTGGGCACGGCCCCCACATGGATGACATTGCATCCAGTGGCCATGACGCCCCGCGCCAGCGCATCGGCCAGGTCGGGGCTGGAATGCCGGCCATCGTACCCGATGCACAGACTGTCCACTCCCCGCTCAATAGCCTCACTGCCGATGGCACGGCCGATGACGGTGACAATATCCGCCGTCAGGGTATCGCCAACAATGCCACGAATGTCGTAGGCCCGGAATATGGTGTCTGAGACCTCGGCCTCAGGCAGGCTGACCTCTTCGACGTCTGGCGTATCGTCAAGGCCATCGGACCCGCCGAAGCCCAGCACATCGTCATCGCCATCAAGCATATCAATGTCCAGTACATCCTTGTCCTGGAACAACGGCTCATCGGCGGTCGATGGGGATGGCTGCCGACTGCCCGGTTTCGGCCGCGCCGATTCACCGGCCTTGGCAACCCGTTTTTCCACCATCTGGGCGAGCCGGTGCAGCACTTCAGCCGTCGACGCCACCATGTCCCACTTCAACGTCGGTGGCTTCACCCGCTCACCACCAAAGACCTTATGGGCCCACTGGATAACAGCCGTTACGTCCTGTCGCAGCCCTTTCTGGGCATTGCCGAGCAAGACCCAGACAATGATTGCGGCGACCAGGGCCGGAACCAGCGCAAACACAATAGCCATCGTGCCACTGAAAAGCGGCGCGGGGGCAGTGGCAGGTTTGTATCGGAGCTTCCAGTCAGGGTTGACAAGATCCCGCTCGTACGTCGGGCCATTGCCACTACCGCGGCTGACAATGTTGCGGGTTGAACCATTTACCGACTGTACCAGGGAAAACTCTCCGCCCAATGCCGAGTTAACACCGGTCATCAGGGGTTGCAGCCGTGCAGCATCAAACACCACCAGGACACTGCCAGTGACGGCTCGACTCTGGGGGTTGCGAACCGGGGTCGACATCTGCAGATACCACTGGCCGTTGCGCGGAAACGCATCCGGGAAAAGCCTTTGCCCCGTCTCGGCGCGACGAGCAAGGTCCAGGCCGGAAAAACCCAGTGTGGGTTCGGAGGAGGTACGGGGGATGTCTCCGTAGGGGAAAAGGTAGACGGCCTCAATATCCGGCAACACCTTGGCAAGATTTGCTGCGGCGGCACTCAGAGAAGCCTCCCCTCTCAGGGCGGCGCGCACATAATCCTGATCGGCGACACCCTCAACCGTGGACTGCAGCAAGGCAAGCTGCTGATTGACGCGCACGGCCACGGCGTCTGCCTCCAGGGCAGCCTGACTGTCGTAACGACGGGACTCTGCCGGAACCGCCAACAGAAAATACAGCAATGCTGCCGAAGCCACGCCGGCAAGCACCACCACGACAGCCTGGGAAACGGCAACGGACGTCAGCCGTTTATGCCGTGGGCCGGTGGCTGATTTTTTCTCCTTGCTCTGTTTTTTTGTCTGCTTCCCGTCCGGTTTGGCATCGGGTGCAGCGTCCTCAGAGTTCTTCTTTTTACCAAGCTTCATAGTCCATCCTGCAGGTGTTATTCGCCCGAATTCTTCAATTATCAGGGAAGTATAGACCCTGAGCAGCGATCTGCGCCTGACGCCTCATCGCGTTCCCGTGGAACCAAAGCCGCCGTCACCTCGCACGCTGGCGTCAAAGGAAGACACCACTTCGAAGTCTGCCTGTACCACTGGCACCAGCACCAGCTGCGCAATACGCTCACCCACATCGATGGTGAACTCGCTTTGCCCCCGATTCCAGCAGGAAACCATTAACTCGCCCTGATAGTCGGAATCGATCAGGCCCACCAGATTGCCCAACACAATGCCATGTTTGTGGCCGAGACCGCTGCGGGGAAGAATCATCGCTGCCAACGAAGTATCCGCGATGTGAATCGAGAGTCCGGTCTTTATCAGTTCGGTCTGCCCCGGCTTCAGTGTGAGCGGTGCGTCCAGACAGGCGCGCAGGTCCAGCCCTGCAGAGCCATCCGTCGCATACTCGGGAAAAGGGACTGAACGACCGATCCGGTCATCCAGAATGCGTACCTGAAAGGTTTTGCGGGTCATTGAGTTTCCTTGTTACAGAGCGCCGGCTGCGCCAGCCTTTGATTTGAGGTGTTCGCCAATCAGTGCCATCAGTCGCTGAGCGATGGCCACCTTGGTGTCAGGCCCGATCGCCTCCTGGCCCTGGGCCCAGAAAGCAATCACTGCATTATTGTCACTGTTGAAACCCAGCCCTGGCGTAGACACGTCATTGGCCACAATCATATTCAGCTTTTTGCGTGTCAGTTTGTCGAGGGCATAGCGCTCAACGTCCCGGGTTTCTGCCGCGAAACCCACGGTAAAGGGCGCATCGGCACGCGCAGCTATGGCAGCAAGGGTATCGGGATTACGCACCAGCGACAGGCTCATGCCTTCATCCGTTTTCTTGATCTTGTCGCCAGCACAGCTGTCGGGGCGATAATCCGCCACCGCCGCCGTCGCAATAAACAGGTCGCAGCCTTCATCCACAGCGCCACTGGCACACTCCAGCATGTCCTGCGCGGTTGTCACACCGCGAACCTCAACACCCGCCGGCGCTTCGATGGACACCGGACCACTGACAAGGACGACGTCCGCACCGGCCATTCTTGCGGCTGAGGCCAACGCATACCCCATTTTGCCAGAGCTGTAATTGCTGATATAGCGCACCGGGTCAATCGGCTCCCGCGTAGGGCCCGCGGTTATAACCACACGCCGGCCCGCCAGCGGGCCTTTGGTGGCACCGGAAATCAGGTCAAACAACACAGTGGGCTCCAGCATTCGGCCCGGCCCGACATCACCGCAGGCCTGCGCGCCCTGGTCGGGCCCCAGGAGGGTCACCTGGGCATCCGCCGCCAGCAGCTCAATGTTTCTCTGGGTTCGGCGATTACCCCACATGGCTTGATTCATCGCCGGAGCCACTGCAATGGGGGCCTCTGTGGCACAACAAAGCGTGGTCAGAAGATCGTCAGCCATGCCCTGGGCCAGGCGGGCTATGAAATCCGCGGAGGCGGGCGCAATCACTACCTGATCGGCCCATTTTGCCAGTTCGATATGCCCCATTCCGGACTCTGCTTCCGGATCCAGCAAAGAGGTTCTGACCGGCTCACCGCTAAGCGCCTGAAACGTCAGTGGTGTCACGAAGGCCTCGGCACCACGGGTCATCACAACCCGTACCTCGTGACCGGATTTTTTTAGCAGGCGAACCAGTTCTGCGCTCTTGTAGGCAGCGATGCCACCGGTCACGCCCAGCAGAATTCGTTTAGCGGCCATCAACGGCTCCGTATTCATCACGAAATGAAAGGCTTATAAGATAGCATGCCAGAGCGCTGCCGGCAGCCTCACAGCCATGCTAGAATTCCAGCCGTCCACCGGGCGACCACCACCCCGGTATTCAAGGCGCAGGATGCGCGCAATAACGGTAGAAAGGACTCCACCATGTCACATTCAGACTGGCCCACCGACGAACGCCCGAGGGAACGCCTGCTGGCCCACGGCGCCAACAGCCTGTCGGACGCGGAACTGCTGGCCATTTTTTTGCGAACCGGCACTGCCGGCATGCCCGTGATGGCGCTCGCCCGCCATCTCACCGAAGCCTTCGGTGGCCTGCGAGGATTGATGACCGCTTCGCGCAGGCAATTCTGCGACGTCAAAGGGCTCGGTACTGCAAAGTACGCCCAGGTCCAGGCGGCTATGGAAATGGCCCGACGGGTCATGGACGAGCCACTTCGTCAGGGGGACCCATTGCGCTCGCCGGAGGATACCCGTCGTTTCCTGTGCAGCCGCCTTGGCACCTACCCCCACGAGGTTTTCTCAGGCCTGTTCCTGGATAACCGGCATCGGGTGATCCGCTATCAGGAGTTGTTCCGGGGGACCATTGACGGCGCAGCTGTCTACCCGAGGGAGGTGGTCCGGCAAGCCCTGGAGTTTAACGCAGCGGCGGTTATATTCGCCCATAACCACCCGTCAGGGGTCGCAGAGCCCAGCCAGTCGGACATTTCACTGACCCGGAGATTGAAAGAGGCACTGGGGTTGGTGGATATCAGGGTTCTTGACCATATGGTTGTCGGCCATGGTGAGGTAATATCACTTGCAGAACGGGGACTGATGTAAAGGGGCTGATGTAAACCTGTTGGCGCTTCATCGGAAAACTGGCCAAATTCCCAACAAATTTTTGCGTTGGGGAAGCAGTTCTGGTATAAAAGCGTCCCTTTCTGGCGGCGTCTGGCGAGCAGCGTGCATTTTTTGAGGCGCAGGTAGCAACCAGAGACCCGATTAAACGATTTAAATACGCATTTTCAGGACCAAAGCTCAGGTCGGAGGCAAGTATGTCCAGAGTCTGTCAGGTTACCGGTAAGCGACCGGTCACCGGTAACAACGTTTCTCACGCGATGAACCACTCACGTCGTCGTTTTCTGCCCAACCTGCAGAACCATCGCTTCTGGGTTGAATCAGAGAAGCGCTTCGTAAAGCTGCGCGTATCCACCAAGGGTATGCGTGTTATCGACAAAAAAGGCATTGACGCTGTGCTGGCCGATCTTCGTGCCCGCGGCGAGAAATTTTAAGGAGCCGCATCATGCGCGAGAAAATCAAGCTGGTTTCATCAGCAGGTACTGGTCACTTCTACACGACCAAGAAGAACAAGCGTAACACCCCGGAAAAAATCGAGATCAAAAAGTACGATCCGGTTGTCCGCAAGCATGTTGCGTACAAGGAAGCGAAGATCAAGTAAGATTTTCGTTACCCAAGAAACCCGGCCATGGCCGGGTTTTTTTGTGCCTGGCCTTAAAATGTTTCCAGATACCCTTTGGGCAACTTGATGTCCATGGCGATCGGCAAATGATCCGACACCGGATAGCTGACCACCTCTGACCGTCGTATCTCCAGGCTTGGGCTGACCAGTATGTGATCCAGCGCCCTCTCCGGTCGCCAACTCGGAAAACTGTGGGCCGTCTCGGGCAGCGGGACCAGGTTCGAATGCTTCAGCGGCGTATTGCTCAACAACTGCTCTGCGTGGTTATTCAGATCCCCCATGAGAACCACATGCTGATACTCGGAAATCAATTCCTGAATATACGCCAGTTGCCGCTGCTGAGCCGCTTTGCTGAGCGAGAGGTGCATCATCACCAACACAAGGGGGTCTTCCTCTGCCCCGTAACGGGCGATAATGGCACCCCGCCCCGGAATCAGTCCGGGCAACCGGTGCTCCTTCACATCCAGCGGACGATAACGACTCAGCAGGCCATTGCTGTGCTGAGCCAGCTGCCCAAGGTTCCGATTGAGCTGCTGGTACCAGTAAGGAATGCCTGAAGCCTCGGCCAGATACTGAACCTGATTGATGTAACCACTGCGCAGACTGCCACCATCACACTCCTGCAGGGCGACCACATCGTAGTTACTCAGCAGGGTGGCGATACGGTCCAGGTTCTGGATGCGGTTGCGGTGAGGCAGAAAGTGCTGCCAACTCCGGGTGAAGTAGTGGCGGTAGGAGGAGGTGTTGATGCCGACCTGGATATTGAAGGTCAGCAGCCGGATGTGACGATGCGCCTCAAACTCGGGAACGTGCTCATCGCCAGAACAAGCCCCGCGCGGGCCGTTCGTCGACCTGAGGATACCATTCAGCTGCTTGCGAATACGGTTGTACATGATGGCAGCTCAGACTCCTGACAAGGCCCGGTCACGGCCAGCGGACCGGGCCCATGCGTTTACTCGGCCTGACCAGCACGCTCCTGCTCAATCAGGTAATCGACAACCTCCAATGCCGCTTCATGGCTACCCGCCATGGAAGCCGTAACCCTGTACTTGCCATTCACAAGCATAGTCGGTGTGCCGGTAACACGCGCACCCCGAATCTTGGCCTGAGCCTGCTGCATTTTGGCATTAACACCAAAGCTGTTGTAATTCTTGAGGAATTCTTCGCCGTCGACACCGTGCCCGGCCACGAAATCAGCAAGAGCTTCACCCGAATTCAGCGGGCGGCGTTCTCCCGCAAGCGCATCGAACAGGGCGTCATGAACCTTGTCCAGTTCTCCCATGGCTTCCAGCGCGTAAAAGGCCTTGGCATGGGGTTCCCAGGAGCGGCCGAGGGCCGCAGGAATTTTCACGTAGTTGACGTCTTCAGGCAGATCCTCCGCCCAGCTTTCGACCAGCGGCTTGAAGGTGTAGCAGTGGGGGCAGCCATACCAGAAGACCTCAGCCACCTCGATACCACTCTCACTGGCGGTTCTCACCGGGGTATCCAGCACCTGATAGTGCGTCCCTTCTTCCCAGTTGGCGGCGCTGGCCTGCGCAATAAACGACATGGCCAGGATGGATAGTGCGGCGTTCCGGATTAATCGGATCATTCATGGTCTCCGGTTATCTGATTGGATGATGTGAAAGGATTATGACCCAGCAGGCACGAAAAGTTCCACCAGACATGGATTAAACAGAAGCAACCCATAAAAAACCCCGCATCAGCGGGGTTTTTTCAGTCGTAGCGCGTGTCAGAGGTTACTGAAGACCGGACACGTAGCTCGAAACGGCCTTGATCTCAGAGTCGGTCAACTTGGCGGCGACATCCATCATGATGGATGCGTTCTGGCCAGCATCACGCTCACCGTCTCGATACGCCTTGAGCTGCTTTTCGACGTATTCAGCGCTCTGACCACTGAGCCTGGGGTAGCCGGCAGGCCCATTCCCCATGCCTCGAGGGTTGTGGCATCCGGCACACGCCGGCACACCAGAAGCCATGTTGCCACCACGGTAGAGCATCTGACCCTCTTCAACCAGATCGGGGTTGGCCTGGGCCACGGTAATGTCCTGACTGTCGAAATAGGCCGCAAGATCCTGCAGATCCTGGTCAGACATGTCACTCAAAAGGCCCGTCATTTCGGCAATTTCACGCTTGCCTTCCTTGATCGCAACCAATTGCTGGTACAGATACTCTTCGCCAATGCCCGCCAGTTTCGGGTAAACCGCCATGACCGGCTTGGCACCGCCCTGGCCATGACACCCGGCGCACACCGCTGCATTTGCTTCGCCTGCTTCAGGATCTCCCGCCCCGTGAGCCATCGCTGTGAGGCCAACACCGAGAACAACTCCTGCGATCAGTTTTTTCATGCTCGCTCCGCTTCTCTCATCCAAAAGTATTCTTCGTTATGCAGCCGGCAGGCACTGCCCAAGAAGGCACAAACCGGGGCTGTTCAGCAGCAACGCTCAGCGTACTGCCCGGATTTGGTGTAGCATTATACATTAATCCCTGATAACTGAAATCCAATAGGAATACCAACACCCGTGTCATCAGACCTGACTCAAAAAAGCCTCTCGTTCAACAGCGCCCGGTTCCTGATCAGTGCCTCACGCCTGGAGGAATGCCCTCCGGACCACGGCTCCGAGGTGGCCTTCGCCGGCCGCTCGAACGCGGGCAAATCCAGCGCCATCAACTGCATCACCACCAACGGCAAGCTGGCCCGTACCAGTAAGACCCCCGGGCGCACCCGGCTGATCAATTTCTTCTCACTCAACCGGGAAAACTGCCGGATGGTCGATCTGCCCGGGTACGGTTACGCCAAAGTGTCCCGGGATATGAAAGACGACTGGCAGAAACATCTGGGCCACTACCTGAATGATCGCCGCTGCCTGCGGGGGCTGGTACTGGTCATGGATATACGCCACCCGTTGACGGACTTCGACCAAATGATGGTGGAATGGTGCGAACATAACAACCTTCCACTGATGATTCTTGCCACCAAGGCCGACAAACTGAAATTTGGCCAGGCCAAGACGGCCATGATGGGCATTGCCAGGAAGCTGGAAGCGTTCCAGTGCGTGGAGCACCTGATTATGTTCTCGGCAACGTCAAAACGGGGAGTCGACGAGTGCCGGGAGGCGCTGACTGCCTGGCTGGAAACCGAGGACTAACTAGAGCGTGCCTCCACGCTCTATCCGGTAGCCCAGATCGATACGCGGCTCGGTGATGCCGGCACCGCCCAGTCGGGCAAGCAGCTCCTGGGCCGCCCTCTGGCCCACGGCCTCTCGTGGTGTGATCACACTCGCCAGGGGAGGCACCATCACACGGCCAACGTCGTGACCATGGAAACCGGCGATCGCAATCCGCTCTGGCACCGGAATGCCCCGGCGCTGACACTCGAAAAACGCACCAATTGCAACGTCATCGTTGGTGCAGAAGATGCCGTCAACGTCCGGGTTCTCCTCCAGTATCCGCGCCATCAGGGTGGCACCCACACTAAAAGACGAGCGTTGCTCGCTGCGCAGGGTGACTGGCGTCAGCCCCTGCTCTTCCATTGCCCGGCTGTACCCTTCCTGACGTTGCAGGGTACGGGCATCCAGCCGCACGGCGAGATAGACCACGCGCCTGCGTCCAAGCCGGATCATCTCCCGCACCATGTCATAAGCCGCGCTGACGTTATCAAACCCGACAGCCTGCTCGAACGGGGCCGAATGCGTGTCCATGATTTCCACGGTGGGCACCCCAGCGGTCTGAAGCATCCTCAGAGTGCGGCCGGTGTGCTGGCTCTCGGAGAGAATCACGCCATCCACGTTGTAGGATAACAGCGACGACAGGCTGCGTTCCTCGATCTCGGGGCTGTAGCCGTAGTGAGACAGCATCAGGTGGTAACCGGCGGGCTCGGTAACCGCTTCCACACCCTTGATCACATCCGCAAAGACCTGGTTGGTCAGGGACGGAAGCAACACGCCAATGGCGTGGCTGGTGGACTTGGACAGCAGGTCCGGCGCGCGATTGGGGATATACCCCAGTGCTTCGGCTTCGGCAAAGATTCGCTCCCGCATGGGCTTGGAGACATTGTCTGCGCCACGAAGGCAACGACTGACCGTCATCTTGGTGGCACCAACCCGGTCCGCAATGTCCTGCAATGTGGGACGTTTGTTCTTTACCATTTACGGCTCCAGCCAGAACGTTCAAAGGGGCCTATCATACCCGAGCCCGGCAAGGCAGTGACGGATCACTTGCTCCGGCGTACCGGAGACATCGACGGCCACCGCGTTTTCGCCCGCCCCCGGCTCCTCCAGCAAATGGAACTGGCTCTCCAGCATGGCGCGACCATTGAAGTAATGATCGGTTCGACTGGAGTGGCGCGCCCAGATGGTTTCAAAATCCCCCTTGAGATAAACGAACCGGGTTTCCGGGCTGCCCCCCTGCAAACGCTTGCGGTAGACGCGCTTCAAGGCGGAACAGGCCAGCACCAGGCCACCCTCTTCCCGCCGGATCAACTCGGCAAGGTCATCCAGCCAACCGAGACGATCCTCATCGGTCAGCGGAATACCGGCCGCCATTTTCTCCACGTTGGCACGGCTGTGGTAATCGTCCGCGTCGAAAAACGGGACGCCGAGTTCCTGTGCAAGCCTGGCCCCGGTGAGGCTTTTGCCACACCCGGACACGCCCATCACCACGATTCTTGGTGTCTTTGGTGTCATCCTTTCACTCATGTCACTGCCACCATAGCGCCAATTGAGGGAACGCAATCAGCAGACCAAGGGCGACCACCTGGAGCGCGATAAACGGCAGCAGGGCACGGAAGATCTCCCCCAGGGAAATTTCTTTTGGCGTCACGGTCTTGAGATAGAAGGCCGCCGGGCCAAACGGCGGTGACAGGAAAGACACCTGCATATTCATGCAGAACACCACCCCGAACCAGATCGGGCTGTAGCCAAGTTCGGTCACAATCGGCACGAAGATCGGCATGGTGAGCAAGGCAACACCGACCCAGTCCAGGAACATACCCAGGATGAGCAGGATCAGCATCATGAACAGGATGGTGGTCAGGCCATGGCCACCGCTGACGGCGAAAACCATGTCGCGGACGAAATCGATACCGCCCATGAGGTTGTAGACGCCCACCAGCGCGGTTGCGCCGATGCCAATCCAGATAATCATGCCGCACACCCTCAGCGTGCTGATGGTGGCCTTGCGCACCATGGCAAGGGACAGCTCACCACGAATCCAGGTGCTGATGGCAATACCCATCACGCCCAGGGCCGAGGCTTCCGTGACCGACGCCACACCGCCATAGATGCTGCCCAATACCACAACCACTGTGAGCAGGGGAAACAGCAGCGCCTTGAAGAAGTTCGGCGCCGGCGTTTCGGGCGTGTCCTGGTCCGACGGCAGCGGCGCCATCTCCGGCTTCAGCCAAACCCGGATCAACACATACCCCATATAGAGCAGCGCCAGTATCAATGCGGGCAAGAAAGCCCCTTTGAAGAGGTCGCCGATGGACACGTTGGCGGTCAGCCCGTAGATAATCAGTACGATACTGGGAGGCAGCATGGTGCCGAGTGCCCCACCGGCACAGGTGGTGCCGATGGCGAGTTTGCGGTCGTACCCCAGGCGCAGCATTTGCGGCAGCGCCAGGATGCCCAGCAACACCGTCTCGCCACCGATCACACCGGACATGGAGGCGAGGATCACCGCGACCACCAGCGTCTGGATGGCCACACCACCTCGGAGTTTGCGACCCAGGCGGGCCATGGCATCGAACAGGTCCCGGGCAATGCCGGAATGATCCAGCAGCGAGGCCATCAACACGAACATCGGCACCGCCAGGAACACATAGTTGCCGATAAAGCTGTACAGACGGCTGCTGACAATGGGCAGGGCATCCGGGCCAAACCAACCGAGCGCGAACACAAGAGCGACCAGACCGGTGGCAAACGCCAACTGCATACCGGTCAGGAGCAATACAATCAGCATGACAAGCATCAACAGGCTGCCATAGCCGATACCAAGGGAGGCCAGTTCAAACATCATTTATCTCCCTTGCCACGAAGGTCGCGAATAAGGTGCAACAGGAACTGAAGCGTCATGACCGCCACCGCAATCAGGATGACCACCTTCAGCAGCGCGGGAAACGGCGGGTTCCAGGCGGAGCCGGAGGTTTCCAGGCGCCAGCCACCCCAGGGCGCCAGCACGGCTTCGGTCGCCATCGACCAGCTGGCGAACAGCAGCATGCCGCAGAAGGCAAGTCCCAGCACGTGATGGACGACCCGCAACCATCGCTGGGCACGGTGAGAGACGGCGTCATAAATCAATACAATACGCACGTGTCGATCGGTCGCCAGGGCATAAAGCCCGCCAATGACAAACAGTGTGGCACCTGCAAAGGTCACGGTTTCGTGCACCCAGAGCGTGGGGGAATCAAACACATAACGGCGGACAATCTCGTAGAACGACACCACGACAATCGCGGCAAAGACCAGGCTCAGCCTCTTGCCAAGCCAGACAATGGCCTTGTCCAGCCGGGTAAACCCGACGTCTTCATCCTTCATAATGAACTCCTCGCTCCGGGGCCATAGGGCGCCCGGAGGCTGATATCGAGGGAACCTGTTTTAGAGGAGGCCCTGGGACTCCAGGTACTCAGTCACCGACTGGTAGACCTTCTCGGCATTGGGCGACTGCTCTGCGTAGACCTGCCACTGGTCACGGGCGATGGTGCGGAACTTCCGACGCTCCTCAGCGGACCAGTCGTGGATGGTAATGTCCGGGTTGGCCCGGGCTTCGTTGACGGCTTCACGATCGGCCATCGCCAACTGGGTGCTGATATCCTGGGCAAAGTCTCGGGCGGATACCGTCATGATGGCCTGAATGTCCTCTGGCAGCTCGTTCCACTCCTTGAGGTCCATCGCGATTTCAATCAATGGCAGCGAATGGAAACCAGGGTTGACCGGGTGCGGCGCAATCTCGTTCAGACCGGCCTCATGGTTGGTGGAGAACACGGTGTAGTCCGCGGCATCAATCACACCCTTGCTCAACGCCGTGTAGACTTCAGACCCCGGCAGGTTCACGGGGGATGCGCCCGCGGCGGCAAAGACAGACTGCACCAGCCCTTCCGGTGCGCGCATCTTCAGCCCCTTGAGATCCTCGACGCCATCCAGCGGTTTCTTCGACACAAACGACTCCACGCCGGTACCGCCACCGCCGACAAATTTCACGCCATAGGGCTTGTAGAGCTCGTTCATCAACTCATAGCCGCCACCATGGTTGATGTAATCAATGAGCTGGTCCGGGCTGGACCAGGCGCCAACGGTGTTGCCGATCAGGCCGAATGCAGGATCCTTTCCCGAGAAATACCCGGTCACGGAAATATGGCCATCCAACACGCCCATTTTCATGGCGCCGAGGGTTTCGGTGTGGCTGACAACGCTACCCACCGGCAGCAGGTCAATCTCGACACGACCACCGGTCATCGCTTCTACCCGGTCGGCCCACGCCTGCTGGATCTCGAAGTTCTTGACGCCGGAAGGATCTGAAGACTGGAACTTGAAGGTGAAATCGGCGGCAAGGGCATTGCACGCCAGGGTGGCTGACAGAAGGCCAGCTGCGAGTCTTGTCGGGAACATATTGGTATCTCCTGATTGTTTTTGTGCCGGCGCATGTTACCGGTAACATTCACGAGTTTATTGGATTTAAAACGCTCTGACAAGGATGCAATGGAAGGTCGGTTTGGGGTTATGAGGGGAGGGCTGGCATAAAAAGCCGACCTGCCAGAAGACAGGCCGGTGAAACGTCAGGGTTTGCGACGTGCTAAAACCTGAGAACTCACTCAGGAGACACCGAGAATGTCCGAATCCCCGATGTCGTAACTATTGACACGCCAATTGATCAAAAGTTCCTCAATGATTCCCGATGGGTTCGCCCTGCCCTGAAACCGATGCGTCGGCCGCATCCGGCAAACGCGGACGATACTTCTCCCGCAACGTCATCACCCGCTCCCGGTAATCCGCCGTCAGATAGGGAATCTCCAGGGTCAGCACCTGATAGATGCCCTGCTTCAGCTCGGTCAGAGTCAGGCTCGCAGAGGCCTCAGAGGCGTGGGCGGTTTTCAGGAAAGCCATCCAGTTGGTAATGACCAACCATACGTTCAGGGACATCGCGGAACGCAGCTCTTCAGGCTGAGGCTCGATAATTCCCGCCTCCGCCAGCTTCTCGAATATCCGGCTGATCGCCGCCAGACAGCGGTTGGTGAACTCGCGGTAGTCCTGGCGCAGGCGTTGATCACTGTCGAGCAGGTATTCCAGGTCGCGGTGAAAAAACCGATAGCTCCAAAGGCCATCGAACACCGATTCGAGATAAAAGGTCAGGTCATCCAGGGTAATGGGCCGGTTCTCCGGGATATCCAGGTAAAAATCCACCAGCTTTTCATACTCGAGAAAGATCTCGTAAATGATGTCGGACTTGTTACGGAAGTGGTAATACAGGTTGCCCGGCGATATCGCGAGGTGGGCGGCGATATGGTTGGTGGTTACGTTGCGCTCTCCCCTTTCGTTGAACAGATCAAGGCTCGAAAGAAGAATCTTGTCTCGGGTTTTCATAGGCTCAGCAATGCGTGTTGTTGTGTGGGTGCCTGTGCTTTGGCGCTGCGATCCGTGGATGGCCCGATCAGCCATCAGGGCCAGCTTGACTACCTAGAGTATATACTCTAATAATAGCCCCAAGCGCAAACTGAATACTTTTTCACCACCGCATTCCGGAGCTGTCGCAGGCTCCACGAACAATAAGGGCGGCGACCCGGCAGGCCGGGGCCGCGAGGAGAGAGCGATATGGTAGCCACCGTTGTCCAGCTGACTGAAAGCAAGAAGCACATCCAGCACACCCACCGTGTGTTTGAGGACCAGAAGAAGGCGTTTCGCAACAACCCGATGCCGTCGCTAACCGAGCGTCAGGAGAATCTGAAGCGCCTCAAGCGCGTACTGCTGTCCAATCAGGATCGGTTACTGGACGCCATCGACCGGGACTTCAGCTGTCGTTCGAAGGACGAATCGCTGATTGCGGAAGTGATGCCGTCCATTCAGGGCATCAACTACACCCTGAAAAACCTGGAAGGCTGGATGAAGCCCTCCAAGCGGCATGTGTCCGTGTTGTTCCAGCCCGCCAGCAACCGCGTTCACTACCAGCCTAAGGGTGTTGTGGGCGTCATCGTGCCCTGGAACTACCCTCTGTATCTGGCCGTTGGGCCGCTGGTGGCCTCACTGGCTGCGGGTAACCGTACGATGATCAAGATGTCGGAGTTCACGCCGCACACCTCTGCTTTGTTCAAGGAGATTGTCGAATCTGCGTTTCCGGAGGACCTGGTCTGTGTGATTAACGGTGAGGCGGATGTCGCCGCAGACTTTTCCAGCCGGCCCTTCGATCACCTTCTGTTCACCGGCTCCACGTCGGTGGGCAAGCTGGTGATGCGGGCAGCCGCGGAAAATCTCACGCCGGTGACTCTGGAACTGGGCGGCAAGTCGCCTGCCGTCGTATCGCCGGATGTTCCGATGGAAGACGCCGCCCAGCGTATCGCTTTCGGCAAGGCACTGAATGCGGGCCAGACCTGTGTGGCACCGGATTATGTGTTGTGCCCGGCAGACCGTGTGCAGGCGTTTGTGGATGAGTATCGCCATCAGTTTGCGTTGATGTATCCGAGCCTGCGAGATAACGAGGATTACACGGCGATTATCAATGAACGCCAGTATGACCGCCTGCAAGGCTATCTTGAGGATGCGCGGGAAAAAGGGGCCGAGCTGATTGAGATCAATCCGGCCAATGAGAACCTGAAGGATGGCACCCGCAAGATGCCGATTACGCTGGCGCTGAAGACCACGCCGGATATGAAGATCATGCAGGATGAGATTTTCGGGCCGATTCTGCCGATCATCAGCTATGGCAACCTGGATGAGGCGATCCATTACATTAATGACCGTCCTCGCCCGCTAGCGCTGTATTTCTTCGGTTACGACAAGTCGATGCAGGAGCATGTGGTCAACCAGACACATTCCGGTGGCATGTGCATCAACGATGCACTGATGCACGTTGCCCAGGATGACCTGCCATTTGGTGGTATCGGTGATTCGGGGATGGGGCATTACCACGGCAAGGAAGGTTTCCTGACGTTCTCTCATCAACGGGCGATTTTCAGTAAGCAGAAGTTCAACAGTGGCAAGTTTGTGTATGCTCCGCACGGAACGACGGCTCACAAGATGGTATATAAGTTGTTTATTCGGTGACTTGGGTGCTGGTCGCCGGCCAAAAAAAGACAATAAGAACAAGAGAGTCGTTATGCCTGAAAGCCTTTCTCGATCCGTGCAAACGGACCTTTCCGATTCCGCCATGGACCGTCGGAGTTTTCTCCGGACCGGGCTTGGTGGAGCCATGTTCCTCGGCACGGTGAGTGTGACCGCTGGCCTGTCCGGCTGTGCAACCGCGCCCGCCGGGCGGGACTATCCGATGCCGGGGGCGATGGACCAGAGCTACGAGTTCCAGTTCCTGACCCGCGACGACATTGTGTTGTTCCAGGCATTGCTACCAGCCATGGTGGGCCCCGGGCTGACTGAGGAGCCCGTGGTTCGCCGCCAGCAGATTCAGGCGACGATTGAGCGCATTGATGCCGGGATTCATCAGTTCGGACCCGCCAACCAGAAGGAGTTGCGGGGTCTGTTTGACCTGCTGAACTTCGGGCTGACACGGGTGACGGTTGCCCGGATCTGGTCGAGTTGGGAGAACGCCAGCACGCCGTCCGTGGATGCCTTCCTTGAGCGCTGGCGCACCAGTGGTGTTGGGCTGTTCAACAACGGCTACATCGCCCTGACCAAGGTCAGTAACGTGGCGTTCTATGGCCACGAAGACCACTGGCACCTCTCCGGCTACCCCGGACCACCCGCCTGGGCCGTGGACGCCCTGCCCCAGTTCAAAGACAACGCCTGAGCCAACCGGAGCATTATTATGTCGTTAACGGATCGTATCGCCCGTGGGCTTGAGGCTGGCTGGAAGGTCACCGACGGCGCCACCCTGACACAGAACCAGACCCACGAAGCCGATGTGGTGATCATCGGCACCGGCGCCGGGGGCGGCACCACGGCGGAGATTCTGGCGAAAGCCGGGCTGTCGGTGATTCTGGTGGAAGAAGGCCGTCTGTATCACCAGAAAGACTTCAAAATGAACGAGCTGGACGCCTATGCCTCCCTCTATCAGGAAGGCATGAGCCGGGTCACCAAAGACGGAGCAATCGCCATTCTTCAGGGCCGGTGTGTGGGCGGCTCTACCACGGTGAACTGGACGTCCAGCTTCCGTACACCGGCACCGACGCTGAATCACTGGGCCAGCCGTTTCGGGCTCGACGACCTGACCCCGGCATCCATGAAGCCCTGGTTCGACGGCCGCGAGCAACGACATAACATTGAGCCCTGGCTGGCCGAGCCTAATGTGAACAACGACATCCTGCGCCAGGGTTGCGAGGCGCTGGGCTGGTCCTGGGAGGTGATCCCACGCAACGTCAAAGGCTGCTGGAACCTGGGTTACTGCGGCGTGGGCTGCCCCACGAACGCCAAACAGGGGGCTCTGACCACCACTATTCCCGGCGCCCTGGACAACAATGCCCGACTGTTCCACGGCCTGCGGGCCGACAAACTGGTGATGGAGCAGAACAAAATCAGCCACCTTCAGGCCTCGGCCATGGCGGCGGACGGTGTCACCCCGTCTGGCGTCACCGTGGAACTGCGAGCCCGGCATTTCGTGGTGGCCGCCAGCGCCATCGGCTCACCTGGCCTGCTGCTGCGCTCAGACATTCCCGACCCCTACGACCGCATTGGCAAGCGCACCTTCCTGCACCCGGTCAATGCCACCATCGCGGAAATGCCTGACACCGTCGATCCTTATTACGGTGCACCTCAGTCAATCTATTCCGACGAATTCAACTTCTCCCAGGGCGTCGACGGCCCCGCCGGCTTCAAACTGGAAGTACCGCCCCTGCACCCGGCCATGTCCGCCGGCGTGGTTCCCGGCCACGGCGAACAACAGGTCCGCGACCTGTCGAAACTGCCCCGGCTGAACTCCGTCATCGCCCTGCTGAGAGACGGCTTCCACCCCGACAGTACCGGCGGCACCGTCAGCCTCCGCGACGACGGCAGCCCGATCCTGGACTACCCCGTCAGCGACTACCTCTGGAAGGGCCTGAAAGACGCCTTCTACAAAATGGCCGAAATCCAGTTCGCCGCCGGCGCCCAGAAAGTCCGCATCATGCACCTGGATTCCCCCTGGTACACTTCCTGGGCCGACGCCAAAGCCGGCATCGACAACCTCGCCATGGAACCCCACCGCGTCCGCCTGTTCACCGCCCACCAAATGGGCGGCTGCGGCATGGGCCGCAACCCGGAAGAATCCGTCGTCAACGGCTTCGGCGAACACCACCACGTGGCCAACCTCAGCGTCCACGACGCCTCGATCTTCCCAACAAGCATTGGCGCGAATCCGCAATTGTCGGTTTATGCACTGGCTGCAAGGAATAGCACCAGACTGGCCCAAAAACTCAGGAGTTAAAGAAAGGAGCCCCACAAGAAATTTGAGGTCTTCCTAGGCAGGTACGCAGTCCGAAGTGTCGCGTGAGGAGGGCTTCCCAGGATTGTGTAAAGCCAGGGACGGCTTTACTCAAGCGCACATGGATGTGCTCGTAGCGTATCCTGGGAAGCCCTCCTCATGCGGCACAAACTCCCAAGCAAGCAATCCAAACTCGTACCCAGCACAAAAGTGGAACATTTTGGTTCAAGACGAAGGCTGCTATCCTGTGCGCTTCCGGTGAAAAGGAGCTCCGAATGCCAAAAGTCATCTACCCGGGTACGTTTGACCCGATCACCAACGGCCATACCGACCTCATCGAGCGCGCGGGCCGGCTCTTCGACGAAGTCGTCGTCGCCATCGCCTACAACCCCAAGAAGTCCCCGCTACTGACATTGGAAGAACGCTGCGAGCTGGTGGAAAAAGCCACCTCCCACCTGCCCAACGTCAGCGTCACCGGCTTCAGCAACCTGCTCGCCGATTTCGTCCGGGAACAGAACGCCACCGTAATCATCCGCGGACTGCGAGCCGTCTCCGACTTCGAGTACGAATTCCAACTAGCCGACATGAACCGCCGCCTGGCGCCGGAAGTGGAAAGCGTGTTCCTGACACCCTCCAACCACCTGTCGTACATCTCCTCCACCCTGATCCGCGAAATCGCCTCACTGGGCGGCGACGTCTCCGAATTTGTCGACCCGGCTGTGGAAGCCGCGCTCAAACAGAAGTTCGTCAAGGACTGACAGACGGGAAAGCGCTGCCCATCCCGGGCAGCACAGAACAACGGATCAGAATATCGGTGGCAGCGGGATCACGTTGCCATTGATGTCCAGGGCCAGATCTTCCAGTGTGCCCTGGATTCGCAGCCGGTCACCCTCCTGCACCACCATGCCCTGCTTGATCAACGGCGCAACCTGCATCCCCAGCTCCGGATGCTGCTCCACCAGAGCCAGCGGCATGCTGACATCCAGATTGCCGGTCAGCTGCTGCATCACCATCATCATCTGGTCTTTCCCGTCGTCAGACAGCGACGGGTGCTGCACCATGATCTCGCCATTGACCGGGCCATAAGGCGTGGCAAAGGACAGCTCCGGAAACCCGAACGAGAAACCGTTGGCCGCAAGGCCCAGCATGGCCTGATTGATGCGATTCATGGATTCCATCTGCTGCTGCATCATGGCACTCGAATCGCCGCCTGCGGTGTTCAGGGCAGCCGTCTGCATGTCCGTCATTGCCGTTGTCAGGTCACTCCAGCTTTGCACGTCCAGGCCACTTAACACCATTTCCATACGGTGAGGGCCGAAGCTCTCGTCGTCCGCCGTTACCTTTTCCAAAGTAACGACAGCCTCGGAATCAATGCTCTTGCCGTCATCGTCGGTGGTAGTCTCACCACTCATCGAAAAGTCATCAAAGCGAAGGGGCGGCTCGCCCCGGGCCGCCACTTCAAGTCGCGCCAGCGACATGTCCCCGTCACCCAGCCAGACGTCGCCTGTCAGGTGTTCCATGGTCTGTTCAAGGCGAAAATCCTCGATACTGATGCGCAGGTCTGGCCCCCGAATCACGGCGCCCGGCCAAAGCATGAGGATATCAGCCTGTGAACCGTTGCCACTGATTTCTGCTCGGCTAAAGCTTTCCGACATATCGAAGGATTCGCCGGTTTTCTCGTCGATCACACTCACAGCCGGCACGGAAAGCTCGGCGATCGCCGTTCCCCACAGGCGGGTTTCCAGGGTCAACCGGGGCTTTTCGTCGGGGAAGATCTTCTCAACTTCAGCGCCAAGCTCAGGAGGCGGGGTAAAATCAATCAGGCTGCCGGTAACCCCATGGCTTACCCGGGCCTGATAGTCGAATGAGTGCTCGTCACCGGTGTCCGGATCCTGGATCGTGATGGTGCCGGCGAACTCGGCTCCCATGTAGCCCCTGTCATAATCGCGGGTTTGCAGCTTGAACAGGGGCTGCGCCTGATTAACGTCCGCAGTGACCCTCTGCCACTGCTGTTCGGTTACATATCCAACGGCCCAGGGCGCAGCCACACCAACCGCCAGTACGGCTGCACCGGCAACCATCCATTGTTTCTTCAACAGCCTTTACTCCATTACAGCGCCCACATCGCCTGCACTGGGGCAGGCGCATGCGGGTTATCGTTATTTCCCGGTCAGGCGTTCAAGCAGGACCAGTTGCGACGCCAGGCGATCCTCGCCCTCGGCTGCCTGGTTCTGAATGTAACTACCGTCCGGCTGCAAGACCCAGGACTGGCAATTGTCCGCCAGATAGGTGTCCAGGTCTTCGCGGACGCGGGCAATCAACGCCGGATCCTCAATCGGAAACGCCGTTTCCACGCGGCTCAGCAGGTTCCGTTCCATGCCGTCGGCGCTGGACCCATAGACTTCCGGCCGGCCGTTGTTGCCGAAGTAGTAAACCCGGGTGTGCTCGAGGAAACGGCCAATGATGGAGCGCACCCGGATGTTGTCCGACAGCCCCGGCACTTCCGGCCTCAGGCAGCAGATACCGCGGATGATCAGGTCGATTTTCACGCCTGCCTGGGACGCACGATACAACGCCTTGATCAACTCGCGCTCAGTGAGGGCGTTAAACTTGAAAATAATCCGGCCTTTGGGCCCCAGTTCCGCTTCACGGTCCACCAGGCCCAGAAGACGGGTATGGAGTGTGAAGGGTGAGTGAAACAGTTTCTTTATTTTTAAGGCCTTGCCCATGCCCGTCAGCTGTTGGAACAGCTTGTTGACGTCGTCACCGATGGATTCGTCGCTGGTCATGTAGCTGTAATCGGTGTAAAGGCGGGCGTTACCGGCATGGTAGTTCCCGGTACCCAGGTGTACGTAACGCCTCAGCTTTCCTTCCTCACGGCGTACGATCAGGATCATCTTGGCGTGGGTCTTGTAACCCACCACGCCGTAGACCACGATCACACCCGCTTCCTGCAGCCGGCTGGCCAGCTCCAGGTTTTCAGCCTCGCTGAACCGGGCCCGCAGTTCGATGATCGCAGTCACCTCCTTGCCACGCCGGGCTGCATCCATCAGCGCTTCGACAATTTCCGAGTCGGCACCGGTGCGATACAGGGTCTGACGGATAGCCAGGACCTGTGGGTCTTTTGCAGCCTGCCGCAACAGGTCGGTCACGGGACTGAAGTTTTCATAGGGATGCAGCAACAGCAGCGGGCGCTTGCGGATGGCATCGAACATGGATTCCTTGGCACGGATCTGCCTGGGAATCGACGGCGAGAAACCCGAATAGGTGAGGTCCTGGCGATCCACCAGCCCACCGACGGCCATCAAACGTGTCAGGTTGACCGGGCCGTGAACCTGATAAAGGTCACGATCCGTCAGTCCAAACTCGCGCAGCAGAAAATGCACCAGTTCTTCCGGGCAGTTGTCCGCCACTTCCAGCCGCACGCCGTCACCGAAGCGCCGGCTCAGCAACTCGCCGCGCAGGGCGGAGGCCAGATCTTCAAGGTCGTCTTCCAGTTCAAGGTCGGCGTTGCGGGTCAGGCGGAACTGATAGCAGCCTTTCACCTCCATGCCTGGGAAGAGCTCATCGGCATGGGCGTGAATCATGGAGGACAGGAACACCAGGTTGTCGCCACCGTTACAAACGTCATCCGGAAGCCGGACCAGACGCGGCAGCGAACGTGGCGCAGGCACGATGGCCATCCCGGTTTCGCGACCGAAGGCATCCTTACCGTCCAGCTCAACAATGAAGTTCAGGCTTTTGTTGACCAGGCGCGGGAACGGGTGGGAAGGGTCCAGCCCGATGGGGCTGACCACCGGCAGGATTTCCTCTTCGAAGTAACGGCGCACCCAGTCGGCCTGAGCTTCCGTCCATTCACGACGCCGGACGAAGTGAATGTTTTCCTGCTCCATCTCGGGGATCAGCACGTTGTTCAGGATGTCGTACTGTTCCCGGATGTACTCATGGGCCACCCGGCTGATTTCGCCCAACACCTGCTCCGGCATCATGCCGTCGGAGCCCAGGGTTTCACGGCCATACTTGATCTGCTGGCGCAGGCCCGCCACCCGGATCTCGAAGAACTCGTCCATGTTGCTGCTGAAAATGCAGCAGAACATCAGCCGGTTAATCAACGGATGCGTGGTATCCAGAGCCTGTTTGAGCACCCGGTAGTTGAACTGAAGCTGGCTCAGTTCGCGGTTGAAATAATTTTCCTGGGCGGCGACATCAACTTCCACGCCGGGGGATGGTGCTTCCACGGGAGCCGGCACGTCCGGAACATCGACAGCCTTTAGCTTGTTTGCAGATTCAGTAGTCATTGCTTACTGCTTCCATTTATCAGAGGCCTTAAGGCACCCTGCTGTTGACTGTAACCTGTCAGGTGCGGTTATCACGCATCAGCCGTGCAGCCCTGACGGCAAAATAGGTAAGGATGGCGTCTGCACCGGCACGGCGCATGGCCATCAGACTCTCCATCATCACGGCGTCGCCATCCAGCCATCCGTTCTCGGCAGCGGCCATGTGCATGGCGTACTCGCCACTGACCTGATAGACGAACGTTGGCACCTGCAGTTCCTGTTTTACCCGGTGAACGATATCCAGATACGGCATGCCGGGTTTGATCATCACCATGTCGGCCCCCTCGGCGATGTCCATCGCCACTTCCTGGAGCGCCTCATCACTATTGGCCGGGTCCATCTGATAGGTGGCCTTGTTGCCCTTGCCCAGGTTGCCCGCTGAGCCGACCGCATCGCGGAACGGCCCGTAATAACTGGAAGCATACTTGGCAGAGTAGGCCAGAATACGCGTGTTCACATAGCCAGCGGACTCCAGGGCGTCGCGGATGGCAGCGACCCGGCCGTCCATCATGTCGGACGGCGCCACAATATCCGCACCCGCGTCGGCATGGGACAACGCCTGATTAACCAGCGCTTCCACGGTCACGTCGTTCAGCACATAGCCGTCGTTGTCGATAATGCCGTCCTGGCCATGGGTGGTGAATGGGTCCAGTGCCACATCGGTAATAACACCCAACTCAGGGTAGGCGTCCTTCAGCGCACGCACCGCACGCTGGGCCAGACCATCGGAATCCCACGCGCCAGATCCGGACAGGTTCTTGTGCTCCGCAGGCACCACGGGAAACAGCGCCACGGCCGGAATCCCAAGCGCCACCAGTTCCGCCGCCTGTTCCACCAGAAGATCAACGCTCAGGCGCTCGACGCCGGGCATGGAGGGTACCGCCTCCCGCTGACCCTCGCCTTCCAGTACGAACACCGGAAAAATCAGGTTGTCGGCACTGAGCTGATTCTCCCGAACCAGACGCCGGGAAAAACCGTCAACCCGGTTACGACGCAGACGAGTGGCTGGGAACATGCGATTGGCCGAAAAGCTCACGGAATACCTCCTGTGGAAAATGGGGCTACCGCCCCATCATACACGCCCATAAGCGGCGGTGGCAGGGCCTACAGCCGAGCCACACCATCAGGCTACTACGTTCAGATGAAAGGACTGTTACCGGATGGAATCCAGGGCCTCGGCACGCAGCTTTTCAGCGCCCTCGAAATAATCATCCCTGAGCGCGTCAATGGCGGCTTTGCGCTCCGGGCCGGCAAGCCCCATGTCGTCAAGCTCCGCCAGGTCCTGGCTATAGGCCTGCCACTTGGCTTCCCATACCTTTTGTTCAGCTTCCACCTTCTCCAGCTCACGGGCAGCCTCGGCACCAAAGCGTTCCTCCCTCCAGGCGCGCAAGGCGTCGGGATCATCCGCGAATTCCGACTGCGCACGCTGATAGTCGGCGAATTTGCGGGTTTCCCGGCGTGCCTGACGAAGCGGTTCCGGGAGCGCCTTCTCGGCTTCTGCCAGCGCCTGCTCCCGCTCCTTTTCAGACAGAGACGGATCGGTTCGGATACGCAGTTGCTCAACCTGGAACTGGTCTACGGCCTCGTCCGTTGCAAAAAAGGCGTCGGCGGTTTGCGCATCCATCCAGGTGCGTCGCAGGGCGCGTATTTCTGCCATTCGCCGTTGCATGTCCTCTGCATTCGTCGTGGCGTCATGACCATAAGTGGCTTCCAGGTCGCCCAACGCCAGCTTGTAGTCCAGATAGTCCCCCAAAGTGTCGAGAGCTTCCGATCGGGCCGGCTCTTCAAGCCGGGCCAACGCCTGCTCTATCCGGGCAACCAGTTGGGGTAACGTCTCCTCGCCCAGAGCCGCCAGGTAATATTCAAACAACTGGCGCAACTGCGGCGTGGGGACCAGGGAGCCATTAGCATCGGTTTCGGCCCAGCCACCGGGCACGCTGGTTCCCGCCAACGACGCTGGCATTGTATCCGGCACCGCAACCGCGGTTTCGCCGACCAGTGTTGAAGGCACTCCACGTCCTGACGTGGAATCCAACATTGGCACAACGCTGCTTTCTGTATCGGCGGTTGTATCAACTGTCTCCTGGGCGGGGGTCGGGGTATCACCAAAGAAAATGACCATGCCTGCCGCGATCAGCGCCATGACGACGAGCGCCGTGGTTGCAAAACGAAGGAATCCTCTCATGAACGCGGCCTGTTTAAGGGTCGAATGTGGGGTGAGTAACGGTCATGGTGCACGGAACACGCTATCCTGCAGAACGCAGCATAGAGGAATACGGGATACAGCGGTGAGACCGGCGTCAAAACAACCGTAAGCCACGAACGCAAACAGGCCGCAGCCTCAGAGGCTGCGGCTTCATGAATTCAGAGGGAGCGATTATTGAAACCGACATCCACCTTGCGGGAAGGGTCCGAACGGAATGCTGTATCCACTTCCTGAATTCTGCCGCCCTGGCTCAGAAACGATTCAATATCCTGCTGAAGCTGAGCGCGGATTCGCGCACGGCCGGCAATGGAATGTGTATCGTCGCTGTCATGTGTCCAGCTACCGGATTGCTCCAGATTGCTTTCGTCGAATTCACTCATGATTTTCTCCATCAACGAAAACAGTACAACGAGCGCGCCAAGCCTGTTATGGCACGGCCGCCCCATCTCGGCGGATGCGTCTTACTACCTGCCTTGGCGTCTTTATAATCCGCTTTCAGTTGCAACGCTATTTACTGACAACGGTTTTTTTGTAAATTTTTGTAAGCAACTCCACGATATTGTTTTTAAAGAATAATATGAACCAAGCTATACTGGTCTATTGATTGACACAAAGAATGAATAATGATTCACTACTTATAAGGAACCCGCATGGCATATCGGGAAACGGAAAAGATGCGCAATCGCAAGGCAGAGGCCCGTAAGCGCATTATCGAATGCACATACGGATGCGTTGCCGACGGCGGCTTCCGCAGCGCCCAGATAACGCGCATCGCAGCGTGCGCCGGCGTTGCTACGGGAACCATCTACCGACACTTTGAGTCCAAAGAAGACCTGTTTGCAGAGATCTTCAGGATTGCGACACAACGGGAAGTCGACAAAGTCGCTGAGGCACTGGCCGCCGAAGATAACGCCGTTTCCCGTCTGGAAGTGGCCCTTCGCCAGTTTGCGGAGAGAGCCCTGAGAGGTCCGGTGATGGCCTGGTCGCTGATCGCAGAGCCGGTAGACCCGAAAGTTGAGGAAGAGCGCCTCAAGTTCCGCCGCGCCTACGCTCAACTTTTCGAGCAGGCCATCCGGGACGGCATCAAGGAGGGCTGCCTCCCGGATCAGGATGCCAGGCAAAGCAGTACCTGCCTTGTAGGTGCCATTGCCGAAAGCCTTGTGGGGCCTCTGTCCCCGGCACAGGCTGATACCACGGAGCAGGCAGAGACCAACGACCACGATCCGCTGGTCAACTCCATTATTTGCTTTTGCATGCAGGGGTTGACTGGCACCAGGAGATAAACATGAAGGCCCGCCAGCCCCTGCAGCAGGAAACCGCAACCCCCTCCAGTGACGACCGCTACCTGGCGGTTACCCACGAGGTCTTCAATCAGCCACCTGCTCTGGAGGATTACAACCTCTTCGAACAGGACAAGGCCCTGCAGGAGGCGGTCGCCCGGGAGGGCGCCGCAGCAGCGACCAGCGACCTTAAGCAGTTTGGTGCTTTCGCCGGCGCGGCGGACACCATCGCGCTCGGCTTCCATGCCAACGAGAACAAACCGGCGTTCAATACCCATGATCGCTTTGGCCATCGCACGGATCAGGTGGACTTCCACCCCGCCTACCACCAGCTGATGTCCACAGCGATGGAAAACGGCCTCCACAGCAGCCCGTGGACCAATCCCGGCGCAGGCGCCCATGTCGCGAGAACGGCCAAGTACTACATGCACTCCCAAATTGAGGCCGCCCACTGCTGCCCCATTACCATGACCTTTGCCGCCGTTCCATCAATCCGCAAACAACCGGAACTGGCCGCGGTCTGGGAAAACAAAATCCTCGCCAATAGCTACGACCCCCGAAACCTGCCGGACAGCGAAAAACAATCCGTCACCATCGGCATGGCAATGACGGAAAAACAGGGTGGCAGCGACGTCCGGGCCAACACGACTCGTGCTTACGCCATCGGTGCAGAAGGCCCGGGGCAGGCCTATGAACTGGTCGGCCACAAATGGTTTGTATCTGCCCCCATGTGCGACGCCTTCCTGGTGCTTGCCCAGACCAGAAGCGGCCTGTCCTGCTTCCTGATGCCACGCTGGCGGCCGGACGGCAGCAAGAACCCCTGGCAGATCCAGCGCCTGAAGAACAAGATGGGCAACGTCGCCAACGCCTCCAGCGAAGCCGAACTGCGCGGCGCCCTGGCGTGGATGGTGGGCGAGGAAGGCAGAGGTGTACCGACGATCATTGAAATGGTCGCCATGACCCGCTTCGACTGCATGATCGGCAGCTCCGCCGGCATGCGCCAGGCACTGGCCCAGTCGTCCCACCATTGCCGCCACCGCAGCGCCTTCGGTGGGCGACTCAGCGAACAGCCGCTGATGCAGAACGTCCTCGCCGATCTTGCACTGGAAAGCGAAGCCGCCCTGGCCTACACCATGCGAATCGCAAAATCCCTGGACAGCCAACATCTGGAGCACGAGCGCCTGCTGGCACGACTGGCCACTCCGGTTGGCAAGTACTGGATCTGCAAACGCACCCCCAACCACGCCTACGAAGCCATGGAATGCATCGGCGGCAGCGGCGTGATGGAAGACTGCATCATGCCCCGACTGCTGCGGGAATCCCCGGTCAACGCCATCTGGGAAGGCAGCGGCAACGTCCAGTGCCTGGACACCCTGCGCGCACTGCAGAAAGAACCAGACACCCTCGACGCCTTCTTCAGCGAAGCCGCCGAAGCCCGCGGCGCCGACGCCCGCTTCGACCGCTTCCTGGCCCAGTTGCAGAACGACTTCGCCGACATCAGCGACTTCGAATACCGCGCCCGCAACCTGGTGGATCGCCTGGCCCTGTTGATGCAGTCGTCACTGCTGCTGAGAAACTCCGACCCTGCGGTCGCCGACGCCTTCTGCGCCTCCCGCCTGGAACACAACGGCGGCCTGAACTACGGCAACCTGCCCTCCGGCACCGACCCGGCGGCTATTATCAAACGGGCGACGCCTGTAGTAGGCTAATTTGGACGTTCATCAGTTTGTCGTGATGGTAGACTTAAGGGACTCCACCTGAATAGTTGGCGAACCGGTGGGGAAGGACTCTCCAAAACTGTGCGAAGCCATGGATGGCGGAGCTCAAGCGCCCCAAGGATGGGCCGAAGGAGCGTGTTTTGGAGAGTCCTTTCTCACCGGTTCCAGCACCAAAGCCGGAAGCAACCATGTCCGAAGCCCTGAAAAAGCTCCTGAACCAAAACAACCCCCAGCAACCAGTGATCACGCCCCACGTGGGCATCCTGACCCTGCACTTCCAGCTCTACGGCTGCGAAGACCTCAAAGCCAAACGCAAAGTCTTCACCGCCCTGAAAGCCGTCTGGGGCAAAGAACCCGACCTGGCCGTCGCCGAAACCGCCGACCAGGACGCCCTCGACTGCGCCACCTGGACCATCGCCGCCCTCGGAGGCTCATCGCAACAGATCGCCCAGCGCCTCGACCAGATCGAAAAAGCCATACAGGAACGCATCGACGCTGCCATACTGGACGTACACCGAGAGATACTTTGACCCTCCCGCCATGCAGGGCCCATGCTGTAGCGTATGGTTTCACGACACCGTATACTACGCCCCCTCAGGGAGAACGGAACGCCCGGGACAGGCTTTGCGAATGACCACTGATAGTGTGTGGCACCTATGACCGGAAAGAAAAAATCCGCCCAGGCCTCGGTAGAGGCCATGTATCGTGTATTCACCGTGCCCGAGGCACCTGAATCCACCTTGAGCAGGATTGACCAGAACATATCCCGCAACCTTGCCGGATTCCTCCAGGAACACATCGTTGCGGTCGAGCGGGATCTTTCCGAAGTCGAGAAAGACTTCTCGGACTACGCCATTCCGGAAAAGCCCATCTTCGTCTCCGAACAGGCCCAGTTCCTGCTCGACAAGCTGGTGGCCAACTCGGTACACACGGCGTCTCCCAGCTTTATCGGCCACATGACCTCGGCACTGCCCTATTTCATGCTGCCGCTGTCCAAGATCATGATTGCCCTCAACCAGAACCTGGTTAAAACCGAAACCTCCAAGGCCTTCACGCCCATGGAACGCCAGGTACTGGGCATGATCCACCGGCTGGTGTATGAGCAGGACGGTGCCTTCTACCGCAAGTGGATGCACGATCCCCGCTACGCCCTCGGTGCCATGTGCTCCGGCGGCACCGTGGCCAACCTGACCGCACTCTGGGTGGCACGCAACAACGCGTTCCCCGCCGAAGGCAGCTTCCGCGGTATCCATCAGGAAGGCCTGTTCCGGGCACTACGCTATTACGGCTGCGAGGGTGCCGCCATTCTGGTCTCCCGCCGCGGCCACTACTCACTGCGCAAAGCCGCCGATGTACTGGGTCTGGGCCGGGACTTCCTGGTGCCTGTCGACACCGATGACGACAACCGCATCAACACCGATGCACTGCGGGAGAAATGCCTGGAGTTGCACCGCCAGAAAATCCGGGTCATGGCCATCTGCGGCATTGCCGGCACCACCGAGACCGGCAACGTCGACCCGCTGGACGCCATGGCAGACATCGCCCGGGAGTTCAACGCCCATTTTCATGTGGACGCGGCCTGGGGTGGGCCGACACTGTTTTCCCGCACCCACAGGCACCTGCTCAGGGGCATCGAAAAGGCCGACTCGGTGACCTTCGACGCCCACAAGCAACTCTATGTTCCCATGGGGGCTGGGCTGGTGGTGTTCCGCGACCCGGGCCTGGCAAGCGCTGTCGAGCATCACGCCCAGTACATTATCCGTAAAGGCTCGCGGGATCTGGGTAGTACCACCCTGGAAGGTTCGCGGCCGGGCATGTCAATGCTGATCCAGTCGGGGTTGAGAATCCTGGCGCGGGAAGGCTATGAGATCCTCATCGACCAGGGCATCGACAAGGCACAAACCTTTGCGGAAATGATCAACGCAGAAACGGATTTCGAGCTCATCACCAAACCAGAGCTCAATATCCTGACTTATCGCTATTGCCCGGAGAAAGTGCAGCAGGCACTGGCAATCGCGGACTCGCTACAGGCCGAACGACTCAACACCTGCCTGAACCGCATCACCAAGTTCATTCAGAAAACCCAACGTGAACGGGGTAAAGCCTTCGTTTCCCGTACCCGGCTCGAACCGTCGCGTTATTATCACTTCCCCTGCATCGTGTTCCGGGTGGTATTGGCCAACCCGTTGACCACGAAAGAAATCCTCGCGGACATACTGAAGGAACAGCGGGATTTGTCATCGGACGAGGGCATCCAGGACGAAATCACCATCCTGGACCAGATGGCCGATGCCGTGTTGAAGCAGCATCAGCCCGGCGTTCGGCAGGCCTGACAAAGATCAGTAAAGCGCCTCTTCGTCATCCAGGACTTCGTCCAGGATATCGAGAAACATGTGATCCGCCCGACTCCAGCTCTCCGGAATACGGATCGTTGTGTTGGCGCTGATCTCACGGGCAATCAACTCATTGGCATTGGGCTGATTGCGATATTTGCGGGCAATTTCCACCGATTTCACCGCAATGGTCGGATCACTGAGGACCTTCTTGATAAACACCCTGAGCTCGTCAATGACCTTCGCCTGACGGCTTTCTTCTGCTGAACTCATGAATCAATCCCCGGACAGAGTGGCAACTTATTGGGAGGCAAACGCCTCCCGTATTGAAGAATAGTATGGGCCAAACAGGCACCTGACAACCAGCGCGACAATCCCTTACAGCATCAGCCCGCGCAGGGTGAAGAACAGAACGGCCGCCATGCAGGCCGACGCGGGCACCGTAATGATCCAGGCAGCAACGATACGAGTCAGGTGCGAACGCTTGACCATCTCCTCGCGGTAGATCTTTTTAAGGCGTTTGCGCTCCTTCTTGGAGAGCGGTACCTGTTTCTTTTTCTTGGCCTGTTGGAGCAGGTTTTCCATCTGCTCAACCGAGGCGTTACGGAAATCTTCCAGGAACGGGCGCAGACGCTCACGCTCCTCTTCCTCATGGCTGTCCATGATGTTGTGGAGCTGGGTGGCGTAGTTTGACTTCAGATACTCCCTCAGGAAACCAACACCAAACACACCACCGATGGCAATGTGGGTGGAACTGACCGGGAGCCCCAACTGGGAGGCGATGATGACGGTAAGCGCCGCCGACAGGGCGATACAGAACGCCCGGGTTTTATCCAGTTCAGTGATCTCAGTCCCCACGGTCTTGATCAGGCGTGGGCCGAACAGCATCAGACCAACGGCCAGACCAAGGGCACCAACCAGCATTACCCACAAAGGAATGGACGCTGCGGTGACCACTGCACCAGCCGACAGTGCATCGTTAATGGCCGCCAGCGGGCCGATGGCATTGGCCACATCGTTCGCCCCATGGGCGAAACTGAGTAATGCCGCGGCAAATATAAGCGGCCAGGTAAACAGGGTATTCACTCCGGCAGAGCTGTTTTCCATGGTTGCGGCACGGCGGCCGACCAGAACCCGCATCAGGAAGAAAATGACTGCGGCGAGCCCCAGACCAACCAGAGAGGCCCCCAGGAAGTCTACTTCAACGACCTTCTTGACCCCCTTCACCATCAAATAGGTGCCAAAGGCCCAGGCCATGATCGCCACCAGCCAGGGCACGAAGATTCTTGCCGCCGGCACCACGTTCTTGCGATACAGCACGGTCTTCTTGATGGCATACAGGAACAGCGCCGCCAGCACGCCACCCATTACGGGGGAAATCACCCAACTGGCGACAATTTTGGCCATGACGGCCCAGTCGGCAATGCCCCAGCCGCCGGCGGCAATTCCGGCCCCAAGAACGCCCCCGACAATGGAGTGGGTAGTGGACACCGGAGCACCCATCCAGGTGGCCAGGTTCAGCCACAGGGCGCCGGCAAGAAGTGCGGCTGTCATCAGCCACACGAAGGCGCTGACATCATCGAGCCTTTCAGCGGCAATAATGCCCCCTTTAATGGTCGAAACCACGTCACCACCGGCGATGATGGCACCGCCGGCCTCAAACACGGCGGCGATCAGAACCGCGCCACCCAGCGACAGCGCCCCGGACCCCACCGCCGGGCCGACGTTGTTGGCGACGTCATTCGCGCCGATATTGATGGCCATGTAGCCACCGATGACCGCAGCTGCCATCAGCAGCATGTTGTTGGGCATGCCGTCGCTGATCTGTCCCACGGCTATAAATATGCAGAGCAGGAACAGGAAGCTGAAGCCAACGCGATAACGCTCGGTCGATGGGCTGGTCAGGAGAGTATCGAGGAATCCGTTTTTGCCGGCCATAATACGTCAGGTCTCGCAACAGGGAGGATACGGGAAGCTACAGTTTCACAGTACTTACGGCGGCAACTATAAATTTTTTGCCATGAAATTGAAACATAACGGTCATAATGGTGATTGCTTGACCAAAGTCGCTGTACAGATTTCCCGCTTCGACTAATCTGATTCACTATCCCGGCTCACGCAGTCTGGACAAAGCACCAACAACAAATCGACAACAACAAAAAGTGTCATGACCAGACTCCCCGATACCAGCCAACAAGTAGCCGACGAAGGCGAGGAGGAACGCGTCTCCCGCCTGCTGACCGGTCTGTCAGCCATGGCCATCCTCTTCCTGCTGGGCATTGGCGCCAAGGCGTGGTTTGCAACCCACACTCACCACGCCTTCTCGCTCTGGTTCTTTGCGGGACTGGTGGCAATGAACATGCTGTCCTTTGCCCGTTCCCGCAACCGCCGCCATCAGAAGGCTGGCATGATCTCCATTGTCGGCCTGCTGTTCGGATACCTGATCATCACCGGTGGCGAGAGCAACACCGGCCCACTCTGGTTCTACGTGTTCCCGCCGCTGCTGTTTTACCTGACCGATCTGAAAACCGGCACAGCGGTATTGTTATTCTGCTGCCTGCTGGCGGTTGTGGTTTTCCAGTTCCCTGAACTACCGTTGGTGACCGCCGAATACAGCACAGACTTCAAGATCCGTTTTTTCGCCACGCTGACGTTCGAATCCATCTTCTGTTTCGTGCTGGAAGCCAGTCGCCTGAAGGCACGCAATGAGTTGATGGATATGGCCCGTACCCACCAACATGCAGCCCGTACTGACGAACTGACGGGCCTGTCCAACCGCAGGGACATGCAGCATCGGCTGAACGAGGAGTATTCAAGGTACCGGCGTTCCGGCCACCATTTCTCCATCGTTCTCATCGACCTGGATCTCTTCAAGCGTATCAACGACGACTACGGACACGACGCCGGTGACCACGTACTGCGGGCCTTCTCGGAATTGATGCAAACCGTTATCCGCCAAACGGATGTGGCCGCACGCTGGGGCGGAGAGGAGTTCCTGATCCTGTTGCCGGACACGTCACTGCTACAGGCTCTCACTCTCGCAGAACGGCTACGCTCCGAGGTCGCCAGTGCCGAGTTCTCCTTTACCGGCCAGCGCATGCCCGTCACCATCAGCGCCGGCATCTGCTCCATTGCCAAGACCGGCTCGGTGGATGAATTACTGAAACAGGCTGACGTCCACCTATACAGCGCCAAGGAAGACGGGCGCAATCGCATTGCTCCCAGAGTACGAACTTCCCCCAGGGAAACCAGCCCCTCCGGAGCCGGATCTTGAGCGTTACCGCATCACCGGCTATGATCGGGCCCCAACGCAGACAGCCGTCAAGGGACGGTTGTCGTTACGAATCAACAGGACCATTCATGGCTTCAATCCGGATTCTGGTCGGCAGCGTTTATGGTGGCGCCCTGCTGACGGCACGTACCTTGAAGAAAACCCTGGAACCGGAAGGGCATCGGATCACGATCCTTGAGGAACCCGACCTGGAGGACATCACCGGGAACGACGAACCGCTTTTGGTGTGTACATCAACCACTGGCCAGGGAGAGCTACCCCCTAACCTGCTACCGTTCTATTTGCGGCTGCGCGAGCAACTGCCCCAACAACCCGCGCGTCCGTTTGGCGTAATTGTGCTTGGCGACAGCTCCTACGGTGACACCTTTTGTGGTGCCGGTGAGCTGATGGAAGAGGCTTTATACGAAACTTCAGCCCGGAAAGTGGGGGATACCTTGAGGATTGATGCCCTGGAAACCACCGAGCCGGAGATGGAAGCCGTTCCCTGGGTACGGGAGTGGCTTGAACAGCTGTAACACCTGACACAAGTGACGTTCGAAAACCGGCATTATCAGCCTTGAGCCCCCCGGCAGATAACGCCATACTGAGCCAGACAATCACAACAAGATCGGTACTACGTGCGCCATATTGCTCAGTTTTTCGCCCTGGCGGGCGCATTGATCATGATGGCTTTCGGAACCCAGGCAAACGCGGCTTCGCCCGGCTTTGCAGAACCGGATATGGACTATATTCGGGTGGCACCTTCGGAACAGATGGATCTCAGGGAAGCCCTTGCTTCCGACCGATGGCAGTCACTGGAAGGCGAAAGCCCCAACTTCGGCTACATTCGCGACACCGTGTGGCTCCGCGTTCCTGTATCCGCCATACCCAGTGACCGTAAGCTACTGGAGATACGCTACCCTCAGCTCGACGATATCACCTTCTACCTGATAGAGGATGGCGTCGTCAGGCAACGCATCTCAACGGGCGACCACCTTCCCTTTGCGCAGCGCCAGATTCAACACCGCAACTTTCTGTTTTCCTTCGAAACCGATCCGCTAAGCGATTACCAGGTGTTTTTGCGTGTCCGGACTCAGGGCGCCATGCAGATCCCCATCAGACTGTGGGACCCTCGAACCTACTTCGAAGCCACGTCCATCGAAGACCAGATGCACGCGATCTATTACGGCATCCTGATCATGGTGATCTTTTTCAACCTGTTTATCTTCCTGGCACTGAGAGAGCGCATGTACCTGCTGTACGTGCTCTCCACCCTCAGCTATCTGATGTTTATTGGCAGCCTGAATGGCAGCACTTACCAATTGCTCTGGCCACAGTCGCCCTGGCTGCACAACCAGACCATGGTTCTCACCGTGCCGGTGGCATTGATATTCACCCTGTTGTTCTCACGTGCCTTCCTCAACCTGCGCGTCACCAGCCCGCGCATGGACAAGCTGGTGTGGTATATGGTGTTGGTGAACATCGTGGTGGCGGTGGCAACGTTCGTTACCGACTACAGCGTTGCCAGCCGGCTCACGGTTGCCCTGGCAATCCCCAGTTGCCTGCTGTTGACCGTTATGGGGCCGATACAATGGATTCGGGGCAACCCCCAGGCCGGCTACTACACCATAGCCTGGGGCCTGCTCACCCTGGGCAGCGCCATCACCGCAGCCAATAAATACGGCTTCGTGCCCAACAGCTTCGTGACGGCCTACGGCATCGAAATCGGCTCCGCGCTCGAAGCTGTCCTGCTGACCATCGCCCTGGCCGCCCGGCTCTACCAGGAACGAGAAGACAAGGTTCGCGCCCGCGAAGCAGAGATCACCGCCATGGCGGCACGGCGCTCGGCAGAGCTGCGACTGATCGAACAGGCCCTCCACAACCCGCTAACGGGATTGCCCAATCGCGCCTGCCTGGAAATGACCATCAACGAACTGATCAACCGAGAGCCGGAAAAGCGCCTCTCCATTGCGGTGATCCACCTAAGCAACCTTCCAGCTATTACCAAAACCCTGGGGCATCGCAACACCGACCGGCTGCTCGAGCTTGCCGCCCGGCGTTTCAACAGCATCGTCAGCGAACTGCCCGGCATCTGTGCGGTCGAGACCAATGATCGGAAGAGTTTCTACCTGGCCTCACTGGAGTCGGCCACCTTCGGGTTTATCGTGGAAGCAGATGTTATTTCGGAAACACCCCGTGCCATTGTTCGTGCCCTTGAGGAAATCCGTGCACCGCTGGACTATCTGGGCATGCAATTGCCGCTGGCCCCCCACACTGGCTCGGCGATCTACCCGGATCACGCCACCGACACCAATACCCTGATCCGGCGCGCCTTTATTGCGCAGGGCTCGGACGACGCCCGAGACCGTGGGCTGGCCTATTATCAGCCGTCGCGGGACTCCTACAGCGCGGACCGCCTTACCCTGGTGTCCGAGCTGCAACGTGCCCTTCAACACGGTGAACTTGCCCTATACCTGCAGCCAAAGCTGTCACTGAAAACCAGGGAGGTGGTCGGCCTTGAAGCGCTGATTCGCTGGCCCGGCCGGAAAAAGCCAATACCCGCCGACGAGCTGATTGCCCTGGCCGAGCAGTCCGGGCTGATCAAGCCATTGACACGCTGGGTACTGGAAGAGTCACTGGCGCTGAGAGGGCAATTGCTGGAGAACGGCTACCCGCTCAATATCTCGGTGAACATCTCCCCCAACAACCTGCGGGAACCGGACTTCCCGTTATACGTCCAGCGCCTGATGAGCAGCCATCACACGCATCGCGGAGCGATCATCCTGGAAGTTACTGAGACCTCAATGATGCAGGACCCGGTCAACTCACTGCGCGCCCTCAATTCCCTGCACACCACAGGTATCCCGCTGTCCATTGACGACTTCGGTTCCGGCTACTCTTCGCTGTCGTATATCAAGCGATTGCCCGCCAGCGAGATCAAGATCGACCGCTCACTGGTCACCGACCTGGCATCCCAGGCTGGAGACCGTGTCATCGTCCAGACCACGATCGAAATGTGCCACAGCCTGGGTTATGCCGTTGTGGCCGAGGGCGTGGAGAGCGCAGAGGCAATGGAACTGCTGGACAAGATGGGCTGTGACATGATCCAGGGCTACATCCTGACGCCGCCACTGCCGTTCGACGACATCATCGTTTGGCTGGCCGACTACAAACATCATGGGAGAAGCCACAAGCTTGGCTAACTATCTCCGCAAACCTATCCCCGTTGACGGATGAGGGCTTCCTGGGTGGTCGATGCTACCAGCCGGCCCTGGCGATCAAAAAAGTTGCCGCGATTGAAGCCGCGTCCGCCAGAGGCGCTGGGGCTGTCCTTGTCGTAGAGCAACCACTCGTCCATACGGAACTCACGATGAAACCAGATGGAATGATCCAGACTCGCAACCTGCATCTCCTTGTTCATAAATGACACGCCATGGGGGTTCAGCGACGTCCCCAGGAAAGAAAAGTCTGACGCGTAGGTCAGCAGGCAACGGTGCAACACCGGATCGTCTGGCAGGTGCCCCTGGGTACGGAACCAACTTTGCTTGTAGGGCGGCCGCGGTTCCGGCTTCAATGGATTGACCGGGTCTACGGGACGGATTTCGATGGGACGATCCCGGGTCAGGGTGTCGCGGAGATGTTCGGGAACATGGGGGGCCAGCAGTTCGCCGTACTCCTGCTCGGATTTAAGGCCTTCCGGATCCGGTGCCGAGGGCATGTCGAGCTGATGTTCGAAGCCTTCTTCGGCCACCTGGAATGACATGGAGCCGGTCAGGATCTCCTTGCCACCCTGACGTGCAATCACCCGTCGGACGGAGAAACTGCCACCGTCCCGAACCCGCTGGACCTCGTAGTCGATGGGCATGCTGTGATTGCCGGGGCGCAGGAAGTAGGCGTGCAGCGAGTGTGGCAGGCGACCTTCCACCGTACGGCTGGCGGCCATCAGCGCCTGCCCCAGAACCTGGCCGCCAAACACGTTGGGAAAGCCGAGATCTTCACTGTCCCCCTGGAAATGGTCGTCACCGATGGGGGAGAGATCCAGCAGATCCACCAGTTTTCTGGTTACTTCAAGCATGCCAGCTCCTGTCAATATCGTTAGCTCACGAATGAGTTTCTACCGCAAGCTGGGGATTTTCGCAATCCTGATACCACCCTCAGTTATGAATCGGCGGCACCTCCTTCGACAGGGCCTGCTTCTCCATCGCATAACCACCGGTTACCGCAAAGCCCAGAACCTCGCCAGACTCACTCTTGAACAGGGCACGGACATCCTGGCCGTCCGCATCCACTTCCCAGTTGCCCGACGCATTCGCCGGTGGCGGACACACCGCTGTTGGACAACAGGGGGTCTTGACCATGACCGGCATGGTGCCGTACTTCACTTCAGTGCGCTCACTCACCAGTGTTTTTGCCAACGCACGGGCGCACGCCATCAGCGGCAGCACATACAGCAACACATGACCGTCGACTTCAGCGCAGTCACCCAGTGCATAAACATCTGGCATTGAAGTCTCCAGGGCGCGGTTGACCACGATGCCACGCTGGGTCTCCAGGCCCGCTGCTGCAGCCAGCTCCGTGCGTGGTCGCAGCCCGACCGCGGAAATAACCAGGTCGGAGTCCAGTTCCTCGCCATTGGCCAGGGTCAGGCGGACACCTTCCCCGCTATTGGCAATGTGCTCCACAACCGTTTCCAGATGAAAACGGACGCCCAACCCTTCCAGTCCATCGCGCACCGCTGCCGCAGCAGCCGGTGGTAGAAGTCCCGGCATCAGGGCATCAGAAGGAGCAATCACATCCACGTCGACATCGCCGTTGCGAAGGTCGTTGGCAAACTCACAACCGATCAGGCCCGCGCCCATGATGGCCACCCGCTTCTTGCCCTTCAAAGCCTTGCGAAAGGCACGGTAGTCCATCAGGTCGTTGATGGAAAAGACACGCTCATGGCCGTCACCGGCAATAGACAGGCGAATCACATCGGCACCCCAGGCCAACACCAGTTTGCTGTATCCTAGCCGTTCGTCCCCCAGCACAAGTTCGTGGGCATCCGGATCAATGCCGGTCACGGTGGTGTAAGTACGCAGCTGAAGGTTCAGTTGCTCCACCATTGCCTCCGCCGACGCCTGCGCCAGTTCATCAGCCTCTTTGCCCTTGGTAAAGCCAGTGGAAAGCATGGGCTTGGAGTAACTATAGCCATCGTCCGCCGTTACCATGACGATTGGTGTGTCCTTGTCCTGCTTACGGATTTCCTTAGCCAGCGAATAGCCTGACAATCCGGTACCCACAATCACGATAGGGGCGTCTGCGTTCATTACTGCTCTCCAAACCTGTTCAGCGGTACCGGCGTATCAGCCGATTTCAATCATCTCGAAGTCTTCCTTACCCACGCCGCAGTCCGGGCATTCCCAATCTTCCGGTACGTCTTCCCAGGCGGTTCCGGGCTCAATACCGTCTTCCGGCCAGCCTTCCGCCTCATCGTAAATAAATCCACAGACAACGCACTGCCACTTCTTCATGTCATTCCTCCGAAACTCGTTGGGGCGCGATAATAATTGTCAGACAATTGTGCGCGCAAGTCTTTCATGCACCGAGTTGGCACCATTCACACTGGGAAACCATCATACCCACCGCTGCGGCATTGACCAATGCCGTCGCCGACGGCTATTCAACGGGTTTTCTGCCAATCCCCAGAATTTCCATCAGGCGAACCGGGAAACGCCCCTCCCTTCAGCGTGCCACCTCCGGTATAATCGGCCGTTTTACGATAGGACCCCAGTGCTATGACCGACACCGTCGCCGAACTGAATCAGGTAATGGCCGAAGCCGACTGCCTGGTGAGCGAACAGCAGGTACAGGCTGCCATCCAGTCTCTTGCAGAAGAGATCACCGGGCGCCTCAAGGACACCAACCCGCTGTTGTTCTGTGTGATGAATGGCGGCCTTATCCTCACCGGCCACCTACTGCCAAGGCTGACGTTTCCCGTGCAGGCGGAATACCTTCACGCCACTCGCTACCGCCAGGAAACCACCGGTGGCATCCTGGAGTGGAAACTGCAGCCGGAAGCCAATATGAATGGCCGCACGGTACTGATCGTTGACGACATCCTTGACGAGGGTACGACACTCTGCGCCATTGCAGATTACTGCCTCGCCCATGGCGCCAGCGAGGTTCTGACGGCCGTATTGGTCGACAAACAACACGATCGCAAGGCAAAGCCAAACCTGAAGGCAGACTTTACCGGCCTGGAAGTTGAGGACCGTTTCCTGTTTGGCTACGGCATGGATTACAAAGGTTACTGGCGCAACGCCCCGGGAATTTATGCCGTCAAGGGACTTTGACCGGTACGCACCCAGCATGTTTGAGGGTGAAAACGCCATCTCCACCCCCGCTACGGACTGGTACCGCTCTTTTTCAGCAGCCGCGCTGAAGAACCCGGCCATCCACGGGCCGCTCAGCCACTGGCTGACGCTGGAGGGCTCACTGACCCGGGCGCTTCAACTCCGATGTCGCGAGCACTTTCACGTGGATATCCTCCAGGAAGGTTTTGCCCGCCCCACTGTGGAGGAGGCCCATACCCTGGGTATTCCGGTGCGCCAGAATGCGTGGATCCGCGAGGTCTGCCTGAACGGCGACAACACCCCCTGGGTGCTCGCCCGTACGATCATTCCATTGGCAACCCTATCTGGGCGTGGACGCCGCCTGCGCAACCTGGGACGCCGCCCTCTCGGCGCCTATCTGTTCAGCAACCCACAGTGGCAACGGGGGCCGTTCGAGACCGGTCTTTGCCATCGGGCTAACCGCCATCAACCCATGGCGGCCCGCCGCTCCCGTTTTTTCAGCGGTCATCATAGCCTCTTGGTCGGCGAGTATTTCCTGCCCACGCTCTGCCCCTGACGCAGCGGCTCTTTTAACCGAACCTCACCGCTGGCTATAATCCCCGCTCAGCCTCAGCAACATCATCCCGGACGGACCAGACCTATGCTGCCCAATGCTGTGCCAGATCACATCCAGGCCCGCCTTGCAGACTACGCCCGACTGCTGCGAGTCGATCGCCCCATCGGCAGCCTGCTCCTGCTATGGCCAACCTACTGGGCACTTTGGCTGGCTGCAGACGGCTTCCCCAGCGTTGGCAACTTTATCGTCTTTACCCTCGGCGTATTCATGATGCGAGCTGCCGGTTGCGCCATCAACGATTTTGCCGACCGCAAGGTGGATCGACACGTCAAACGCACCAAAGACCGCCCACTGACCTCCGGTCGCATCGAAGCCTGGGAAGCTGTCGCCCTGTTCGCAGGCCTCTGCGTGACAGCCTTCCTGATGGTGGTGCTGTTCACCAACACGCTGACTCTCTATCTGTCGTTCGGGGGTGCAGTACTGGCGTTCATCTACCCGTTCATGAAGCGTTACACCCATCTGCCGCAACTGTTTCTTGGGGCTGCCTTTTCCTGGGCCATTCCCATGGCCTGGGCCGCCGAGGCCGGTGAGGTCACAAAACTGGCCTGGCTGCTGTTTACCGCCAACGTGCTCTGGACCGTTGCCTACGACACCCTGTACGCCATGGTGGATCGTGATGACGACATCCGGATTGGCATCAAATCCACGGCCATTCTGTTCGGAGACGCCGACCGGGCGGTTATCGCAATCCTGCAGGCCCTGGTGGTGCTGATTCTCATCCTCGTGGGACAGCAGGCCGAGCTCGGCGTTTTCTATTACCTCGGGCTCGTCGCCATGGCGTGCCTGTTTGTCTTCCAGCAGCACCTGGCCCGCTTCCGCGAACGCGACGGATGCTTCAAGGCCTTTCTCAACAATAACTGGGCGGGCTTTGCAGTTTTCACCGGTCTGTTGATTGACCGGATCATCAGTTAGTCGAACAAATCCAGTCACAGCCTGCTACTGTCATATACTTGTAACACTACCCGGTTGTAATGAGGCAGCAACAATACTCGGTATGACACAGGTTAATGCTCATGACTGGAAAAACTGTCCTGATCGTCGATGACGAGGCACCCATCCGCGAAATGATCGCTGTGGCCCTCGAAATGGCCGACTACGACTACCTTGAGGCAGCGGATGCCCGCGAAGCGCATGCCCTGATCGTTGACAAACAGCCCGACTTGATACTCCTGGACTGGATGCTGCCAGGCACCAGCGGCGTGGAACTGGCCAGGCGCCTGAAAAAAGAAGAGGCAACGGCGGAAATCCCCATCATCATGCTGACGGCCAAGGTCGAGGAAGACAATAAGATCCAGGGCCTGGAAGTGGGTGCGGATGACTACATCACCAAGCCCTTCTCGCCGAGGGAGCTGGTGGCCAGGCTGAAAGCCGTATTGCGCCGCACCACGCCGCCCGGCGTGGAAACTCCGATCGAAGTGGATGGCCTGACCCTGGACCCGGTCGGCCACCGGGTCACCACGGAAACCGGCGCCCTGAACATCGGCCCCACGGAATATCGGTTACTGCAGTTCTTCATGACACACCAGGAACGGGTTTATACTCGCTCCCAACTGCTTGATCAGGTGTGGGGTGGGAACGTCTATGTTGAAGAGCGAACCGTTGACGTTCACATACGCCGTTTGCGCAAAGCCCTTGGCGACCAATATGATCACCTGATCCAGACAGTGCGTGGCACCGGCTACCGGTTCTCAACCAGAGCAGCATAACCACAACCGGCGCCCTTTACCCCGAAAAGGGCCCGGAACTGATTCAGGGGCAGCTGTAATGCAACACAACTGGTCAAAGTACCTGCGATGGATTATCACGCTCCTGATAGCCTGCACGGCCGTCGGGCTTTTCTTTGGCGAGCCCCTCTACGGGCTGACGGCAGGGCTGCTGGCTTACCTGTGGTGGACTCTGGCCCAGGCCAAACGTCTGTACCATTGGCTCGGCAATCCCAGCGGCAGTGACGAAGCCCCTCAGAGTGTTGGTCTCTGGGGCGACATCTTCGACGGCCTACACAGGCTTCACCAGAACCACCTGCGCACCCAGGACAAGCTTCGCGCCCAGATCAACCGGGTTCAGGAATCCACCAATGCCATGCGGGATGGCGTGATCATGACCGACTCGCGGGGCGCCATGGAGTGGTGGAACGGATCGGCGGAGCATCTGCTGGGCTTTCGCCGCAGTTCGGACCGCGGACAGTTCATTCATAACCTGATCCGCAATCCCGCGTTCAAGGCCTACTTCGACTCCCGCGATTATCGGGAACCGCTGGAGCTGAACTCCCCCGCAAAACCACATATTCACCTGCAAATCCAGATCAGCCTGTTTGGCGACGACGACCGTCTGATTGTGGCCAAGGACGTGACCCGCCTGTTCCAACTTGAACAGATGCGACGGGATTTCGTTGGCAACGTCTCCCATGAAATGAGAACACCACTAACGGTGATCAGTGGCTACCTGGAAACCCTGGTAGACAATGCCGACGACCTGCCGCCCAAGTGGCGGCGCGCCATCAACACCATTGCGCAGCAGTCCTCGCGCATGGAAGCACTGATTACCGACCTGATATTGCTGTCCAGAATTGAAACCGGAGAACAGACCATCAACGACGCGGTCACGGATTTACAGGCAATGATCCAGCAGATCTGCCACGACGCCAAGGCCCTCAGCGGAGACCAGGGCCATGAGCTCAACGTCAGTATTGGCGATCGCCACCTGCTGAGGGGCGACGAAAGCCAATTGCGCAGCGCCTTCTCCAACCTGATTTTCAACGCAGTGAAGTACACACCCGCTGGCGGAAGCATCACCGTTATCTGGAAAACGGACCGCGACGGCGGACATCTGTCGGTGAAAGATACCGGTATCGGTATCGACCCGGTCCATATTCCGCGGCTTACCGAGCGTTTCTATCGCGCCGATCCCAGCCGACACAAGGAAACCGGTGGCACCGGCCTGGGGCTGGCGATCGTCAAGCACGTATTGCTCAACCACGACGGCAACCTGGAAATACAAAGCCGGATTGGCGACGGCAGCGAATTTATCTGCCACTTCCCCCGGGAACGGTTGGCGGAAAGGCTTCCTGAAACCGCGTCCTGATTGGAACAGCTTCCGTGAGCTAACCGCCGCTGCGGAAGCGGGCGATAAAGCGGGACAGGTCTTCCAGCTTTTTCGGGTCTTCGTCCACGAACTGTATCGTCACGCCCACGAAATCCGTGTCCTGACGTTTGTCCACCGCCTGCAACTGGTGGACGTACCCATTGAGCCGCGCCACTTGCCCTTCGGCCACTTCGATATCCACCACAGCCTGATCAAGAATACCCGGAAACTCCTGGTCCCGCTTGGCGATCACCCGCACTTCCGTGAGGGTGATGTCCTTGACGACTGAGCGAAGCGTACTGTCTGAAAAACGTACCGACGCCACGCTCATTGGCGGCCTGACCGTCGAACCAGAGGCGGAGGGCGTGGACGACTTGCTGGCACGGACTGGCGCCGGAGAAGCAGCTTCCCGCTTCTGGGTCAGAAGGCTGGCGGACTCGCGAAACGCTTCCGCCGGCCCGCCCATGGACTTCCCGCCGCGATCCATGGCGTCCTTGAGGCGACGCCCCATCACCTTGATGATCTTATTGCTCAAGCCCTCGGGGCTGAAGGGTTTCCCCAGATACTCAGAGACTCCCCCCTTGACGGCTTCAACCACATGATCCTTGTCACCACGGCTGGTGATCATGATAAAGGGCGTTTTTTCATACTGTGGCTGTTGGCGCATCCACTGCAACAGCTCCAGGCCCGACATCTCCGGCATTTCCCAGTCACAGAGGATGAGATCAAACGTCGTGCGCGACATCAGTGATTGCGCCCGGCGGCCATTCTGGGCATCCGTGGTGTCAATCACTGGAAAACGCTGACGCACCGTTCGCTTGACCAGATCCCTCACAAAACTGGCGTCATCCACCACCAGCGCCTTCAGCGTTGCCATTTTCGGACCTTTTGTCGTTCAGAAAGTTGTCGTATCGTTCTGCAAACTATAGAACAAGCCGATGGCGGGTAATAGCGGGACTACAAAAAGACGACACATCCAGTGCGGTGTGGAACACCAGGTTAAAGAATTGTCACCGGAATCCGGTAACAACAGTGTTTCAGGGCCACAAAAACAGGCTACCATGAACCAGAGACATCCACCCCAGATCGAGGTTTAGCGTGCCGAGCATATTCACAGGGACATCAAAGGGCCAACGGACGATTCGACACCTTTCACTCACCGGATTATTCGTCCTGAGCAGTGCGTCCGCGGCCGCTGACGCCGACCTGGAAAACCGTTTCCCCCAGTGCATCGAACACCTGGAAAGCCAGGCCATCGAGGCAGGTGTGTCATCACAAACGGCGGGCGAAGTGCTGGCCGGTGCCGAATATCTGGAGCGCGTGATAGAGCTCGACCGCCGCCAGCCCGAATTCACCACCACCTTCGCGGACTATCTCAACCGCCGGGTCAACTCCGACCGGGTAAGCCGCGGGCGAGACCTGCTGGACCAACACGAGGAACTGCTTGAACGCGTTACCCGGAAAACCGGCGTGCCCGCCCCCTATCTCATGGCGTTCTGGGGCCTGGAAACCAACTTCGGCTCCTACTTCGGCAAGATGTCGGTGCCCAGTTCTCTTGCCACCCTGGCGTGTGACGAACGGCGCAGTCAGTTCTTCACCGAACAGTTGATTGCAGCCCTCAGGATTGTCGACGAGGGCTCCATCCCCGCCGAACAGATGGAAGGCTCCTGGGCCGGTGCCATGGGGCATGTGCAGTTCATGCCAACGGTCTTCCTGCGCCATGCGGTGGATGGCGACGGCGATGGCAAGCGCGACCTGTGGAACAGCTTGCCCGACGCGATGATGTCAGCCGGCCACTTCCTACAGGATCTCGGTTGGGATGGCGACTACCGCTGGGGACGGGAGGTTCTTCTGCCCCAAGGGTTCGATTACAGCCTGGCGGACGGCCGCCGGCTGCCCCTGGAAAAGTGGCGAACCCTGGGTGTGACCGACGCCTTCGGCAATAAACTGGCGAACGAGCCCATCGAAGCCGCGCTGGTGGTTCCTGCAGGACACAGAGGGCCTGCGTTTCTGGCCTACAAGAATTTTAATGTGATCATGGGCTGGAACCGCTCCGAATTCTACGCCATCTCGGTCGGACATCTGGCGGACCGCATTGCCGGCGCTGGCAAACTGCAGACCCCGCCCCCGGAAGACATGCCAGCCTTGTCACGGGACAATATCCTTACCCTACAAGAAGCACTGAACGAACAGGGATTTGATACCGGGAAACCGGACGGTATCCTTGGCCCCAATACACGCTCGGCTATTCGCGGCTACCAGTCAGAAAATGGCCTCGTTGCCGACGGCTACCCCGGCGACACTGTTCTCAATGCCTTGGGGGTAGACCTGACACCTGAAACCTCCGGGAGTGATACCTGACAGCCATCTGTCGACCATCTGGGGCGTGATCCGACAACCGATTCCGCGCATAATACCTGCCGGACTTAACTGACAAGGTGTCATCCCGATGGATTCGATTACCCAGGCGGCACTGGGCGCCTCGCTGGCCGGTGCCGTTGCCGGAAAAACCCTTGGCCGCTCAGCCCTGCTGGTCGGTGCCGTTCTCGGCACCCTTCCCGATCTGGACGTCATCATTGATTACGGCACGGCGGTCGCCAACTTTACCCAGCACCGCGGATTCAGCCACTCGCTGTTTGTCCTGTTGCCGCTGTCCGTATTGCTGGCCTTTGCACTCCATCGGTGGCGTCCCCATCTCGGCTACGGGCGTTGGTTTGCGCTCACCGCGCTTGTGCTTATGACGCACCCCCTGCTCGATGCCTTTACCACCTATGGAACCCAGTTGTTCTGGCCTATCGGCCCACCGGTGGCCATCAGCAGCATTTTCATTATCGACCCGCTTTATACCCTGCCGCTACTGGTCGGCATCACGGCGTTCCTGATCCGCGGGCCACAAACCAGTGCCATCATGGCCGGCCTGCTCCTTTCAACGCTTTATCTGGGGTGGAGTGCAACGGCGCAACAGATCATCCAGGAACGGGTTGGCCCCACGCTGGCCGAGGAAGGCCTGGAAGATGCCCCACGGCTGGTTCAGCCGATGCCATTCAATACCGTACTGTGGCGAGTGACCGTTGTGGGTGAGGAAAAACGGGTGGAAATCGTGACCGGATTCCTGGATGGCAACGGCCCCGTTACGGTGGAACACTTCCCCCGTGAACCCAGCCTGGCGAAGGCGGCCACGTCATTACCAGAAGGCCAGCGACTGGACTGGTTTACGCGTGGCTTCCTGCACTACGACAGGGACGGCGACCAACTCACGGCGACCGATATCCGCCTGGGTATCCCCGGGGCGCACCCCTTCACCTTCATACTCGCCAAGTACGAGGGCGACCGTCTTGAGCCAGAGCCCAGTTCACAGCTGGAACGTCCGGCGATTGGAGGGGAACTCATCGGCGTGCTCTGGTCGCGAATGACGGGCTCTGCGGAGGTACTGTGCCTTGCCAGCCTGACACTCCCGCCGCCTGGAGAGGGCTGTACCTGAGCATGCGCCTGGATTATTTCGTTGCCAACGCGACCACCCTGTCGCGCCGCGATGCGAAAAAAGCCATCAGTGCAGGCCGAGTCCGGGTGGATGGGCAGACCTGTCGCAAACCCGCCTCCCCTGTAGACGCAAACACCCCGGTTTCCCTCGACGAGCAGCTGCTGTCACTGCCTGCAGAGCGGTACCTGATGCTGTACAAGCCCGATGGTGTGATCAGTGCCACCACCGACAGTCAGCAACCCACGGCGCTGGACCTGCTGCCCGCAGACGTCCGTCACGGGCTCCACATCGCCGGGCGACTGGACGCCGACACCACCGGGCTACTGCTGCTGACCACCGATGGCCAATGGTCACATCGCATCACCTCCCCCCGGGTGGAATGCCCCAAGACCTACCGCGTGACGCTCGCCGAACCCATTAATGACCTCGCCATCACGCAACTGCAACAGGGCGTATTACTGCACGGTGAGTCACGGCCCACCAGACCTGCCAAAGTCCACCCGCTCAATGCCAGGGAAATTGACCTGACGTTGTCGGAAGGGCGTTACCACCAGGTTAAACGAATGCTTGCGGCGGTGGGCAACCATGTGACGGAATTGCATCGATGGCGTGTCGGCACCCTCGTGCTCGACGATTCACTGGCGCCGGGACACTACCGGGAACTGACCGCTGAGGAAGTGAACAGCGTGTGCTGATCAAGTGCGCTCGAAGCGCTGGGCCTTCAGGTTCTTGCGCACGGAACCGGCCTCGAACACCTCGCCGTTCATGGCAATATACACCCCGTGAGGTAGTAGCTGGACCGCTGCCCATGCATAGCCGATATTAAAAACCGCGTCGCTCCGGCGCATCCGTGCCGGCTGCATGGCGCCAAACAGCACAATGGTTTTCCTTTTCACCGACAACAGTGCTCTGGCCGTTTCCGGCATGGTATCGGTACCGTGGGTGATCAGTACCCGCTCAGCGTTACACTGACTGACGGCGGTTCTGATGATTTCCCGATCGCTGTCCGTGATTTCCAGGCTGTCCTTGCGCAGCAACCCGTTCAGGGCATAGCCGTCATGGATGTTGGACTCCGCCAACAGCTCCGCAATCAGGCTGCCTCCAATCTCAAACTCGCTGTTGGCGTCGAAATACACCTTGTCGATGGTGCCGCCGGTGGTGAATATCTCAATCATACGCTGTGTTCCCGATTCGCCAGAGGTCAGTTCACACTCACGGATGCGCCGTCCGAAGCGGCATAGGCTGCGTTCTTTTTCCGCTCATACGCACGCGCGGCCGCAGCAACACTGCCACCGGCGCCAGTGGTCAGCCATCGTTTGATCCTGCCCGCATCCCCCATCGGTGAACGGGTGCCCAAGGAGTCAAGCAGCACCGTCACCAACGGCTTGCCGTCCAGCTCAAACAGCATCACCAGGCAACGGCCAGCATCGGACAGATAGCCCGTCTTACTCACCCCCACGCCCCAACTCTCACGATGGACCAGGACATTGGTATTCCCGAACGCCAGCCGGTACCTGGGCTGACGGAACTGGGCGGTAAAATAACGGGTGGTGGAGTACTCCCGTATCTGTGGGTACTGGCTGGCCGCTCTGACCAGGCGAACCAGGTCCGCCGCCGTGGAACGATTGTCAATGGACAATCCCGTGGGGTCCACGAAGGTGGTCTTCCGCATTCCCAGTTCACCGGCCTTGGCATTCATCGCTTCGATAAAGGCGTCGTAGCCACCAGGATGGTGTCTTGCCAGGGTATGGGCCGCAAAATTTTCCGACGACATCAGTGCAATACGCAGCACATCAGAGCGTCTGAGCTCGGAACTCACGCGAATACGGGTATAGGCATTGGCCGGGGCGGGGATGTGGCGTTCCCGGAAGTCCAGCCATTCGGTCAGGGGCTCGCCGGACTCCATCACCACCAGCGCGGTCATCAACTTGGTGATTGAGGCAATCGGCACCCGCCGATCCGCATTCTTGCCATAGACCAAGCCGTCACCGTCGGCGTAGGCCACCGCTGCGTTGACAGAAGCCAGTTGCAACTCAGACCTCTCAATTGCCATCGCGGGTGAAACACTCATCAAGCACAGGACTGTCAACGCCAGGACAATGGCCGTTCGGATCATTGGTCAAACCTTATTATGTGTTATTCCGGTGTCACCTTATTACTATACCAGCCAAAACAGCCCCTGGCTCAGGGCTTGTCCGTCACTGCGCCTTCCGAGGCGGAGCTTACGGTGCGCGCGTATTTGGCCAGCACCCCGCGGGTAAACCTGGGAGCCGGTGCCGTCCATGCCTGTCGGCGGCGCTCCATTTCCTGCTCCGAAACATCCAGCTCAATACGGTTGGCCACTGCATCAATGGTGATGGTGTCGCCAGTTTCCACCAGCGCAATCGGCCCACCTTCGGCGGCTTCCGGTGTAATATGACCCACTACGAAACCGTGGCTGCCGCCCGAAAAACGCCCGTCGGTAATCAGCGCCACATCGCTGCCCAGCCCCTTGCCCATGATGGCAGAGGTAGGCGTCAGCATTTCCCGCATGCCCGGGCCCCCTTTGGGCCCTTCAAACCGGATCACCAACACGTCTCCGGCCACAACGGTGCCATCCATAATCCGCTCCTGGGCCTCTTCCTCGGACTGGAACACCCGCGCGCGACCGGTGAAATGGGTGCCCTCCTTGCCGGTGATTTTAGCCACCGCGCCAGTGGGCGCCAGGTTGCCGTATAGGATACGCAGATGGCTATCCGCCTTGATAGGGTCATCAAAGGCGTGAATGATGTCCTGGCTTGCCGGGTATGGAGCCACGTCTTCCAGGTTGTCCGCCAGCGTTTTCCCGGTGACGGTCATGCAGTCGCCATGGAGCATGCCCCGGTCCAGCAACATCTTCATCAACGGCTGGATGCCGCCAATAGCCACCAGTTCCGACATCATGTAGTGACCGCTGGGGCGCAGATCCGCCAATACCGGAACCCGTTTGCCGATTTCCACGAAGTCGTCCAGCGTCAAGTCAACGCCAACGGTGCTGGCCATGGCAATCAGGTGCAGCACCGCGTTGGTGGAGCCACCCAGGGCAATCACCACAGTGATGGCATTTTCGAACGCTTCACGGGTCATGATGTCCGATGGCTTCAGGTCTTTCTCCAGCAGGTTGAGCACGGCCGCGCCCGCCGCCCTGCAGTCTGCTGCCTTGGTCTCGGAAATGGCGTTCTGGGCCGAACTGCCCGGCAGGCTCATGCCCATGGCTTCAATCGCCGAGGCCATGGTGTTGGCGGTGTACATGCCGCCACAGGAGCCAGGGCCCGGAATCGCGGTTTCCTCGATCTGTTTGACCTCAATCAGGTCCAGGTCACCCCGGGCATGGGCACCCACCGCCTCAAACACAGAAATGATGTCGGTGTGATTCTCGCCGGGCATGATGGTGCCGCCATAGACAAACACCGACGGCCGGTTCAGCCTTGCCAAGCCCATCATGCAGCCGGGCATGTTCTTGTCGCAGCCGCCGATGGCAACCAGGCCATCGAAACCTTCGCAGCCGGCCACGGTTTCAATGGAGTCGGCAATGACTTCCCGCGACACCAGGGAGTACTTCATACCCTCAGTGCCGTTGGCGATGCCGTCGGAAACGGTGATGGTATTGAACGTCAGGCTCTTGCCCCCGGCCTCGTCGGCACCCGCGGCCGATTCCTCCGCCAGTTGGTTGATGTGCATATTGCAGGGCGTCAGGTTGCTCCAGGTCGAGGCAATACCGATCTGGGGTTTGCGGAAATCTTCATCGGTAAACCCCACGGCCCGCAACATGGCGCGGCTTGCGGACTTGCCCAGGCCGTCGACCACGGGCGCGGAATAACGGCGGCGTTTGTCTTCTGTCATTGCTGTGCTCTCCTGAATGTCCGGTTGGCCCGGCCTTGTTTCTGTCATTAACAAAAGACTGTCAGAAACGCCCGGCGACAGCAATACAACGCCCCGGGCAATACCTTACGCCCTTCTGCACATAAACATCCGTAAAGCTTTGCCAGTCGCTCACGGTTATCGGAAATAGCGATTTGCCTTGTTCAGGGCCAGGGCTTACTATCACGCACCTTTTTGGTGCAAATGACTCAGGTTAACGAGAGAACAATGGGACGCAGAAACGAACGACTGCGCTGGCAGCTAGCCAGCGGTCTGCTAAAGGTGTTTCATCTTGAACAGCTGACGAACCGATACAGTCGCCGGACTGTGATGGCGGGGTTTAGCCTGATCAACGGCACGCTGAGTATCGCGCTTGTTTCCTTTATCGCACTGGTCACACAGGAAGCCTTCATATTCCCGTCGCTGGGCGCGACGGCGTTTATACTGTTCCACGTTCCGCTCGCGGAACCGGCTTCTCCGCGCAATACCTTTTGCGGCCACCTCATCGGTGCATTGATGGGGCTGTTCAGCCTTCATGTTTTTGGCCTACAGGACCAGGCCTCGGCATTTTTACACGGCGTCGATCTGCCAAGGGTCGGCGCTTCGGCTTTATCCCTCGGATTGACCGGCTGCCTGATGGTACTATTCCGTGTCGTGCATCCGCCGGCCGGAGCCACTGCGCTCATCGTATCACTCGGCCTGATGCCTGATCCGGCACAATTGCCCGTCCTGATGGCTGGCGTTTGCCTGCTTCTGGCACACGCTTATTGTATGAACAGGCTGTCAGGCATTCCCTATCCGGTTTGGTCTGCAACGAAATCCACCCCATCGACTGGAGCTGTATCGAGTCCATGAGAATCATCATCCGCTATTTTTTCCGTACCCTTCGGCTGATCCTGACCCCCGTCATGCTGATCAGCGAGAAGTTGAGCACGCCCAAGAGCATCACGCGCACGCCTGACGCGCAGGCAAAGGTGGACAGTGCCTGCGAAGACCTCGCGCTTTACCAGTTCACGGCCTGCCCCTTCTGCATCAAGGTCCGCAAGGAAATCGCGCGCCTGGGCCTCAACATTGAAACCCGTGACGCACAGCATGACGGCGAACACCGCTCAGAGCTGGAAGCCGGCGGCGGTCACGTCAAGGTGCCTTGCCTGCGGATCCGGCAGGATGACGGCAAGGATCAATGGCTGTACGAATCCGACGACATCAGGCTATGGCTGCAGCGGCAATTCGAACCCGCCGCCTGAGTCCTTCGGCAGCGGGTGTACAGACCCCGTCAACCGGGCGTAACCAGTGAACGGTTGCCCGGCCCCGGCAAGGTCTTCCGGGCAGCATTTCGATCACTCACAATCTCGTAGTTACGGTCTTTGACGGTGCTGACGAAGCGCCAGTCCGCCCTCGCCTCATCGGGCGTAAACGTCACCAGCATGTAGCCCCGCTGGTTCACGTTCAGGTAATCGAGATCGTCCACCAGGAGCTTTATAGCCGCCTCGGCATCGGGTATGGTCGCTTCCGGCAACTGGAGATAGTCTTCAAGACCGGGGGAAGAAACCCCCGGCGTGGCGAACTCCACACCCACCTGGTCACCATTGCCGGTTTTCAGGTTGCTTGCCCAGGCGTTGTGGGTATCCCCGGCCAATACCACGAGGTTCTTTTGTAGTTGCCTCGCCGTTTCCAGAATCACTTCCCGTTCCACGTAGTAGCCGTCCCAGGCGTCCAGGTTGTAGGGCAGCACGGTTTCGATCCGGGCGATTTCCTCGCCAGTCAACGAGGGATCTCCAGCGAGGTAGCGGCCCTTGAGGTTGGCCAGCTCCGCGAACAGGGGCAGCAACACAGACGGGTCAGGGTTGATGATGCCGGCCAGCAGCTCCGCGGGCAGCGTCATCCGCCCCATCAACACCTGCTGCCCCAGTACCTGCCAGGTGGCAGTCGAGGTTGCCAGCGCGTTCTCAAGCCAAAGCCGCTGCTCCGCTCCCAGCATGGTGCGGTTCGGATCGCCTACATCTGCAGCAAACCGGGCTGCGTCAATGCCATCCTGGGTCAGATAATCAGTGTAGGCCAGTTGCTCGTCGCGGCCGATGATTCGTGTGTCCAGCATGTGCAGATCCACCAGGTCGCCAAAGTGGAAACTACGGGAGATGGTTTCCCGGTCTCCGTCCGTGACCGGCCGGATCGGCATCCATTCAAAGTATGCCCGCAGTGCATCGAGCTTACGGTCACTGAAATCACCCTCATCGGCATTGTGGTTCTCAGCACCGTTCCGCCAGGTATCGTTGGCCACTTCGTGGTCATCCCAGACAGTGATGAACGGCACCTTGCGGTGCAACTCCCTCAAATGATCATCGCCCCGGTAGATGGCGTAGCGGTGGCGGTAATCCTCCAGGGTGATGAGCTCACGGTTGTTCGATGCGGGGAACGTACGGCCCATGGCGTCTGCCTGCCCAGCACCATAGCTGCCCGGGTCGCTGTCGTACTCATAGAGATAGTCCCCCAGATGCAGCACGGCGTCCAGATTGTCCAGGCCCGCGATTTCCCGATACACGTTGAAGTAGCCGGCGGGGTAATTGGAGCACGACACCACCGCGAACCTCACCTGGCTCACCGTGCCCTCAGGAAGAGTCTGCGTCATACCGGTCGGGGAAGTGCTTCTGGCGGTGCGGAAACGATAGTAATAGCGCTGACCTGGCATCAGGCCCCGAACATCCACCTTGAACGTGTAATCGTGCTGAGCCGCGGCGCGCGAGCGGCCGGAGTGAGTCATGCTGCGGAAGTCAGCGTCAGTAGAGACTTCCCAGGCGATGTCCACGTCCCGCCCGGAATCGTCGTCCGGTACGGCACGGGTCCAGAGGATTACGCCATCCTGCAGGGGGTCGCCACTGGCAACGCCCTGCGAGAAGCGGATATCGCGTTTGTCGCTGCTGTCGAGTATGCATCCGGCCAGCCCTGTGGATATGGCAACAGCGCCCATGCCCATGGCGGATGCTTTCAGGAAGTCCCTGCGGCTCAATCGTTTCATACCTTTTCCTGCCCTGGTTTAGTGGTCAGGTAAAAGGTAGCGCCAAAGTGTAACGACAGGATGACGGATGGCGACATCCTGAATAGCAAATCACGACAAGCCGAGGAAATCCGCTACCCTTCGACGAAAACCGGCCCCAGGCCGTAGTTCCAGAGGATGACGGAGCCAACACGGGTTGACACCAGGATGACCAGCGCCACCGTCAGCAAGGCACCGGCGTACATCACCGCCTGGTCCTTGGGAATGCCCATGACAATCGGCAGGCCATCGTACATCAGCCAGGCGCCATAACAAGCTGCCGCCAGAAAGACCAGGGCATTGAACCAGGGCACTGGATAGAGCAACGCAAAACCGGCGAGGAACAGCGGCGTACAGGAATACGACGCCAATGCAATGCCGTTAGAAGGAACGGTCTCTTCATGGGCGCCATACGTCCGGGCCATCCAGTTGATGGCGAACCCCAGGGCAAACACGCCCACCAGCATGGCCAGATAGGTCAGAACGCTTAGCTGTATCGCGCTGACTTCCGTGAGCTTTATGACGCGCTCACCGCTCACCGTCCAACCGATATGGGCCGTGGAGATGTAGGCACAGATTGGCGCTATCGCGCCAAGCAACAGCACATAGGCAACATAGAGCCGCCGGGGAGGTGCGTGTTCCTTGCGGATTTCGGCCCACTCGGCATCGGGATGGGTGAACAGACCAAATGCGTGATTCAGGAGCATGGCTTTACCCCCTTGAGGTAATTTTATTATTGGTTGAATGGATACGCCTCACGGGCCTGGAAAGATCAGGCCACGCTACCTTCAACTATAGCCTAGAAACGCAAGTGTTAAAGCCATCTTGTCTTTTATTGCCAATCACTTCCCGACAAAACCTTACGCTTTTCTAGGGTCGGTAGCAGCGACAAGAGGCTGATCACGATGCTGGTCCCTGAAACCAAGCAGACTCTCAACACCGGTAAAATCCACCAGATCCCGGAAATCGATCCAATCCACCAGACAGTAGAGGCAAATGGCCGGGTAGCTCCACTGAGAAAACTGACCGTCGTCCACCATGGCCGCCAAGGTTCTGAACGTCATCATGATGCGTTCACGCTGGAGGTTGAAAAACATCAGGTCTTCGTTGGTATCGATGCCGGAGCGGGCCGAAAGCAGCAGGATCACCGCAGAGTCGTTGGCGGCGTCAATCAGCGTCAGCTGGTTTTCCTGATCCCAGGTCAACGGCGCCAGGCTCTGCTTCTCGCTGAGGTAGCGGGCGATTGCCCGGGAATCGTAGACCTCCTGATTATCGTCGATCAGCATGGGAATCTTCAGCGCCGGGTTGTTGCGCCGGAGCTCATCCCTGCCCTGACCATAAATATCGAGGTTCACGAATTCATAATCACTATCGGCCAACAGCAGCCTGATACGACGAACATAGGGGGACGTGGTGGAACCGATCAGTTTCATGAAATCTCCTTGTTTGAATGATGTTAATGTCAGAGCAGGTCTTCAGGATCTGCAAACTCATAGCCGGTGGACTCGGCCACCTCGCGGAAAGTGACCTTGCCCTGGAACACGTTAAGGCCGTTGCGCAGATGCGGGTCATCGTTCATCGCCCCTTCCGGTCCCTTGTTGGCCAGGGCGACGATAAACGGCAGTGTTACATTATTCAGTGCCAGAGTGGAGGTTCTTGCCACCGCACCCGGCATATTGGCGACACAGTAGTGCACCACCCCATCCACAACGTAGGTCGGCGCATCGTGCGTGGTGGGTTTCGAAGTTTCAGTACAACCGCCCTGATCAATAGCCACATCTACGATAACACTGCCTTCGGGCATACGGCTGACCATATCACGGGTCACCAGCTTGGGTGCGGACGCTCCGGGAATCAGCACACCGCCGATGACCAGGTCCGACTCGATCACCGCTTCCTCCAGCGTCGCGGCGGTTGAGAACAGCGTACTGATGCGGTTGCCATAGAGATGATCGAGGTTTCTCAATACGTCCATGTTGCGGTCCAGTACTGTTACATGGGCCCCCAGGCCGATGGCCATTGCGACCGCGTTCTGCCCCACCACACCACCGCCAATCACGGTTACCCTCGCTGGGCTCACACCCGGCACACCGCCCAGAAGTACGCCCCGACCGCCAAGGGATTTTTCCAGGCAGTGGGCACCAGCCTGAATCGACATTCGCCCCGCCACTTCCGACATAGGGGCCAGTAGCGGCAGCCGCCCCTGGCTGTCCGTGACCGTTTCATAGGCAATACAGGTCGCCCCCGATGCTACCAGGTCATCGGTCTGAGCCTGGTCCGGCGCAAGGTGCAGGTAGGTAAAGAGGGTCTGGCCGGACTTTAACAAGGCTCGCTCTTCCGCCTGGGGCTCCTTGACCTTGACGATCATGTCGGCCGCTTCGAACACAGCGGTTCCGCTATCGAGAATCTCAGCCCCGGCCCTCGTATAGTCGTCGTCCGTGAAGCCAATGGCAGCACCAGCATTCATCTCAACGCAAACACTGTGGCCGTGGCCACACAGCTCATGGACCGCCGCCGGTGTCATTCCCACCCGGTACTCGTGATTCTTGATCTCCTTCGGTACGCCTATCTTCATGCCTGACCCCTTGAATCTGTCGGGTAAACAATGTTTCATCCCGTAAAGTGTAGTAAAAAGGTCTGACACCGGCAGTAGCAATTGAATGCATCGGTTTAATGGGCCTCGGCGTAAAACCCGAAGCAATCCATGCAATCGCCCCAAACGGAGCAGGAACCCATGAACAAACACAGGCACGCCCTGGCGGCAGCGCCGCTCTCACTCGCAGTAGCCCTTACCCTGGCAAGCGGACAGGTGACAGCCGACATGCAGACAGAAACCGTGGAATACACCGTAAACGGCAAAACGTTTACCGGCTACATGGCGTACGACGATGAAGCCGAAGGCAAGCGCCCCGGTGTTCTGGTGGTTCACGAATGGTGGGGGCACAATGAGTTTGCCCGTGAGCAGGCGGAAAAGCTGGCCGCCGCTGGTTACACAGCATTTGCGCTGGACATGTATGGCTCGGGCAAACTCGCCGAGCATCCCGAAGACGCGCAGGCTTTCATGAAGGAAGCGACCAAAGATATTGATCAGGTCAAGGCTCGCTTCATGGCTGCCAAGGAGTTGCTCGCACAGCACGACAGTGTCGACGGCAGCAAGATTGCCGCCCAGGGTTATTGCTTTGGCGGTGCCGCGGTACTGAACATGGCACGCCTGGGTGTGGATCTGGACGCCGTAGTCAGCTATCACGGCGCGCTGGGCAGCCCCATCAAAGCCGAAGCCGGCAAGGTTCAGCCCCGGATTCACGTCTACACCGGTGGCGCAGACAAGATGGTGCCATCGGATCAGGTGTCCAGCCTGGTGAAAGAAATGCAGGATGCCGGAGCCGATCTAACCCTGGTCAGCTTTCCCGGTGTCATGCACTCGTTCACCAATCCGGGAGCGGATAAGATCGCCGAGGAGTTCAATATGCCCATCGCCTATGACGAGCAGGCTGCAAAACGTTCCTGGGAGGGTACCTTGCGGCTTTACGAAGACGTTTTTAGCGACTGATCATTACCCCTCAGAGGGCACCTTCTATGGTGCCCTTCACTTCCTCCCGGACTTCCCTTTCCTCACGCCCGGCGGTGGTCACCGGCGGATGAACAATAATCTCGATCAGACCTGGCGAGAACACCGCCGTTCCCTTGGGGAGTCGGTCATGGGAGCCCCGGATCGTCACCGGCAGAATGGGTAGTTCCCCGTCGCGGGCAATGACAAACCCGCCTTTCTTGAAGGGCAGCAGCTTGCCATCCCAGGATCGGGTGCCTTCGGGAAACATCAGGATGCCGGTGCCCTCGGGCAACTGGGCGACACCCCGTTTAATGCTCTCAAGCGCATCACTGCCTTTTGACCGGTCAATGAAAAGGTTACGCGAGGTTTCCAGCGCAAGACCGAACAGGGGCACCTTACGCAGTTCTTTCTTGATCACCCAGCGGTATTGCAGTCCCAATGCCAGCACCAGGGCCGGGGGATCAAAGTAGGACGCGTGATTGCTGAGGATAACGTAGCGCTGGGTCGGATCAATGTGCTCGCGTCCGCTGACTTTCAGGCGGATACCGGTGAGTTTTAGCATGCACCAGGCGTATACCTGGGTGCCGTGAAAGGCGGCGTTGCCGCTACGGCCGGCAAGAGCAGCGGCGACAATGGGCAAGAACAGGATCAGCGTGAGCAGCGCAGCCCAAAACAGGATCCAGACAGCTTTGAGGGTGTTCAACATAACAGGCCCTGAGCAAACTAACAGCCAGGCGATCGCCCGGCGGCAGGGGATAAAAGATGTCACATTCGGGTGGCAATCACAAAATCCACTCACAAAAAAAGGCAGCCGAAGCTGCCTTTCTGGCGGTGCCCTACTATCCGTTAGATAGCAGTAACGTTTTCCGCCTGAGGACCTTTCTGGCCCTGGGTAACGGTGAACTCAACCTGCTGGCCTTCTGCCAGGGTCTTGAAGCCGCTGCCCTGAATTGCGCTGTAGTGAACGAATACGTCCGGGCCGCCTTCACGAGTGATAAAGCCAAAGCCTTTTGCTTCGTTGAAGAACTTAACAGTGCCGGTAGTAGTAGACATACTTAAACTTCCTGAAATCAATCATTTTATCTTGCCGCCAGGCTATCGTTGTGATGCCTGATCAGCGTTTACGGAAATACAGAATTCGCGGAATCAAAAACAGGACGGTCACTACTAAAACTGCGGAGGTACGTCTTATTCATGAAAGCTTTACTGAATCTTTCCTTCGCAAATAACTCTACTCTTTGTTTTTGGGATTGCCAAGCGTATTTTTAATTTATTGCGTACGTAGTGTTACCCATCATCCCCGAACCAGTCCGAAGGTGTAAATTCCCAGTGCTGTCATGAGGATAGAGCCAACAACATGGGCGAGAATTCCAGCCAGGGCCATGCTCCATTTGCCTTCCTGGATGGCGGACAGCATTTCCAGGGAGAAGGTGGAGAAGGTGGTCAGGGCGCCGCAAAGACCGGTAATGGCAAACAGGCGCCACTCCGGCGCCAACGAGGTGCCATGTACGAAATAGCCAATAAACAGGCCAATGAGCCAGCCGCCGGAGAGGTTGGCTACAAGGGTGCCGTAGGGAATGGCGTGGTAGCCGCTGTTGAGCCAAAGCCCCAGAGCCCATCGCAGATTCGCACCAATGACGGCTCCGGTGCTTACCGCCAGGATTGATAGCCACATTCCCAAATTACCTCATGATTTGGTGCCTGCCAGGTGTTGCCACCCGGCGCCCCTCAATCCAAACCGCGCTGCCTTCTATCAGGCCGGGTTGTGGTCGATCAGTGTGTCCTTGTTGCGGGCAAACTCGTCGAACGGGAAGTCGTCGACAGTCAGCATTTCCAGGACCACGGCTTCGTACTCGCGCATGAACTCGGCCTCTTCCTTGGTGAAGATGTCCGCTTCCAGTGCGGCTTCGAAGCGTTCTTCCGGATGCAGTGCGTCCATCGGCAACTGCCCCTTGGCATACGCCTTGGTGACTTTGCGATAAAGCTGTTCGGCCTTGTCGTAATCCTTCAGCAAGTAGTTGTATTGAGCAATGGGATTCTCAACCGCACCCTTGCCTTCGCCAGCAGTCGTCCAGGCGCCGGCCAGCAGTTTCTCCCGCACGGGGCTATCAGTGGAGATGGATTTCGCCAGCTTCCGGGAGAGGTCGTCGTGGGGTTTGTCCCAGCGACGACCGAGAGGCATGGTGATGGCGCGCAGAGTCAGGGCTACCGGCCGATTTGGCAGGTTCTGAAGGAATTCGTCCATGGCATTTTCAGCACGATACAGCAGCAGTGCCAGGCTGTATTCCATCAGGTCCCGTTCACCGTCAACCGGCTGGGTTTCATGCCAGCTCTTGAGCACCATGGAGGCCAGGTAGAGGTTGGCCAGAACATCACCAAGGCGGGCCGAGATCAACTCACGCATTTTCAGCTCCGACCCCAGTGTGGTCATTGCGGCGTCGGCGCATAGACCGAAGGCGGCGCTAAAGCGGGCCACACCCTGAGCGTATTTGCGTGAATCATGATCAAACGGTACGTCGGGTTTGCCAATGCCCAGGGCCTGAGTGAACGCACGGGCGGCGTTGCCGAAGATCAGGCCGGCGTGGCCAAAGAACGCATCATCGAAAGCGTCGATATCATCGTTGTCTTTGGCCGCCAGCTCTTTCAGCACGTAGGGATGGCAGCGTATTGCACCCTGGCCAAAGATCATCAGGCTGCGGGTCATGATGTTGGCGCCTTCCACGGTGATGGACACCGCCGCCCCACTGAAGCCAATACCGAGGTAGTTGCGAGGACCCAGGGTCACCGTTTTTCCGCCGTGGACGTCCATCGCATCGGTCAGTACCGCACGCTGCATTTCGGTCAGGTGGTATTTCAGGATGGCCGAAGGCACGGCCGGCTTTTCGCCTTTGTCGATCAGGTTCGCCGTCTGGTTGACTGCAGACTGGGCGATGTAAGTCTGGGCTGCGATGCGAGCCAGGGGCTCCTGCACGCCTTCCATATCCGCCACGGGCGTATTGAACTGGCGGCGAACCCGGGTGAAGCCGCCAGCAGTACCCACGGAGTAGGCAGCCGCCCCGGCCGCACCGGATGGCAGCGTGATGCAGCGCCCGACGGACAGGCACTCAACCAGCATGCGCCAGCCCTGCCCCGCCATCTCCTGACCACCGATGATGTAATCCAGCGGAATGAACACGTCGCTGCCCTTGATAGGGCCATTCATGAACGGGGTACCGATGGGGCAATGCCGGCGGCCAATTTCCATGCCCTTGGTGTTGCGGGGAATCAGCGCACAGGTGATGCCGTAATCCTTGGTGTCGCCCAGCAGTCCGTCCGGGTCGAACATGCGGAAGGCGAGTCCAACCACAGTGGCAACCGGCGCCAGGGTAATCCAGCGCTTCTCGAAGTTGAGGCGCAGACCCAGCACTTCCTTGCCCTCGAACTCGCCCTTGCAGACCACACCGGTATCCGGCAGCGAGGTGGCGTCGGAGCCGGCGCGGGGACCGGTCAGGCCAAAGCAGGGAATTTCGCGGCCATCCGCCAGTCGGGGCAGATAGTGGTTCTTCTGTTCGTCGGTGCCGTACTTGACCAGCAGCTCACCCGGGCCGAGGGAATTGGGCACGCCCACGGTAACCATCAGCATCTCGTTGGCCGCCAGCTTCTGCAACACCGCTGTCTGTGCCTTGGCGGAGAAGTGCAGGCCTCCGTATTCCTCCGGAATGATCATGCCGAAGAATTTCTCTTTCTTGAGGAACTCCCACAAATCTGCTGGCAGATCAGCACGTTCCACGGCCAGGTCCCAGGCGTTGCACATGGAAATAGCCTGGGTGCACTGGTTGTCCACAAAAGCCTGCTCTTTCTCAGACAGGCCCGTGTTGCGGTTGATCAGCAGGCTGTGCCAGTCAGGGCGCCCGGTAAACAGCTCGCCATCCCAACTGACGGTCCCCGCTTCCAGGGCCACCTTTTCGGTGTCGGACACCTTGGGAGCGACTTTCTTGAACATGGCGAATACCCGCGGGGTCAGCCAGTTCCGGCGAAATCCCGGCAGGCCTGCAGCGGCGGTAACAGCGGCGCCGATGAACAGGATGAGCGCGAGTAGACCCGACGCCAGAAACAGTGAAAGCAGGCCTGTTACCACCATCACCCCAATAGCGGGCTTGGCGCCGGATTCCTTGCGCATCACAACAAGGAGGCCGGTAACAGCAGCAAGAAACAGTATGAAAGTCATCATGGATACTCTCTGTCGTCCGTGGTTTCGAATGTCAAAAACTACATTTTGTTACGTTCAACCTACCTGATCAGATGAATCCTGACCAGCAACTGGTTCACCATCAGGCAGTTACAATAACGCGAATGCCTTCCAGGGACAGGCTGGCCTGCCCCAGTAATGTCTCTGCGGCACCCAACTGTTTACGGAAGAAATCGATTTCGTCGTTCCGAATGGTCGGATTGACCTTCTTCATTGCCTCAAGACGCTGGATTTCCGGCCCGAACACGTCTCTGACCTGCGCCAGCGCCGATCTCTTCAGTGGTTCCAGATGCGGCTCGGCCAGGCGCTCGGCATGATCGACCATGGTTTCCACCTGCGGGCGAATCTGCGGCACGATGGCCTGGGCGGTCCGCCTGCGGATGTTCGAGCACATATCGTTGAGGCGGTCGTGAGGCAGGGTTGCCGACAAGTCACGCCCGTTCACATCCACCAGCAACCTCAACGGCGAGACCGGCAGGTACCGGGACAACTGCAGCGATTCAGGCGCCGGGCAATGTACGGCATACAGGGCCTCCAGCAACAGGGTACCGGGTGGCAGCGCCTTGACCGTCATACTGGCCAGAGCCGCCTTACCCAACCCGGAACTGGTGACCGATTCCATGATGCCGGTCACCAGCGGATGCTCCCAGCTCATGAAGGCCATGTCTTCACGTTCAAGAGCCTGCTGACGACTCCAGGTAACGGTCAGGCCGTCTTCCGGCAGTTCGGTCACGTGTCCGGCCTGGTATTGCTCTCCCGGCCTCAGCACGTCGGCATGCTCGGAATGATCCTCGACATCAACGCCGAGAATATCGCAGGCCTCGATCATATAGTCACGGAGCTGGGCAGACTCCTCCTCGGATTCGATCTGGCTGATCAACGCCTCTGCCACGTCCGGACGGCAGGAGTTAAGCTCAATGAGTGCGTCGCGACCGTTGCGCAACAACGTACGCAGGCGCTCGGCCTCGGCAAGGGAGGCATCCACCAGTGCCGGCAGATCGTCCGTCGCACCCTCAATCACGGCTCGCCACTGCGCGGCCACGTAATCGTGGACAGCGACACCCACGGAGCAACTTTCGTTGAACGCGTTCAAGCCCTCCTCAAACCAACGGTACTGGACCTCCTGGGCCGTTCCCTGCAGGTAGGGAATATGGATGTCGATGGTGTCGGTCTGGCCAATACGGTCGAGCCGGCCGATGCGCTGTTCCAGCAAATCCGGGTTGGCGGGCAGGTCGAACAGGATCAGGTGATGGGCGAACTGGAAATTGCGCCCCTCACTGCCGATTTCCGAGCAGATCAGCGCCTGGGCGCCCTGTTCGGTGTCGGCGAAGTAGGCTGCGGCCCGGTCGCGCTCGATCAAGCTCAGGTGTTCATGGAAGGCGGCGCTACGGATACCGGCACGCAGCTGCAGGTAATGTTCCAGGGCCATGGCGGTCGAGGCGTGGGCACAGATCACCACCACCTTGGCCGGCTTCAGGCCGGTCAGGGTCTTCTCCAGCCAGGCGACACGGGGATCGTCCGCCAGCCATTGTTCTTCGTCCACGGCCGTTTCGGGCGTTAACCCGGCAACGCACTGACAAACATCTTCTTGCAGGTAGAGTTCCGGGCAGGGTAACGCAACCGGTAGCGGATGGCGCTCCGGGAACCCCTTGATGGTGGCGCGGGTGTTCCGGAACAGCACCCGACCGGTACCGTGACGGTCCAGCAAGGCGTCCACCACGGCCTGCGCCGGCTCCTGGGACGCCATCAACTCTTCAAGCTCATCACCCAGCCAGCCCTTGAGGGCCTTCCGGTCTGCGTCGGAGAGAGCGGTTATGCCTTGCTCTCGGATATGGGAAACCACCCCATTGATCACTTCGTACTGCTTTTCCTCTTCCCGGAAGGTCTCCAGATCGTGAAAACGTGCCGGGTCCAGTAATCTCAGGCGGGCAAAATGGCTGGCCACCCCCACCTGCTCCGGGGTTGCGGTCAACAGCAGCAAGCCCTTGCTGGCGTCTGAAAGCTGCTCGACCAGCCGATATTCAGGGCTTGCCACCTCCGGGCTCCAGGCCAGGTGATGGGCCTCGTCCACCACCATCAGGTCCCAACCAGCGGCAACGGCATCCGCCTGAGCCTGTTCGCTGGTCATCAGGAAATCCAGGCTGCACAGTGCAAGCTGTTCACTCTCGAACGGATTTTCATCGGCATCGGTCAGGTCGTCACCCTCTTCCGACAACCCCTCCAGATCTTCCATGGCCTCATACCGGCTGCGATCAATGATCGAGAATCGCAGGTTGAAGCGCCGCAGCATTTCCACCAACCACTGATGCATCAACGAATCCGGCACCACGATCAGCACGCGACGGGCACGGCTGGTATGCAACTGATAATGAAGAATCAGGCCGGCCTCAATGGTTTTGCCCAACCCCACTTCGTCTGCTAACAGAACCCGGGGGGCATAGCGCTTGGCCACTTCGTGAGCGATATAAATCTGGTGTGGCAGGTGCTGCGTGCGCGCACCGATCAGGCCCTGGGCCGAGGATGCCCGTAACCGGTCCAGATGTTGCGCGGTGGCCATCCGCAGTCGAAACGCACCGTTGCGATCAAACTGGCCGGCAAACAGCCGCTGGTGGGGGGCTGAAAAGTCCACAGAACTGCTGAGTTTTACCTCGGAGACCTGGATCAGGCTTTCCCCGCCGTCATCGGCGTGATACATCAGAACGCCGCCAATATCTTCCACGGCCCTCACGGTGTAGCGTTCGCCATCGAAGGTCTCGATAGTCTCGCCAATCTGGTAGATGATCCTCGACAGCGGAGCATTGTCGATGGCGTAGGTGCGCTCCTCGTCCGCCGCCGGGAAACCCAGCGTCACACGGCGGCCCGAGATGTCCGTGACAATACCAAGGCCAAGCGCGGTATCGCTGTGGCTAACCCAGCGCTGACCAATTACAAATTCCGATGTATCCAAGAAACCTCCGACAGATTTAACTCACCGTAACTGCTTTATACGTCTGTGTTCGAGGGGCCGTTCTCACGCACCCAATAGGCGGTGGCACCACAAACCGCGGCCGGCACCACCACCAGGTTCAACACTGGCACCATGGCCGCCAATGCCACCGGCAGACCAAACCCGAGGGCCGACAGGCGGGTATCACCCAGCAGGCGCCGCAAGGCCGGGAAACTGACCCGATGATTGTCCGCCGGGTAGTCCACGTACTGCAGCGACATCATCCAGCAATTGAAGACAAACCACAGCACGGCCGCCACCAGGTTGACCACCGGGATAACACCGATGATGAAAAGGCCAATGGCCCGCGGCAGGTAGTAGAGGATTTTCTGCACCTCCCGCCAGAGAGAGCGGGGGATGTCCCGTATGATCTGGCTCCAACCGTCATCGGTGCTGACCTCCTGACCGGTCAGGTGCTTTTCCGTCAATTCCGCCAGGTAACCGTAAAAGGGCGAGCCGATCAGGTTCGCCAGGATCACGAACCCATAAGCCAACATCAACAGGATGACGACGCCGTAGAGAATCCAGAACAGCCAGTCGAGGCTTTGTAGCCACGCCCAATCCGGTAACCAACTCATGGCTGTGGCAATCATCGCTGTAAAGAGTTCAGCCAGAAAGTAGAACAAGAGGCCGAATAACAGAATGTTAATAACCAGGGGGATAACAACAAACACTCTCAGTCCGGGCTGCCGTATCAGCCGGAATCCTTCTCCAAGGTAACCCAGGCCGCGGAAAAAATTACCTTTCAACATACCTCGCAGCACCTCAGCTTCGATGACAGTGATGGGGCGCAAAGCATATCATGTTGCAAACTCCACCACAGCCCGACAGTGACCATGGCATTCCTGAGGCAACGCATTCTGATTCTGCTCGAGTATCAGCCTTTTTGGCGGGCGATACTGGTTCTTTCGGCCGCCGCCATCATCTACCTTGCAACCACCAGCCAACCCTACCCGATTCCCTCGGCAGCCAGCGACAAGGTCAATCACCTGCTGGCATTCTTCCACCTGACGGTGGTTACCCGCCTGGCTTGGCCGAACCTGGGGAAACTGTGGATTGTCATTGGCCTGCTGGTGTTCGGGCTGGGCATTGAACTTGTCCAGGCCCAGCTCCCCTACCGGACCTTTGCCATTGCCGATATTCTCGCCGACGCTGCGGGCATTGCTATCGGGTTACTGCCATGTCCCGGATTTATAAGACCACACCAGCAAAACGACCGGACCATCGCTCACGTCAACAGCCGTCAATAAAATACCCTGCTGCGGACTTGAGATATCAACTCGTATCCATGTGAGATATTTCCTACAAATACGTAAGATCTTGCTGCGAGATAACGTAGGCTTCCCTGACCGGAATACCCACTGAAATTTCAACTAACTGATATTAAATGATTTATTATTAAATCTCTGCCAGTGTAGCCGCTCTGGCGTGCACAGTTCACATGTTTGTAAAACTGCGATTGGTATAGTGATCACATCAAGGATGACAGGGAAATGGACGTCGCATTGGATGCACCCCGGCAATTGGATGCAGGGAGAAGCAGGGACACAGGGATGGCTCGCTTAAGGGAAACCTCTTCGGATTGCCGGCTCGGACGCCGGCACCAGGGACTGGCAAGGGAAACCGGCAACAGGGTAGTTGCCAACAGCGCAGGGACGCGACACCTGTTCCGAGAAAGGGTAGCCGAAAGGTTGCCCTTTTTTTTTCGTCCGCTCTCAGGTCATCGAGCCCTGTCCTGCCAGGTAAACCCGCACCCGATTAAACTCCTCAAACTCATTCAGGTCTGGCCAGGTACGGCCTTCGATCACTCCCTGCTGCCGGTAGTGATCGTCACCAAGGTTCCGCAAGCGAGAATCCGCCAGTATCACCAAAGGCGCGGCGTGCCTGAACTCGGACAGCAGCGGGCGATTTTCCGAGTCATACAACACGTCCGCGGCGGTCACAACGTCCACATCTCCCGGTTGCGTTGCCCAATCGTCACTCAGGGTCACCGACACGTCATTTAACCTGGCGTTCGCCGCAGCAGCGTCCAGTGCAGCCCGGTCGATATCGCAGGCGATGGCCTCCCTCGCCCCGGCCATGGCGGCAGCGATGGCCACCACTCCGGAACCGGATCCAAAATCCAGCACCTTTTTGCCTTTCACCAGGTGTGGATGTGCGAGGATATAGGCTGCCAACACCTGTCCACTGGCCCAGCAAAACGACCAGTACGCCGGCTCAGCAACTACCAGCTGCGCCTCTTCGTGGCTCAACGGGCCTTCCAGTACCCCTGGGTCGAACAGGTAGAGGAAGATGTCGGGGCAACCCGCAGGAGATGTTACAGCAACCTGCCCCCGGCTGAGGGTTTTCCGAAGATGTTGATCCAGAATGTCGGGGGTCATGGTTACTCCGGGACACAGGCCTGATACGGCACGCATTGTAGCGGCAGCGACGCGGTGGTACACCTGCAGGCGAGCAAAAAAACAGCATGTTCGTTATACTGCTGCCTCATTTCCCGCACGAATCCGAACCTGCCATGCCGTCCAGACCTGATACCAGTGACTATCTCTCCCTGTTCCTGAACGACGTTCCGCTCATGGACGTAAGGGCCCCGATCGAGTTCAGCAAGGGCAGCTTACCGACTGCTATCAATGCCCCCCTGATGAACGACGAGGAACGCCACAGGGTTGGCATCTGCTACAAGGAAAAAGGTCAGGACAAGGCTATTGAACTGGGCCACCAACTGGTTTCAGGGGACCTAAAAGCGCAGCGTATCGAAGCCTGGAAGCGGTTTACGGCCACCAATCCGCAGGGCTACCTGTTCTGTTTTCGCGGCGGCCTGCGTTCGCGGTTGACCCAGCAGTGGATCAAAGACTCCGGCATCGAGTTTCCGCTCATTCAGGGTGGCTACAAGGCCATGCGTCGCTTCCTGATCGACAGCCTGGAATCCCTCACCGCATCGTCCGAGTTCGTTGTTCTCAGCGGACGCACCGGCACCGGCAAAACCCGCGTGCTGAATCAATTGCCCAATCCTGTTGACCTCGAAGGGTTGGCAAACCATCGTGGCTCCAGCTTCGGTCGTCAGGTGACGCCTCAACCGGCACAGATTGATTTCGAAAACCGCCTGGCCGTTGCCATGCTCAAGGCCCATCATCACGTCGGCGGGGCGGTGTACCTGGAAGATGAAAGCAGACTGGTGGGCCGGTGCGCCCTGCCGGAAAGTCTCAGGAACCGAATGACAGCAGCCCCCTTAATGGTGCTGGATCAACCGATCGAGGAGCGAGTACGGATTATCCGCGAAGACTATGTTGACCAGATGACCGCCGACTACGTGGAACGCGACGGCACAGAAGCCGGCTGGCTCAACTTTAGCGACTATCTTCTCAGCGCCCTCGACAGAATTCGGAAACGCCTCGGCGGTGAACGCCATAGCCGACTGCGGCTGATGATGGAAAATGCCCTCGACCGCCAACACCAAACCGGGGAGACCGGTGTGCATCATGAATGGATCGAGGCACTGTTGAAGGACTACTACGACCCCATGTATGACTATCAGCTTAGCCAGAAGCAGGGCCGCGTTGTTGTGAAGGGGGGGCCGGAAACCATCATCGGGTGGGCCAGTCGTTGATTTACAACGTATAACGCTTCCACACAACCCGGACACGCATGTTGTACGTTTGCCACAAACCTCTGCTATAACAAAACGCAGGCAAATCTCAATTGAACAGCCGTTGTCCCTGTCAGATTTCAACCAACAAGCCACTACTACTGAACAAGGAGTCACTGAATGGAAGATCTTCTGGGAACCGACATTAATGCCTCAGAGCTATGGGACCAGGCACTCTCGTTGGTCATGACCTACGCCCCCAAGGTCGTCCTGGCTATTATCACGCTGGTACTCGGCCTCTGGCTGATCAATCGTTGTATCGGTGTTCTCGACAAAAAGCTGGGGGCGAAAGACCCGACACTTAACAAATTCCTGTGTGGCCTGATAAGCGCCATCTTAAAGGTCATGTTGCTGATCTCCGTGGCGTCGATGATCGGCATCGCAACAACATCCTTCATCGCAGTCATTGGTGCTGCTGGCCTGGCCATTGGCCTAGCGCTCCAGGGCAGCCTGGCCAACTTTGCCGGCGGCGTGCTGATTCTGATCTTCAAGCCGTTCAAGGTCGGTGACACCATCGAAGCCCAAGGTTACCTGGGCGCCGTCGCGGAGATCCAGATTCTTTACACGGTGGTGAACACCTTTGACAACCGCCGTATCGTTATCCCCAACGGCAGCCTGTCCAACGCTACCCTGGTAAACGTCAGTATCTATGACAAGCGCCGCTGCGACATGACCTTTGGCATTCACTACGACGACGACATCGACAAGGCCAAGGCCATCCTCCAGCGCCTGTTCGACGAAGACGAGCGTTCGCTGCAGGACCCCGCACCACGTATCTGCGTGGGCAGCCTGGGTGATAATTCCGTTAACCTGATGTTCCGAGCCTGGGTCGCCACCGATGACCTCTGGCCGTACTACTGGGACATGCACGAAAAAGTGAAGAAGGCGTTCGACGCGGAGGGCATTACCATTCCGTTCCCGCAGCGGGATGTGCATGTCTACAAATCAGAGTGATTGGTATCTCATTAACACACACTGTTACTCGCATTCTGTACAGCCTCAACTAAGCTGACCAGTAATGGCGATGAAGTTGCACCAGCGGCTTCATCGCCAACCACCGGGGCCGGGGCAATAGAAACCACCGGTTCCAGTACCGCTGTCATTGCTGGTAGGAGGTTGTCACTATGCCGGTACAGCAGTTGAAGGAATACCTCGATCAGGCAGGCGTGGAATACATGTGCCTGTCTCACCCCCCTGCGTTCACCGCCCAGCAACTCGCCCACCACGTCAAAATCGCCGGCGACCGGGTCGTGAAAACCGTCATTATCGAGCTGGATGGCAAAATGGCCATGCTGGTCATGCCCGCTACCTGGCGTATCCGCTGGGACCGACTGACCCACATCCTGGATACCGACTTTGTCGACCTTGCGGACGAACAGGAATTCCAGGACCGCTTCCCCGAGTGTGAAGTGGGCGCCATGCCACCATTCGGCAACCTGTTCGATATGTCCGTGTATTGCGCAGAGGCTCTGACCCGGCAACCGGAACTCGCCTTTGCCGCTGGCAGCCACACCGAATCCATCCACATGAAGACGTCAGATTTTCTGGAACTGGTGCATCCGATGGTGCTGGAGCAGGGATTTGTAAAACCAGGCGCGCAAAAGCCAGCCTGGCTCAAGGGCCGCGCCCGCAGGGCTGAGTCCCTGACCGGCAGCCCCACCGCCAACCTGGCCGGTTACTGACACCAAAACCGGCCCAGGCTTGATCCGGACGGCTTGTCTGGATGCGTCCATCGCGTAAACTGGGCGTACCAGACAGGAACCCGTTATGACTCAAGCCTTTGATATTGTGATTGTCGGTGCCGGCATGGTCGGTGCTGCCCTCGCGACCGGACTTGGCCGCAGTGGCTTCCGCGTGGCCCTGGTTGACCGTGGCTCCGCCCCTGAACTCGATCCCTCACTGCCTCCGGACATCCGCGTATCAGCCCTGAGCGCCGGCAGTGAGCGCTACCTCAACGATCTTGACGTCTGGCCCGGCATGCTCGCCATGCGTGCCACACCCTACGCCCGCCTGGCGGTATGGGACGAGACCCGCCACCCACTCAGTAACCTGCTGCCGCGCAAGGTCGCCGATGTGGTGTTTGACGCCAGCACCCTGTCCGCCCGACACCTGGGGCATATCGTTGAGAATCGCATCACCCAACAAGCATTATGGAACAGCGCCGCGTCTCTGCCCTCGGTTTCCATGTTCCCAGACAACGCCGTCAGCCACCTCGAAAACGGCAACAACCACGCTGCTGTGACCCTGGAGGACGGCACCGAACTTGAGTGCCAGTTGGTGGTGGGCGCCGATGGCGCTGCATCCGGCGTCCGGGAACTGGCGGGCATCGGCATAACCCGGGATCAGTACCAGCAACAGGCAATGGTCATTTCGGTTCGCTACCAGGGCGCGGTTGAAGATATCACCTGGCAGGGCTTCTACCCATCCGGCCCCCGCGCTTTCCTGCCGCTGCATGCCGCTGGCAATGGCGAAAGCTGGGCGTCTCTGGTGTGGTACGACTCGCCGGAGCAACTAGCGCACCTGAAATCGCTGGACAACCGGGCATTGATGGCGGAAATACAGAACGCCTTCCCGCCGGAATTGCCACTGCTGACGCACATTGAAGCCAAAGCCAGTTTCCCGATTGCCCGCCAGCACGCCAAAACCTATGTGAACAATCGTGTCGTGCTGGTAGGCGACGCCGCCCACACAATCAACCCACTGGCCGGCCAGGGCGTCAACCTGGGTTTCCAGGACGCCCGCTGCCTGCAGACCGTCATCCGCGAGGCCAAACGCGCCGGCTGCGACCTGGCCGATCCGGCGTGGCTGACCAAATACGAGCAACAACGCCGCCCGGCCAACCGCCGTATGATGATGGCGATGGACGTGTTCTATCATCTATTCAGTAACCGCACGCCGCCACTGCACTTGCTGCGCAATCTGGGCCTGGGCGCCGCAAAAGCAATGCCATTTGCCAGAAACCGGGTGGCCAAATACGCTATGGGCATCGACGACGAACTGCCCCCGCTGATTCGCCAACTGGCGGAGCGGCTACCGGGGATCAAGCAACTGTAAACCGTTTCACAAGCCTCAACTCATCAACAGGGAATCATCATGGCGGAAACCATTTTCACCAAGATCATGAACCGGGAAATCCCGGCGGACATCGTTTACGAAGACGATGTCAGCCTCGCGTTCAAAGACATCAATCCACAGGCACCGGTACATCTGCTGATCATCCCGAAAAAGGAAATCGCAACGATCAACGATATCGGAGAAAGCGACCGCGAACTGGTGGGCCATCTGTACTGGGTTGCCGCCAAGCTGGCGAAAGAGATGGGCTTTGCCGACGATGGCTATCGGGCAGTCATGAACTGCGGCGAAAACTCAGGCCAGACGGTGTTCCACATCCACCTGCACCTGCTGGCCGGCAAACCACTCGGTTGGCCGCCTTATACTGATCGAATGAAGCAAGCCTGACCGCCTTGGCCTCCAGGCGTTATCTGTGAGAATTGCCAAGCAGGACCGGGGTACTGTTCAGAACCGTGGAGCGCCATGGATGGCGCGACCGAGCCCTACAAGGACGTATTAACGGGCGTGTTCTGAACAGTACCCCGGTCCGGCGGATACTCCCAAACCAGAAGGCTACGAACTCAGCGCCCGACGACCTTCTCAGCCTCTTCCACCGGCGTATGCCGAACATCCTCACCCTTGACCATGAAGATCACATTCTCGGCAATGTTACAGGCGTGATCCCCCACCCGCTCCAAGGCGCGAAGAATCCACATCACCGACATACAGCGTGAAATGTTGCGGGTGTCTTCCATCATGAACGTCAGCAACGTCCGCGTGGCAGCCTGGTACTCCTCGTCTACCCGCTTGTCTTCCTTCATGATCCGCAGCGCCTGCTCCGAATCCAGACGGGCAAAGGCGTCCAGGGCATCGTGCAACATGCTCAAAACATGATTGCCAATGTGGCGAACCTCCACGTAGCCACGAGGTGCCTGACCTTCCTCTGACAGCTTGATGGCGAACTTGGCAATTTTCTTCGCCTCGTCACCCACCCGCTCCAGGTCCGCCACCATTTTGATCACCGAAATCACCAACCGCAGGTCACGTGCGGTGGGCTGGCGACGAGCAATAATCAGGGTCGCTTCTTCGTCGAGGTCGATCTCCATCTGATCGACTTTCTTGTCCGTGGCACGAACTTCGTCCGCCAGGTGGCCATCGTTGTCCACCAGTGCGGTAATCGCGCGGTCGACCTGGGACTCCACCAGGCCGCCCATCTCAAGAAACTCGCTCTTCAGAGCCATCAGTTCGTCATTGAACTTATGCGAAATATGATCGCCGTAAACATCGTCCTTTTTATCTGGCATGACTGTGTTCTCCAGTGTTCAACAATACCGGCGTTAACCGAAACGGCCGGTGATATAGGATTCGGTGAGTTCGTGCTCGGGCGACGTAAACACCTTGTTGGTCTCGTTCACTTCCACCAGGTGCCCCAGATGGAAATACGCCGTTCGATTCGAGACTCGGGCTGCCTGCTGCATCGAGTGGGTCACGATGACGATGGTATAGCTCTCGGACATTTCAGCCATCAACTCTTCCACCCTTGCGGTTGCAATGGGGTCCAGAGCGGAGCATGGCTCGTCCATCAAAATGACCTCCGGGCTGACCGCAATGGCGCGCGCGATGCAGAGGCGCTGCTGCTGCCCACCCGACATCCCGGTAGCCGTCGCATCCAGGCGGTCCTTGACCTCCGACCACAGGCCGGCCTTGCGCAGACTGTTCTCGACGATGTCATCAAGATCGGATTTTCGATTGGCCAGGCCATGGATCCGGGGGCCGTAGGCCACATTGTCATAGATGGACTTGGGGAACGGGTTTGGTTTCTGGAACACCATACCCACCCGCGCACGCAATTCGACAACGTCCCGGCGACGATCATAGATGTCCTGATCGTCCAACTGCAGTGACCCCGTCACCTTGCAGATTTCGATGCTGTCGTTCATCCGGTTGAGGCATCTCAGGAACGTGGACTTGCCGCACCCCGATGGCCCGATAAAGGCAATGACCTCATTCTTCGCCACATCCAGGCTGATGTTCTTGATCGCCCGGGTATCACCGTAGGAAACGTTGACGTCGCGAAGCTTGAATTTGGCGTTGTCGGCAAACGGCTCTCCCACCGTTTTGCCTTCCTCAATAATCGTTTCCTCGGGCTGCTCCCGCACCGGAGTACCCGCTTCAATCTCTTGATGATCGGCTTCTTTGGCAATCGTTGGGTTCATAGTATTCATCGTTTATCTCCTTACCACCGACGCTCAAGGCGCTTGCGAAGCCAGATGGCCAGTGCGTTCATGCTAACCAGGAATGCCAGCAACACCATGATGGCTGCTGACGCACGTTCTATAAAGGCGAGCTCCGGGCTGCCCGCCCACAGGAAGACCTGAACCGGGAGCACCGTCGCCGAATCGAAAAAGCCGTCCGGAACATCAACGATGAACGCCACCATCCCGATCAGCAACAGCGGGGCAGTCTCGCCCAATGCCTGCGCCATACCGATAATGGAGCCGGTCAGCATTCCCGGCATGGCCAGCGGCAATACATGGTGCAGTACCACCTGCATTTTGGAGGCACCAATACCTTCCGCAGCCTCCCTGATCGAAGGCGGCACGCTCTTGATGGCCGCCCGGCTGGAAATGATGATGGTTGGCAGGGTCATCAGCGTCAGTACGAGACCGCCCACCACCGGCACCGATCTAGGCATGCCGAACAGGTTGATGAACACCGCCAGACCCAGCAAACCGAAGATAATCGACGGCACCGCAGCCAGGTTATTGATGTTCACTTCAATAAAATCCGTAAGCCTGTTCTGGGGTGCAAACTCTTCCAGGTAAATGGCTGCCGCAACCCCGATAGGGAACGACAGAACCAGCGTCACCAGCATAGTCAGCAAGGACCCGACGATCGCCCCAAGAATACCGGCGCGGGACGGATCACGGGAATCGCCGCTGCTAAAGAACACATCGTTGAAGGAGGTCTGCACAACCTCTTTTTCCACCAGTTGATCCACCCAGCGTTGTTGCCGGTCACTGAGTTTGATGGAATAGGCGTCGTCACCTGCATGTTTGACGTAGACATCAACGTCGGTGTGCGCCAGAACGGTGAGCGTTTGGGTGGTTCCAAGCCACTCGGGGTTCTGCTCAAGCATGTCACGCAGCTCATTGGACGCGTAGGGGTTCAGCAGATCACGAACGGCGTCCCTGTTCTCTTCCGTTGCGCCCGGCACCTGTCTGATCAGCGCCTGCAACAACGGCTCCACAAAATCAGCCATCTTTATCTGCTTTTTATCCGTGGCGTCGTCCAGATACATCATTTCACCATCGAGTTCGACTTCCATGGTGATGGTGGTTTTGGTGAAGCCGGTATAGCCTTTGCCAATAATGTCGACAAACAGCACCACCAGGGCAGACAGCGCAATCGCAATCGCCAGTATGCCGTAGGCCCGGAACCGTCTTTCCTTGCGGTAACGCCGCTTGAGTGACTGGCGGACAATCTCCGCCTGTGAACGTTGATCAGTCATACTGTTCCCGATATTTGCGAACGATTTTCAGGGCCACCACATTCAGCAACAGGGTAGCGAGGAAGAGCATCGCGCCGAGGGCAAAGGCCGCCAGGGTCTTGGCGCTGTCGAATTCCTGGTCGCCGGTCAGCAGGGTGACAATCTGTACGGTCACCGTGGTAACGGTTTCCAGCGGGTTCGCCGTCAGGTTCGCCGCGAGGCCCGCGGCCATGACCACAATCATGGTTTCACCAATGGCCCGGGACACCGCCAGCAGCACCCCGCCCATGATGCCGGGCAGTGCCGCCGGGAAAATCACCTTCTTCATGGTTTCCGACTGGGTCGCGCCCAAAGCCAGGGAGCCATCACGCAGGGTCTGCGGTACCGCGTTGATGACGTCGTCCGACAGTGAAGACACAAACGGAATGATCATGATGCCCATGACCCCACCAGCGGCGAGCGCACTCTGGGACGAGGCATCGATACCCAGAGAGGCCGCGAAGTTACTGATGAACGGCGCGACGGTAAGTGCTGCAAAGAAGCCGTAGACCACCGTCGGGATACCCGCCAGCATCTCAAGCAAAGGCTTGACCACACCGCGCACTTTCTTGTTGGCGTACTCCGAGAGGTAAATTGCCGACAGCAATCCCACCGGCACCGCAACCAGCATCGCAATCGCCGAAATCAGCAGCGTGCCGGTGAACAGCGGGATCATGCCAAAGGCGCCCTGGGCTGCCACCTGATCTGCTCGTAATGCGGTTTGCGGGCTCCACTGGGAGCCGAAGATAAACTCGGTGAACGGAATCTTCTGAAAGAACCGGAAGGTTTCAAACGCCACGGAGAAAATGATTCCGATGGTGGTCAGAATCGCCAGCGCGGCACAGGCGAAAAACAGCCACTTCAGGATCGACTCCACTTGTGTCCGGGCGTTCAGTGCCGGGCGAACCCGGAGCCAGCCCAAAAATCCCGCCAGCACAGAGACGGACACCACCAGGGTGGTCATGAACATCCGGCTCTGTTCCCTCAGCGCCTTCAGTCGCTCTGCAGCTTCAACAATGGGTGCTTCCGCAAACCCCGGAGGCAGGCTACCACTGGCCACGTTGCTGATCTTGCTCAACAGAAGACTCGCCTCGCCCTCGGACGCCGGCAACATTTCCTGTGGCAGGGAGCCAATAACCAGGGTCTGGATAACTTTTCCCTGGAACGCTGCCCAGAGCCCAAGCACCAGCAGCGCGGGAATGCCGCACCACAAAGCCGCTCGTGCCCCGTAATAAAAGGGCAGGGACTTGAGATGACGAATGCCCCCCATCGGCATCGCCAGTGACCGCGATCGGGCATAGCCCAAGCCGTAGGCAACCATCGACAGCACGATGGTCAGTAAAAGCAGATTGGCCGGTTGCATGAAAATTCCCGTAACAAGCTAAAAAGGACCACAAGTGTAATCATTCGGAAAACAGGACGCACATGCCGCTTTCCAGACGTGCAAAAGGGCGCGAGCCTTTCAAAGACCCGCACCCTTGTCAGTCAACACCTTGTCGACTGGCTTACATCAGTTCTTCCTTGGCCAGGTTAGGCATGTCAGATGCCTTGTCCTGCAGCTTCATCAGCGCGTCGCGCGGAGGAACGATCAGGCCAACGTCCTTCAGGTAGCCATTCTTGCCCATGGCGCTCGGGCTCGCAAAGAACTCGGCGTATTCCGCGATACCCGGAACCACACCAACGTGGGCTTTCTTGACGTAGAAGAACAGTGAACGGGCAACCGGGTATTCGTCTGCCGCAATGGCTTCAGCCGTCGGTACCTTGCCGTTCAGCGTTGCAGCCTGCAGACGGTCAGCGTTCTCTTCCAGGAAGCTGTAACCGAACACACCGTAAAGGCCTTTGTCGTCGATCAACTTCTGAACGATCAGGTTATCGTTCTCGCCGGCTTCGATGAACGCGCCATCTTCACGAACGCTCTGACACACGCCTTCCATGTCGTCTTCGCTCATGTCGGCAACCGCTGGCAGATCTTCACAGCCTCCCTGCAGGGCCAGCTCGTTGAAAGAATCACGGGTACCGGAGGTGGGAGGCGGTCCCATCACACGAATGGCAACGTTTGGCAGGCTGGAGTCAATGTCGCTCCACTTTTCGTAGGGGTTATCAACCAGCTTGGTCTCATCGTCCGGTGAAGGAACCTGCTTGCCCAGGGCCAGGAAAAGCTGCTCAAGGGTGATGTCCAGGTTATCGGCTTTCTGCGAGCTGGCAATCACGATGCCGTCAGAACCGATGCGGAATTCGGTGATGTCTTTTACACCGTTTTTCTGGCAAAGATCGTACTCAGACGTCTTCATGCGACGTGACGCATTGGTGATGTCCGGATGCTGGGTGCCGATACCGGCGCAGAACAACTTCAGGCCGCCACCAGAACCGGTTGACTCAAGCTTCGGAGTCGGGAAGTCAGTTGAAGAACCAAAGCGCTCAGCCACAACCGTCGCGAACGGATAAACAGTAGAGGAACCGACGATGCTGATGGTGTCGCGCGCCATGGCAGGAGTCGACACGGCGGCAATGCTACCGGCCAGTGCCACAGTTGAAAGGGCTGTTCTAAGTTTGATCACGTTGAGTCTCCATTTGTCACGTTGACTTTATTTACGGGTTTGCTTCACCGATGTGTGAACAATAAAGGCACTCTATGACAACTTTGTTACAGCCATTGAAATATAGAACAGGACGTTCAATTTTTCTTGCAGACGCGGCGCAGGCCGCTAACATGCGGGGTACTAAAACAATTCCGAACTGATAAGGTTGAATCCATGACGGCGCTTGATGACGACAAACCCACGCCCCGGGGCGAACTGGTAATCCAGGTAATCCCTCTTCCCTCAGACACCAACCCCAACGGCGATGTGTTCGCCGGCTGGCTGGTTAAACAGATGGATATTGCTGCGGCAACGCTCGCGGGGCGAATTTCACAGGGCCGCAACGCCACTGTGGCCATGGACAGGATGGAGTTTCTTTCGCCGTTGCGGGTGGGATCCCAGGTTGGCTGTTACGGTGAGTTGGTGGAAGTGGGGCGCAGCTCCATGAAAATCAACATTGAAGTCTGGACCCTGGACCGCACCGCCAAGGCCCCGCGCAAGGTAACCGAAGGTCTCTTCATTTATGTGGCCATCGACGAGCATGGCCGCATCCGGGAAGTTCCCGACCAGGCCACCTGATCAGGTGGCAGGAACTGGCCGCTTCTCCGGTAAGAACATCGAGAGTATCGCCGCTGCTGCCACCAGACCCGCGGATATCCACAAACAGGCTTGCAGCCCGTAGGCCTGATAAACCCAGCCGGACAGGATCGTTCCCAGCAAGCGGCCGGCGGCATTCGACATATAATAGAAACCCACATCCAGCGAGACACCATCCCCTCGCGCATAGCTGACAATCAGGTAACTGTGCAGCGACGAGTTGATGGCAAAGAGTACCCCGAATAGCAGCAGGCCGCCGATCACCACGAACTGGGGCGACCAGCCCACCATAAGACCAACCGCAATACCGGCTGGCATTAACGCTAATGCCGCCGCCCAAATCATGGCGGGCTGCCGGCCTTCCATATTCCCGGTAATACGCGGCGCAAGGGCCTGGATAAAGCCGTAGCCAATCACCCAGGTGGCCATGAAGCCACCCACTTTCCAGAAATCCCAGCCAAACACGGTGTGCAGATAAACCGGCAGAGCCACCACAAACCACACATCCCGGGCGCCAAACAGAAACATTCGAGCAGCAGACAGCACGTTGATGGCCCGGCTCTTGGACAGAATTTCGCGAAACTTCGGCTTTGCCTTGCTCTTGCCCAGGTCCTGCCCCAACAGGAAAAAACTGGCCAGCCACACCACACTCAGGGCCACCGCCATGATAACGACCGCGCCCTGGAACCCGGCAGCCATCAGCAGGACACCACCGAGGAAAAAGCCCACACCCTTCAGGGTGTTCTTCGATCCGGTGAGGATGGCCACCCATTTGTACAGAGTGCCCTGCTGCTCATCTGGCACCAGAAGCTTAATGCCGCTCTTGGCGGACATCTTGTTCAGGTCTTTGGCGATACCGGAGATGGCCTGAGCCGCCATCACCCAAGGCACCGTCAGCATGGCCGCCGGCACCGCCAACATGGCGAGAGCGGCAATCTGAAGGAACAGCCCGATATTCATGGTTCGGTTCAGCCCCATGCGAGCGCCCAAATAGCCACCCACCAGGTTGGTCACCACCCCGAAGAACTCGTAAAAAATGAACAGCAGGGCAATTTCCAGCGGTGAATAGCCGAGCTGATGGAAATGCAACACCACCAGCATCCGCAAGGCCCCATCCGTCAGGGTGAAGGCCCAGTAATTACCGGTGATGACCAGGTACTGTCGGATGGCAGCAGTCATATCAGGCAGAGCCTACCCGGCGCGCCAGTTCTGCGGTGCGGTTGGCGTAGCCCCATTCGTTGTCGTACCAGGCGTAGATTTTCACCTGGGTACCATTCACCACCATGGTGGAGAGGGCATCAATAATGGAGGAACGAGGGTCGGTTTGGTAATCGATGGACACCAGCGGGCGCTCTTCGTAGCCCAGAATGTTTTTCAGATCGCCCTCAGCAGCCTCTTTTAGCAACTGGTTTACGGTATCGCGATCCGTGGGTGTTTCCACCTCGAATACGCAGTCGGTCAGCGAGGCATTCGTCAATGGCACCCGAACGGCATGGCCATCCAGACGGCCCTTCAACTCCGGAAAGATTTCGATAATCGCGGTGGCGGAACCGGTGCTGGTTGGAATCAGGGAACTGCCACAGGCGCGGGCCCGCCGCAGGTCCTTATGGGGTGCATCGATGATGGTTTGGGTGTTGGTCAGGCTATGGATCGTCGTGATGGAACCATGCTTGATACCCAGCTTCTCGTGGATGACCTTCACCACCGGCGCCAGGCAGTTGGTGGTACAGGAAGCAGCAGTGACAATACGGTCATTGGCCGGGTCAAAAATGCCGTCGTTCACGCCCACCACAATGTTTTTGGCCCCAGCCTCTTTCACCGGAGCGGTCACCACCACGCGCTTGACGCCCTGATCGAGATACGCCTGGAGCACGTCCACTGTTTTCATTTTTCCGCTGGCTTCAATCACCAGATCGCAGCCGGACCAGTCGGTCTCTCCAATGGTTTTATTGCGGGTGACGCGAACCGATTTACCGTCGATAACGATACTGTCGCCGTCCACACCCACTTCGTGGTCCCAGCGGCCATGAATACTGTCGAAGTTCAGCAGATGCGCCAGCGTCTCGGCATCGGCGCCCGGATCGTTGATCGCTACAAATTCCATCTCCGGCCACTGCCACGCTGCCCGCAGGGCCAGGCGACCGATTCGACCGAATCCATTTATTCCGACTTTGATCTTGCTCATGATGTGCTCCAGAAAGCGTTATCCATTAAATACACCGCACAACCGGCCTGTCGGGCATGACAGAAAGGCGTTCAAGTTCCTCAGTGATCAGGGCGGGATTGCTATCGGCAGTTACATCCAGAACCCGCGATAGCCACTGCGGCATCCGGGGGTTCAGCGAATAGTACATCCACTGCCCCTGGCGCTCTGCATCCAGCAGGCCCGCCTCCCGCAGGGTGGCCAGGTGCCGGCTGGCCTTGGGCTGGGAAATATCGAGGGCGGCGGTGAGTTCACACACACACAGTTTCGTTTCCTGCCGAACCAGCATCAGCGCAGCCAGGCGAAGCTCGTCACCCAACGCTTTGAATACCTTCACCGGGTCAAAGTTCACCGGCTTCATTCCGGTTTCTTTTCTGTGTACCAAAGTAAACAGGCCAATGCGCTCGCGGATTTCCTTGAGGGTCAGTGCGAAGGTGGCATGGCGCCCGCTTGGCACCGGGTCCGGGAAGTCCCAGGCGATTTGCTGGGCGGGCTGACAGACGTTGCCACACTCGTTGGCAGCTTTTTCACAAAGGGTAATCACATAATCCCAATGCTCACTTTCAACGCTTGCCAGCGATTTACTCTGCAAACCCTCGACGGAAAAGCCCGACTCAGAGAGCACCTGCAACGCCATCGGATGGGGTTTGTCAGGCTCAGTCCCGGCACTCGCCACTTCAAACTGGTCACCGGCCAGTTCCCTTAGCAAGGCTTCCGCCATCAATGACCGGGCACTGTTGGCGGTACAGACGAACAAAACGCGGCGCTTCATATGCAAATTTCCATATATTCGTTTTTATGCATATTCATTTTATTGCATAATATCCGCATGATTTTAACGAGTAAAGGACCCTTTCATTACATGAGCTCCCATGACCTCCCCAATATTGACCTGACCAGCTCCGCAAACCAACTGAGGAGCTGGTGAAGTTCACCTTGCTGATTCGGGACCGCAGCGATTACCTGACGAACCGCTATTCCGAGCGGGTGGAAAGCGCCGATGAAGTCTCAAAACGCGTCAATCAACGTTCCATGTAAGAGAGAAGTCATGAGCAGCAACGCAGAAACCACAACCGAAGACTCCGGCGGAGGCATGGATCTGTTCGGGAAGTACCTGTCGGTCTGGGTGGCGCTGGCGATCATCGCTGGCGTGACCCTTGGGCAACTGGCACCTACGGTTCCGGAAACCCTGTCCCGATTCGAATACGCTCAGGTGTCGATCCCTATTGCCATTCTGATCTGGGCCATGATCTTCCCGATGATGGCTCAGATCGATTTCAGTGCCGTCGTCGGTGTACGCAAGGAGCCAAAAGGCCTGGCCATCACCACCATTGTGAACTGGCTGATCAAGCCGTTCACCATGTTCGCGATCGCCTGGTTCTTCCTGATGGTGGTGTTCGAGCCGCTAATTGCACCGGACCTGGCCAGCGAATACCTGGCCGGCGCCATCCTGCTGGGCGCCGCGCCTTGTACCGCCATGGTGTTTGTATGGAGTTATCTCACCAAAGGCGATGCCGCCTATACCCTGGTGCAGGTGTCCCTGAACGACATCATCATGCTCTTCGCCTTCGCGCCCGTTGTGGTGTTCCTGTTGGGCATTTCCGACATTCAGGTACCCTGGAACACGGTTATCCTCTCCGTGGTGCTGTACATTGTCATTCCCCTGACCGCTGGCTACCTTACTCGCCGCGCCCTGATCGCAAAGCGCGGGCAAGGCTGGTACGACGAGGTGTTCATGAAACGCCTGGGGCCGGTCACCCCGGCAGCGCTGATCGTTACCCTGGTACTGCTGTTTGCGTTCCAGGGCGACGTTATCCTGAACAATCCGCTGCATATCGTGCTGATTGCCGTGCCGCTGATTGTGCAGACCTTCCTGATTTTCTTCCTGGCCTACGGCTGGGCCCGCTTATGGAAGGTCCGTCACTGCATCGCTGCGCCCGGGGCCATGATTGGCGCCAGCAACTTTTTCGAGTTGGCAGTTGCGGCAGCCATTGCACTGTTCGGTCTGCAATCGGGGGCTGCATTGGCAACGGTGGTTGGCGTTCTGGTTGAAGTTCCGTTGATGCTGGTTCTGGTTCGGATTGCCAATCAAACCCGGGGGCGGTTTCCGGCCTAGTTTGGGGCCGCTCAATAAGTCCACCTTTAAACAAAGCGGACATTCGCCCGCCTGGCTGTGATCAAGCTTTAGACCGAAGCATCGATTCCGGTTTAAAACGACTTCAAGCTGGACTTTCACACTCCGGTCCACATGACACACCCCAGCCTCAAACCACCCACAAGCGCGGGAAAAGAATCTCAATCGAGCTCGGAGACAGATCCAGTTTTAAAGGCTTGCGAGGAGGCGCTTGGATCAACGCTGCTTCTTTCATTTGTTTGACAATAGTGTGCATGGTTCTCTCCTCTACACCTAATCTAGCTTTCGCATCGCTGCGAGTTAGTTCCCCGCCTCGAATCAGTTCCTTATACAAAAGACGCGTTCCCGGATGGAGTTTCGGTAAGCGCACTCCTCGCTCAATTATCATCTCCTGCTTGCACCTAAGATCAAAAAATACGTCAATTCTCTGATCAAGAGCTTGGGGATCCAGCAGGCTACTAAAGTATTTCAACTGATCAATTGCCGTATCGATAAAATACTCAGTAAACGCCATCAATCCACGATCAGAGAGAACACCTCTGCCATCGCTGCTACCTTGGCGCGGCATATCAGCTTGCGCGAGTGCTTTATAATAAGCTTCAGTATCACGACCAAAACCACGACTCATAGACCACAAACCAATGCCCCCAAGTCCTGCTTGGCGTAGATATAGGTCGGTGAACAGGCGCGCCACGCGCCCATTACCATCTAAGAACGGATGAATATAAAGCAGCCGATGATGTGAAGCTGCAGCTGAAAGCATGGCTTGAGAAGCTCTCACCTTGTCCAGGCGATAGTATTCATGAAACCGATTAAGCATACTTGGAACTTCTTCGTAAGGCGGCGCAAGATGTTGCCCAACCGTCACATCAACTTGACGCAGCTGACCTGGCACTAGATCGTACTCTTTGCCACTTTTCTCATCCTTTATCTTCAGTAGCTCTTCAGGGGCCCCTGAGTAGAAGTCATGATGTAGCTGCTTGAGCGTCTCCGGATGGCTCGCCTCCCTCCCGCTCATGCCACCTTGGCTCAATCTCGCTTCGACCTCTAAAAGACGCTTTACCTCTCTGAGATCTTCATCTTCTACGATATCTGGCATTTCCTGAGCCCTTATAAGCTCAGCGGGCTCCGTTGAGTTTCCCTCAATTTTGCATGAATAATAGGCATTCACATTGCGGAGCAGTTCCTCAATGGGTTCCCGAAGCGAGCGCGGGATAGACGAATTGAGGGACGCGTCCATCTGCATCATGCTGACGACTTTGGCATCAAGTTCGCTCGAGATCTTATCTAGATCTATGTATCGAGTTACATTTATCATTTGCCGGTTAATTCCTATAAAAATACATTTTAAAACATGCATTTAATGCTTAATTAGATTTTTCGTTGCAATTATACATTGCGGTTAAATTTTGGGCAATTTTTTTTGCGTTCGTGCAGCACGAAGTTGATCAGAACGGCTACATGGCAGAGGTGGCCATGCTTGGCTAAGCTATTGTTCTATAGCTTCATATTCAGTGAGTTTGATAATTCACCTTCAATAAAAAAACGCAGTCAAATTTCCCCAATGCAGAGCTCGCTTGCAGCTTCCCAAGAGAATTGAAGGGGACCGAATACAACGTCGTTTCTCGATACGAGCAATGGTTTCTTGTGATTCAGGGGGAATTTGGAGGGGCTTGGGGAACATAGGAAAGCGGAAATGCCTGACATTACCGATCAAGATGGCTACATCGTCTGCGCTCACTCGCCGTTTGAAGAGTTTGTTGGCTCGCTCATCTCGCATGTCAGGCAAATGGGACCTGCCTGGCATGGCATGAATTTGAATTCACGTTCAAAGGAATCTTCGGCAAGTCTATGGTGATCCCGTCAATTTATTGTGGCTCCTAGCCAAACGGTCTCAGTGACTGCTTGAGGTCTGGAGTTGGAAACTATTCGAATGAATGGGTCAAAACTTAACGACAAGCGTCACGCGGATGATCTTTACGTCGCTCTGCTCTCTGAAACCCATAGACGAGGAATGTTTGGCAGGCCGGAGGGAGTCGACCGTCTTTAAATGGAAGAGCAGGACGGTGTTGAATATAACAGCCATTCTGGAGCTCGGCTGGTGTATCTAAATTTTATTTTGGTCCTCTGAAGCGGTTGGCCCGCTTACGGGCGCCTGTGACGTTTATTCTCATGGTAATGAGCTGTTCGCTGGCCGTGTAGAACTCACTCGCAAAGCTCAAGGACATCTTGTTCCGTACAATATGAAGAGCCGCTTCCTCCGAGACAAGCAAGGCGGGACCGAGCCAGTTTGCCTCTTCCTCCATGGACCTAACTTCGCTATTAAAGTTGCGCTCCCCATCGCCTGTAAATGGAGGAGTAGGAGGATGTAGCAAAATTGCGTGGCTTAACTCGTGCGCAATATTGGCCGCTTGTCGGTATGGATGATGAGCATCGTTATGGACGATTAAACGTTTCCTGCCCTCAAAAACGGAGACTGCAGAGAACTTATCTTGAGCACCGTTGGACAAAACGGAAACTGCCCGCGGATCGCTAACAGAGAATTCACTCAACGGAAGAATTGGGATTTCCAACAACCTCGCCAATTCCCACGGGCAGAGTGGCTCGTAGGATTGTCTCCCGAGCTCTACTCGCATCTCTTTGGCGTATTTATTGGCTTCACTTTTAAATCCACGCCTTAGTGCCATGAACTACGGTTCCAAGTTAATGATTTCTCAACTTTTCGTGAGCTGTTCGAACAATCGCCTCTATTGCCACTTTAGCATCCGAAGATAAGGTTGGGTCAGCTCTGAACAGAGCAGCAACGTCCTCTATTGAGTTCTCTGCGAGTTTCGAATCGCGTGTATCCCGCTGAATAAAATTGTCCACTTTCAACTGCGACCATGCCGCTAGTGCCGCCAACGTGTCCACGTCGGGCCGCTTTCCTTGTGCCATACGAGTGAGAGTGGAAGCACTAACACCAGCCTCTTCTGCCATCTTCCTCCAAGTTATCTTCTTGTTATTACGGGCTTTATCTAAGGCTTCAAAAAATGCGTCAGCATCAAATTGACCTTTGGGCATAATTTTTTCCAGTTTTATAGTTGCAACAGTGTTCGACATATGAAATTATTGTTTTGCGAGTTTCAGTCTAGCAACTAATTTGCATAGATGAAATAGAAAATCCAAGATCGTAATAGAGGAATTCTGATCATGAACCCAGACAAAAAGTTGGTCACTATCATTGTTGAAGCAACTCCTCACGAGTGGCCCAAAGGTGAGATTTCGTATGACGAGGTGGTGGCGCTAGAAGTGCCCGGTCACAGCCCTGAATCTCAAACCACTTATTCGGTTATGTACGAACGGGGCCAAGGCAATAAGCCTGCCGGCTCGCTGTTTCCTGACGCGTCAGTAAAAGTTAAAGAAGGTATGGTGTTCCATGTTTCAGAAACTGGTCAATCTTAATAGCGACTTGGGGGAGTTGGTCGATAGAGGCTACGCGCTATCGATCGACACCACAAACCACCTAATCGTGCATGATATTCCCTACCTAGACAGCGAGGGGCAGTTGAGGATAGGTGCGATTGTTTGCAAGTTGAAATTTCTTGATAAATTTCGCTTTGAACAGAATGACCACCAAATCTATTTTGCCGGAGATACCCCATTTGCTGCGGATGGAAATCCGGTTCGAGGACTGGGAGGGGGATCCTGCACAATTAATCTCAGCCCAACCTTTAACGATGTCGTCGTCCAGCGGTCCTTCTCGGTAAAGCCCAAAGGGGCTGGAAAATACAAGGACCATTTTCATAAGTTGGAAACGTATGTTGGCATGATCTCTGGCCCAGCCATCAATAAGCACAACGCCAACCCCTACACTTTTCGTTTGCGAGAAGAGGTTTTGGAAGACCCTGTGTTCAAATTTCGGGATACTCTTACCAGTCGTTCTGATCTAGGAGATCTTTCAGAGAAACTCTCGAACGAAGTGGTTGCAATAATAGGCTTGGGAGGAACAGGTGCCTATCTATTGGACTTCTTATCCAAAACCCCGGTAAAAGAAATTATCGGATTCGATCACGATTACTATCACGTGCACAACACGTATCGCTCTCCTGGACGGCTAGATGAAGAAGAGTTAGGCCTTCCGAAAGCTGAAGTTTACAAGCGCCGCTACCAAAATTTCCGCCATGGTTTATCCCTAGAAAACCAATGTCTCGATGAAGAATCAAGCCATTTGCTCGGAAGTGTCACCTTTGCCTTCGTATGCGTCGACAATGGAGATTCGCGTAAGGAAATTTTAGATATTTTGATTCGAATGAAAATACCGTTCATTGATACTGGGCTGGGTGTGAAGAGAAGTTTAGTTGGCGATCTAAGTGGGATGCTCAGGACTACGTACTTTTCCACCGAAGACGCTAATAGGGTAAGGGAGAAGAAGTGCGCAAATGAATCTGAAGACCCTAATAATCTTTACAAATCAAATATCCAGATCAGTGAACTAAATGCTTTAAACGCCTGCATGGCGATACTGCAATACAAGCAAATCAAAGGGTTTTATGAGGGAGAAAATCGCACTTTTGATACTCGTTTTAATGTGGGTTCGTTCTTGATGGTGAGGGAAAATACATTCAATGAAAATGAAGATTGAATATGTACATTACATGCCCAAGATCCTAGAGAATGGTGTGCTCTATGTATCCCAGGAGTTCAATACGGCAGCGCACCTGTGCGCGTGCGGATGCGGTGAGAAGGTGAGAACGCCTTTAACTCCAACTGAATGGCAGCTTACTAATTCTGAGCAGGGACCATCTCTGAAACCTTCAGTCGGTAACTGGCAGCTACGCTGCAAGTCTCATTACTGGATAGCCAATGGCAATATTCTCTGGGCTAGCGAGTGGACTAGCGCCGAAATTGAGGAAGGTCGAAAGTTCGAACAGTTGCGGAGGAGAAACTACTTCAGGGAGCGTGAACAGAGTGTGCACGTGACAATATTTGAAAAAATTTGGCAGCGGATTAAACGTTGGTTAAGTTGAAGCTTTATTGCCGTTGATTAAGTGATGTTGAATCCAAATCAGACCTCCTCGGACTCGATAAGCAGGTGTCGGGAAATGCGAGCCCGTTTCTTCGAGACCAGTGATGCGGCCTCTAAAAATTTCTAGTTGTTCTTTTCAATTTGTACCCGGCGTAGATTGTGATCAGCATGAAAGTTTAGCCCAATGTGCTACGTGGTACCGAAATAGCGTGGCAATTTGGTGGCCACATCCTGAGTCACTTCACCCTGGTCATAAACGAAGTCTTTTACGTGCTGTATTGAAACACATAGCTCTTTTGCCAACTCCCCCACGCTCATGCCAAGGGAATCCAGAAAATCCTCCTGCAAAATCTCTTTTGGGTGGATACGGCGCATGTTGACCCACGGCGGGGCGGTGGCGGGAATCGAATTTCATTCAAAGAATTTGTGGACAACTACCATCCGTTTCTTTTCTTCCTCTTTGATTCGGCGAGGCCTCTATGGAGTCCCCAAAGGGACAAAACATACCCGATTAACCAAATTGCTGAATTTGACTTGCGACGTGGTTGGCTTCACCGAATGTTCGCTTTGCGACCATAGCTATTCTATGACTTCATCACCAGCAGCACGGGTATGGGACAGCCTTTAAACAATTTTGTGGAGCCATGGATGCCGGAAGATAAGCGACTTAAGATGGCTCGAGCGCTTCTTTGGAAAGGCCGTCCCATGCCTGGACCAACTCCCGAACTATCAGCTTTAGCAAACAAAGCTCACTCCCGATCTCAGCATGCCTCCAACGGCGCGTAGGCCAACACCAGCCACTTAGCACCCTCATCAAAGTTCACCTGCACCCGGGTATGATGACCAGAACCCTCGGAGTTCATCACGATACCTTCGCCAAACTTTGGATGGCGTACCCGCTGGCCCAGGCTGAACCCCGTACCAACGTCCGGTTCCTGGCTGAACAGGCCCTCATTGGGCCGGGCCATCATTGCTGGCCGGCTGACGGTATTCCGCAGCCGCACTTCCTGAATGCAGTCACCGGGAATCTCACGGACAAACCGCGACAGGGCATGAAATTTTTCCTGGCCGTACAACCGGCGGGACTCCGCGTAAGTAAGCACCAGCTTTTGCATGGCCCGGGTAATGCCCACATAGGCCAGGCGACGCTCTTCTTCCATCCGCCCCGGTTCTTCCAACGACATACTGTGGGGAAACAGGCCTTCCTCCACACCGGCCAGGAATACCAGCGGAAACTCCAGGCCCTTGGCGGAATGAAGGGTCATAAGCTGCACGCAGTCCTCATTCGCTTCCGCCTGAGCCTCGCCGGCGTCCAGCGCTGCCTGGGCGATGAATTCCGACAGCGGATCAACGCCCTCCTCCACCTCATAATCCGACAGGGCATTCACCAGTTCTTCCAGGTTCTCCACCCGCGCCTGCCCCTTCTCACCCTTTTCGCTGGCGTGGTAATCCTTGAGGCCACTCAGTTCCAGGGTTGTCTTCATCAGCCCGTGCAGAGAGGCATCGTCCACCATCTCCGTCAGGCGTTCGATAATGCCCATGAAGGATTGCAGACCGGTCTTGGCGCGGCCCTTGACCTGGCCGGCTTCCAGCAGCCGCTCTGCGGACTCCCACAGTGAGATACTGCGCTCGGTGGCGAACGCGCGCATGTCCGCCAGGCTCTTGGCGCCGATACCGCGGGCGGGAATGTTCACCACGCGTTCAAACGCTGCATCGTCCCGGCGATAGTGCACCAGACGCAGATAGGCGATGGCGTTGCGGATTTCCTGGCGGTCGTAGAATCGCAGGCCGCCGTAGACCCGGTAGGGAATGCCCTGGCGGATCAGGGATTCTTCCAGCACCCGGGACTGGGCGTTGGAGCGGTAGAGAATGGCCGACTCGCTGCGCAGGTTGCCCTCGTTGACCCAGCTACCAATGGTGTCGGCGATGTAGTTGGCTTCGTCCTGCTCGTTGAAGGCCGCATACAAACTGATGGGCTCGCCATCCGGGCCGTCGGTCCAGAGTTCCTTGCCCAACCGGCCCTGGTTGTTGGCAATCACCGCGTTGGCGGCTTTCAGGATCAGTTGAGTGGAGCGGTAATTCTGTTCCAATCGCACCATCCGGGCGTTGGGAAAGTCCCGCTGGTACTGCTGGATGTTTTCGATTTTCGCGCCTCGCCAGCCGTAGATGGACTGGTCGTCGTCGCCCACCACCGTTAGCGGCACCCGGTTCCCGGCCAGGATCTGCAGCCAGGCGTACTGGATGGTATTGGTGTCCTGAAATTCGTCCACCAGGATCTGCTGGAAACGGCTCTGGTAGTGGCTCAGTAGTTCCGGACGGTACAGCCAGAGTTCGTGGGAGCGTAGCAACAGCTCGCCAAAATCCACCAAGCCGCTTAGGTTGCAGAGCTTTTCGTACTGGCGGTAAACCGTCAGCATTGTGGCCGTGAAATGATCGCCCGGATTTTCCTGGATGTGTTCCGCCCGCAGCCCTTCGTCCTTCTGGCCGTTGATAAACCACTGGGCCTGCTTCGGCGGCCAGCGGCTTTCATCAATCTGCAGTTCACGCATCACGCGCTTGATCAGCCGCAGCTGGTCGTCGCTGTCCAGCACCTGGAAGTTCTCTGGTAGGCCGGCGTCCTGGTAATGGGCCCTGAGCAACCGGTGGGCAATGCCGTGAAAGGTGCCAAACCAGAGGCCCCGAGCCGGAATCTGCATCATCTGCTCAATGCGGTAGCGCATTTCCTTCGCCGCTTTGTTGGTGAAGGTCACCGCGAGTATGCCCGTCGGCGGCACCTTGTCCACCTGCATGAGCCAGGCAATCCGGTGCACCAGCACCCGGGTTTTGCCACTGCCCGCACCTGCCAGCACCAGCAAATGATCATTCTGGGCCGTTACAGCCTCGCGCTGGGCGTCGTTCAGGGCGTCGATAATGTGGGAGACATCCATAGAGATCCGGTCGCTACTGGTTAAATGAACAGGTGCGGAATTATAACAGGAGAAAGGAGGGTTTGCCGGATGCGGGTGAGTTGGGATTATCAGCACACATGTAAGGTACCGATACAGAAAATGTGAACACTTTTTATGAAACTGGCGTCAACTTGGGTATACTCGCCACCGCGGGTTGCCCGGAAGAACTTCCTGTTCCTCTGCTGGCCACCGTTTTCCCGCACCAGACAAATTGCAGGGGCAAGACATAAGTCCCCTGAAGCCAGGAAGGCGCCCGCATCTAGCGACCAGACATCAAAGGAGATGATGTACGATGTACTCCGTATACCGAAGCACTGCCCGTTTTGCCTTTTCCGCCCTTGCACTGACCGCCACCCTGTCGTTTCCCACCATGGCCGATGACAGCCAGCGAATTGACCAGCTGGAACAACGGCTGGATTCCATGCAGAAGCAGATGACCGAATCGAGCCTGGAAAAGGTTCGCCTTAACGGTTTTTTCAGCACCGGCTATACCCGCGCTAATAATGACGCCGGCTACGACGAGGCAACGGAACAATCCGACCTTGAAACCCTCAGCCTGTTCGGCCTGCAGAGCACCTTTTCACTGAGCCGCAACACCGACGCGGTATTGCAACTGGTGTCCCGTGGTAGCGAAGACTGGGACACGGAACTGGAATGGGGCTACCTGCGACACCAATTCAACAATGGCTCCGAACTGCGGACCGGTAAAATGCGCCTGCCGCTGTTTATGGAATCCGAGACCCTGGAGATTGGCTATGGTCAGCCCTGGGCGCGCCCACCCGAAGCGGTCTACGACCCGGTGCCGGTTCGCAGCTATCTGGGCGCCGATGCGGCCTATACCATCAACCTCTCTGGCTCATCCATTCAGACACGCGCCTTTGCAGGACACCTTGACGATGATGCCGCCTCCCTTGGCCAGACCGTCAATGTGGAGCTGCGTAACATAACCGGCCTGACCGCCAACTGGACCAATTACCTCTGGACTTTCCGTGGCGTGTACGCCCATGCAGAAGCCACCATCGGCGGAACACCACCGCTTGGTGACGAAGAAAAAACCGAGTTCATGGGATTGGGCCTGTCCTACGACGATGGCAGCTGGCTGCTGATGTCGGAACTGACACGGGTTGAGGTGGACGGATTTTACCAGGACACCGACTCCGCCTACATCACGCTTGGCTACCGGGTAAAGGAAGTCACGCCCTATGTAACGGCTTCCTGGGTCGAAAGCCAGGACAACTACGAGCGCGACGGCACGCCATTGGAGGTACTGGACGTTCGCCGCCAGGCCTACAGCCTGGGCTTCCGCTGGGACATGACCACCTCGGTTGCCATGAAGGTGGACTGGACCCACGCCCGGGGCTTTGGCAAAACCACTGGGGGCCTGATTGGCAACCAACTGGATGCCCTGGCCGGCAATCCCGGCGGTCGATTCGACAGCACCGACGTATACACCGTCCGGCTTGATGCCGCATTTTGATCAGGAGGGACACCATGGCGATTCGACGCGTATCCATGCCTGCATTGCTCATTGCGTTGTGCCTGTTGAGCAGTGTCTCGCGGGCGGAATTGGTGATCATCGGCCACCACGGTGGCCCGGATTCCATCACCGTGCAACAGGTGAAGGACATCTACCTGAACCGCAGCTCACGAATGCCTGACGGCCAGCGCGTGGTCGCGTTCCAGCTTCCAGCGGGCAACAGCATGCGGGATGAGTTCAATGACCTGATCACCGAGCGCAATGACGCCTGGCTGAAGTCGTTCTGGTCGCGGCAGGTTCTGACCGGAAAGGGCCATCCGCCGAGGGAGGTATCCTCGGCGAACAGCATGAAGAGTGTGGTGTCATCCACCCTGGGCAGTATCGGTTATCTCGATTCCACCCTGGTGGATGATTCCGTTAAGGTCCTGTTGACGCCGGAACCTTAAAACCCGCGCGGAACGGTCTGGGCCTCGACGAATTCGAACAGGCCTTCCAGGCCGCCTTCGCGACCAGTGCCGGACGCCTTCATGCCCCCGAACGGCGCTTCCGGCGTGGGTCCGGTACCGGTGTTCCAGCCGCAATGGCCAAAACGCAGCCCGGCGGCCACCCGCTGGGCGCGCTCCGCGTCGGCCGTGAACACGTATGACGCCAGGCCAAATTCGGTGTCGTTACCGGCATCGATAACCTCGTCCTCAGTGCGGAAAGTGGCCATGGGCACCAGCGGCCCGAAGGTTTCCTCGCGGGAGCAGCACATGTCCCGGGTCACCCCGGAAATGACCGTCGGCGGGAAGAACAGGTGGCCATCCCCAAGGTCTGCCGGCATTTTGCCTGCCACCAGTTCACCACCCCGCTCAAGGGCGTCTTCCACGTGGCGCTTCACCTTATCAAACCCGGCTTTGTTGATCAGCGGGCCGAGGTCAACGTCTTCCGTCAAACCATTACCCACGGTCATGCGATTGACCCGGTCGGCAAGTTTCTGACCGAATTCATCCACCACTTTCTCGTGAACGAAAATCCGGTTGGCGCAGACACAGGTCTGGCCGCCGCCCCGGAACTTGTTGGCGATCAGGTTATCAGCAGCGGCATCCAGGTCTGCATCGTCAAAGACAATAAACGGTGCATTGCCACCCAATTCCAGGGCCAGTTTCTTCACCTGATCTGCCGTATCCAGTATCAGCTTGCGGCCCACTTCGGTAGAGCCGGTGAAGCTGAGCATCGGCACGTCGGGGCTTTCGCACAGCACCTTGCCGATCACACTGGCCTTGCCCATAACCAGGTTGACCATGCCGTCTGGCAGATCGACGTGTTTGTCCATCAGCGCGAACAACGCAATCATCGTCAGCGGCGTCTCACTGGCCGGCTTGATCACCGACGGGCACCCGGCCGCCAGGGCGGCAGACAACTTCTTGGCGATCATTCCAATGGGAAAGTTCCAGGGCGTGATCAGGCCGGTAACACCAACCGGGCGGTAGTGCACTGTCCAGGTACAGTCTTTCGGCTTTTCGGGAATGGTATGGGCGTCCAGCGCCTGAATGTGTTTGGAGCAGTAATCGAAGAACCCGGCGGCGTAATCGACCTCACCCTGAGCTTCCTTCAACGGCTTGCCGTGCTCCATGCACAGAATGCGGCCCACTTCCTCTTTATTGGCCCTGAGTGCATCACGAATATCTTCCAGCCACTTGCGACGGGTTTCGATGGAATAGGGACTGGTTAAACGAAGCGCAGACTTGCCCGCTTCAACGGCCTTGTACACTTCACTTTCGGACATCGATGCCACACTGGCAACCACCTCACCCGTGGCCGGGTTATAGACATCGAAGGTGTTACCGTCCGGCGATTCAGACCAGCGACCGCCGATGTAGCCAGTCAGCTTGGGAAGCAGTGGTGACTCGATCATCTCGGCTCCTTTTCACAATGTTCTCGGATTGTATAAATTGGGGTTTGCGTCAGTGTGATATGTCTCTCATAGTGGATGCAGAAACCGCCACTGTAAAGTCAGACCATGGTGTTTTGACCAGCGCCGGCGGGGGCCTATACTCGAACCATGTCATTATCAGGAGGCAGGAACATGAAGGCGTTTTTTCATCCCGCGCAGGACCAACATCTTCCCAAGACCTACTTCACCCGCGGCCAGATGCGTCAGCCCCAGGAAGTTCCTGATCGCACCGCTCAGATGCTGGAAGGCCTGAAGGCCATGGGCATTCCGGTGTTGCAGCCTGCAGACCAGGGTGCCGGTGCGATTTCAAAGGTCCACGATCTGGGCTATCTGCGCTTTCTGGAGTCTGCCCACCGGCGCTGGGCAAAGATGGAAGACTGGGGTGACGAAGTGATTTCCAACATCTTCGTCCGATCACCAAACGCCCTCAAAGGCATCCTGGCGGAAGCTGCACGCTACCAGGCCGATGGCAGCTGCCCCATCGGAGCCAACACCTGGGATGCCGCCTACTGGTCGGCCCAGACAGCGCTCGGCGCCGCTGACGCCCTGGTTGCCGGCGAGCGCCATGCCTATGCGGTGTGTCGCCCACCGGGCCACCACGCCCGAAAGGACGCCGCCGGCGGCTTCTGCTACCTGAACAATGCCGCGATTGCCGCAGAACATTTGAAACCCCGTTATCCCAGGATCGCCATACTGGACACCGACATGCACCACGGCCAGGGCATCCAGGAAATCTTCTATGACCGCAGCGATGTTCTCTATGTCTCGATTCATGGCGACCCCACCAATTTCTACCCGGTGGTCAGTGGCTATGAGGACGAGCGCGGTGAAGGCGAGGGACTGGGCTACAACATCAACCTACCGATGCCCCACGGCTCCTCGGAGGAAGATTTCTTCGCCAAACTGGATGAGGCACTGGCCGCCATTCGACTGTTCCAGCCAGACGTGCTGATACTTACCCTGGGATTCGACATCTACCACAACGACCCCCAGGCCAAGGTATCAGTGTCTTCGGAAGGCTTCTGTCGCCTCGGTTCCGACATCCGTCGCACCGGCCTTCCCACACTGGTTGTGCAGGAAGGCGGCTATGACCTGGAAGCCCTGAGTGCCAACGTGCAGCAGTTCTTCAAGGGGCTGGAAGGGTAACCATCTCAGTTCGCCGGGGCATACACCTTGATATTGGTGTGGCCCTCGGCTTTCAGGTGGCAGGCATGCATGCGGCTCATGGTGCCGCGGTCACAGTACAGCAGGTACTGCTTGTCGTCCGGCATCGACTGGATTCGCTCATTCAGTTCGTAGAACGGTATCTCCACCACCTGATTGCTGGTGAGCTGCAGGGGTGACTGCTCTCCTTCCGACGGGTGGCGCACGTCAATAATCACATCGTTCACAGCCGGTGTATGTACAAGCTCAACCTCTTCTGGCGTCCGGGTGGTTTCCAGAAGGCGGTTGACCGGCGTGTCCTGACGGCTGGCGATGGCCTGCTCCAAAACCCGGGCGTCCATAGCGGCTTCATCTTCCTCCACCCGATGCAGCTTGGCGCGGGTGGCCGGTTTACGGGAAATCACACCGCAGTACTCCGGCATGGTTCGAGCAAACGGCTCAGTACCTATGTCCCGGGCGATGTTGATAATGGTTTCCTTGTCCATGGAAATCAGTGGCCGCAGTACCACCTCGTTACTGGCCCGGTCCACCACGTTGAGGTTTGACAGGGTCTGGCTGGACACCTGCGCCACGGCATCACCTGTCACCAGCCCCGCGGCATTATTGGCGGCCGCAATGTCAGAGGCGGCTTTCAGCATCTGGCGCTTGAGCACCACCCCCCAATGGCGCTGGTTGACTGAACGCATGATTTCAGCGACCACGCCTTCGAAAGGTACGGAAATGAACTTGGCACCATGGGAGGCGCCGTAACGATCCCACAGGTAATGCACCACCTGGCGCACGCCAATTTCATGGGCGGGACCGCCCAGGCTGAAAAACAGGAAGTGGGAGCGAAGCCCCCGACGCATCATCAGGTAGGCCGCCACCGAGGAGTCATAACCACCGGACACCAATGTCATCACCGTTTCCACCGCGCCCAATGGGTAGCCGCCGGCACCACGATGTTTGCGGTGCGCAATGTGATAGTGATCCTCATGGACCTCAATGCGCACTTCAATATCCGGATTGCGAAGGTTTACGCCCTCGGGCTCGGAAGCCTCAAAAAGGGCGGCGCCGACAAAGCGCTCCAAATCAATCGAGCGAAACCCGTGATTACCGTGGCGGCGAACCCGAACCGCAAAGGTTTTGCCGCGGATACGGTCTGCGTAGGCTGCTACTGCCTGCTCCGCCACGTCGTCCATACTTATCCAGGGAAATACACCTATCTCCTGGATGGTCGAAATACCCGGAATACGGCCCAACTCATCAATCACCGGGCCCGCAAGGCCGCGCCCATCCGGGATGGCCACATCAACCCTGTCCCAGGAACCCTCAACGTGGATATCGTCGTCCAGGCGTGCCAGCAGTTTGCGAATATTCTGCCGCAGGTGCCGCATCTGTTGCCGGCGAACGGGTTTGCTCTTGATGGCCACTTCGGCGGCGGGGCGTATAAGGAGTTTCATAAATCGGACGTCTGTCGGGTAGCGTAATTACAGTAAAGCGCTTAGTGTAACGGTTTCGCCGTTTGCCTCAAAATCAGGCATTCCCGATACTCGCTATACTCATATAAAAAGGCATCGCCCTGACGCCAGGGGCCCGCAGAACATTCAGGAGCTTTTGCGTTCATGACCGAATCCACCATCAATGCCCTGGTATCTCCAGAAGGCAGCCTGGAAATCCTCTCCAACTTTGAAGTCAACCGGCTCAAGGACCGAAGCGAAGGGGGGCTGTATCGGCTTTTCCGGCAATGCGCCCTGGCCGTGCTCAATACCGGTGTTGAAACCGACGACTGTAAAACCCTGATGGAAGCCCATGCGGATTTTGACGTTCGCCTGGTGCCACAGCCACGGGGTCTGAAACTGGAGCTGGTCAATGCACCCGCCCACGCCTTCGTGGACGGGCAAATGCTGCGCGCCATCCGCGAACACCTGTTTTCGGTATTGCGGGATATTATCTATTCCTACTCAATCCCCCAGTCCGCGGTCGGTCTTCGCCGGGACGACCCCGAAGGCATCACCAACCTGATTTTTCACATCCTCCGTAACGCCCGTGTACTACAGGCAGGGCGTCATCCGGACCTGGTGGTGTGCTGGGGTGGCCACTCCATCAACGAGCGCGAATATCAGTACAGCAAGGAAGTGGGCCACCAGCTTGGTTTGCGAGGATTGAGCATTTGCACCGGTTGCGGCCCCGGCGCCATGAAAGGCCCGATGAAAGGCGCCACCATTGGCCATGCCAAACAGCGGGTGAAGAACGGCCGTTACATTGGCCTGACGGAACCGGGCATCATCGGTGCCGAAGCGCCAAACCCGATCGTCAACGAGCTGGTGATCATGCCGGATATCGAGAAACGCCTCGAAGCCTTCGTTCGGACAGGCCACGGCGTGATTGTGTTCCCCGGTGGTGTGGGTACCGCAGAGGAAATCCTCTATCTGCTCGGCATCCTGCTCCACCCGGACAACGCCGACCTGCCCTTCCCGGTGGTCTTTACCGGCCAGCAGGAAAACGCGGAATACTTCGAGATGATCGACCAGTTCATTCGCAACGCGCTGGGCGATGAAGCCGCCAGCAAGTACGAAATCATCATCGACGACCCGGACAAAGTCGCCCGCACGATGAAACAGGGCATGAAGGATGTGGAAACCTTCCGCCGGGCCATGCAGGACGCCTACTATTTCAACTGGATGCTGAAGATCGACCCGGTGTTCCAGATGCCGTTCGAGCCCACCCATAAAAGCATGCGGGCGCTGGCGCTACACCGTGACCAGCCGGTTCACCTGATTGCCGCGAATCTGCGCAAGGCGTTCAGTGGCATCGTCGCCGGCAACGTCAAGGAAAGCGGCATACGCCACGTGCAAGCCAAGGGGCCATTTGAAATTTCCGGCGATCCGGAGCTACTGGCACCCCTGGAAGCGATGTTGAAAGAGTTCGTTGCCCAGGACCGGATGAAGTTACCCGGTTCCGGCGCTTACGAACCCAGTTACCGGATTATCAGCGAAGCAACGCCTGCCACGTCCTGACGGTGATGGGGATTATTCCCCACCATCCGCCGGAAGGCTGGCGTAATAAGCGGCCAGGTTGGCAATGTCCTCATCGCTGAGGCCCGCCGCCTGGCCCTGCATGATGGCGGCCTGGCCACCGTTGCGCTGCTTGTTCTTGTACGCCTTGAGCGAAGACACGAGGTATTGTTCGTTCTGTCCCGCCAGGTTGGGATAACCCGGAATCGCCGCGATGCCATTCTTGCCATGGCAGGCTGCGCACACGGCGGCCTTGGTTTTACCGGCCTCAGCATCACCAGCGGCGATGGTAACGGCGGGCGCGGCAGCCCCCAACACGAACACGGCGGCCAGGGTGTGGTATTTCAGTCTCATTGGTTTTACCCTCTCATCGTTTTATAGCCCGACAGGATCCTGCCGGTGCGCAAGTTGCACGAATTTATAGCACAGCAAGAACAAAGCTCAAATGTGATGGATCAATAATCACCCCATTCGATGCGGAGAAGTCGACATGTCCATTCAGGTTCAGGAAATCCCGTGCAGGGAAGGCAACATCGGTCTGATCACCCTGGATTCCCCCGCCACCCTGAACGCCCTGTCCGCGTCGATGATCCAAGAAATCCAGGCAGTACTGGATCAGTGGGCCGAAGCCGACCACATCAGCCTGGTCATTTTCCGCGGCGCCGGTGAACGTGCGTTCTGCGCGGGCGGTAATATCCGCGAACTCTATGGTGCCCTGTCCGGCGACGAAGACCCGGACGCACCGGCCGAATTCTTTGCCCGTGAGTATCGCCTGGACTACACCATTCATTGCTTTCCCAAGCCGGTGATCGCCATTGGCCACGGCGTGGTGATGGGCGGTGGGCTTGGCATTTTCTCCGCCTGCCGCTACCGCTTGGTAACACCCGATGTCTCGCTGGCCATGCCAGAGATCACCATAGGCCTGTTTCCCGATGTCGGTGCAAGCTGGTTCCTCAATCGGCTGCCAGGCCGCATCGGTTTGTTCATGGGCCTGACCGGTGCGCGGCTGAACGTCTCTGACGCGTTGAGGGTTGGCCTGGCCGATATGGCCATCCTGCCAGATCAGGTGGAATCATTGATCGAGCGGTTGAAGGAGGAGCGCTGGACCGGTGAATCAGCGGCTGATGACAACCGCCTGTTCCGGCTGGTCAAGCAACTTGAGCATCCGGACTACAGGGCACTGCCAACCAGTGAACTGGCGCGCCACGAGCAGGACATCGCCAGGCTCAGCGCAGGCGATGAACTCCCGGCCATTGTTGAAAATCTCCTGGCGGCGGAGATCGACAGCGACTGGTGGCAAGGCTGCGTGAAAAACCTGCGCGGCGGCTGCCCGGTTACCGCCTGGCTGGTCTGGACCCAGCTCAAGAAGGCGCAGCAAATGTCACTGAAGGACGTCTTCCGGATGGAATACACCATGGCCGCCCGCTGCACTCGGCGACCAGATTTGCGGGAGGGTATTAGAGCCAGGCTGATCGACAAGGATCACAAGCCCGTCTGGTCATTCCCGACTGTCAGGGACGTGCCTGACGCTGTCGTTGAAGAACACTTCGAGCCGGAACTGAACGACAGTAACGACCCCATGGCACTGCGCTGAACGGGCGGCAAGCCCGCGTTCATAGCTCGGCGCCGGCCTGAATCAGCAACATCTCGATATCCCGGTTGTTGCTGGCACGCGCCAGATCCAGCGCCGTTCGCCCATCGCTACCGCGATAGTTGACGTCTGCACCCGCCGCCAGCAGCATCTCGGCGGTCAGTAAATCCCCGCCCTCAACAATGTGCATCAGCAGCGAAAGGCCGCCCTGATTCACATTGACGTTCGCCCCGGCGGCCAACAGCACTTTCACTACGGAAAGATGACCGTTGCGGGCGGCACGGATCACCGGCGTTGTACCCTCGCCGTCCGCTGCATTTACGCTGGCGCCGGCCGACAACAACAGCTGCACGATCCGCCGATGGCCATGCCCTGAGGCGATCATCAGTGGCGTGACACCACTCGCCGTGGCCAGGTCCGGCGCTGCACCTTCGCTGAGCAAAAACCAGACAATTCGGTCCTCGCCCGCCCTGACCGCCGCCGAAAGCGGTGTGCCGGCTTCGGTCAGTGTGTTCAAAGACAGGCCAGAGGCTGCAAGCGACTTGGTCCGTTCCAGGTTTCCGTTGCTTACCGCCGCCATCAAGGGCGTATCCGCCACCGACGCGCGACGCTGTTCGAGGTTGGATGGATCTGTGCTCGTCGCGCACGCTGTCATCAGCGCGCTTGCGACCAGGACCGCCAGAAATCTCACGAGGATGGTGCCGGTTCCCTGGGCCATGGTGATTCAGTCTCTGTTGATTTATTTTTGCGGATATTCTGGTCAGTCGGCGGCGGCAATGAAAGCGAGCGGTTCACAAGTCCGGCCGGTTCTGCAAAATATCGCCCACCAGCGACCGCAAGTTCGCTTCACCTGCCTCCCGACCCATGCATTCACCGTTCGCCTGCAACTCGGGCCAGGACCAGCCCTGTAGCACCGCCCTGGCCCAGAGGGAGCGCGAACGTTCGCCGGCCATCCCGTTGACGACGCCTGCCTGCAATGACAGCCGTCTCAGTACCGGCAAGGCCAGATCGAAGCCCCGATAGCCATGAGCAAAACTGTGCAGGTCCCTGAAATCATCCTCATTGAGCGGTCTGCCGGCAGGAAGGCTGCAGGTTATCCGCAGAATTAACTCCGGCTCTGCATCCATCCAATTGAGCGGCACGAGGGTGAGCCAGTGCTCCGTCAACCTCCGACGCAAATGATCTGTCAGCGCCTTACCTTGCGCAGACATTCCGGTGAGTAACTGCAGGGGATACTCGCCGCTGCTGGCTTCGCGCTTCAGCCCGAGCCGAACCGGCTCCAACCCGCACCGCCGCCAGAACGACAACAGTCCGGCGTTGCCGCCGAAACTGGTACCGATACCGTCCAGCCCCTGCTTGCACGCATAGTCATTCGCAGCGGCCACCAGTGTCTGGCCCAGCTCCTCACCGCGAACCTCGGCACTCACGGCAATCCGCACGATGCGCAACAGGCGCTGGCAGGCTGCTTCGGCAAATCCACTGTGGGTCGCCAGGGACTGGGGTAAAAGATGTCCCCGCAAGCGGCGCTTGCCCAACATGACCTGTTCTGCAAGCACGCTGTCCAGTCCCCCTTCCACCGTCGCCCATAGCACACCGACCAGAACACCACCGCGCGTCAGGCGCCAACTCACTGCAGCCGGGTCGTCCATCCACTGGCGCAAGTCACCAGGAGAGGTTCGGTAGTGGGCATCCACCAGCAAACCGAAGGCCTCCTCCAATTCACTGTCTTCTGCGGTACCCGGGTTCCAGCGTTCAACGACGATATCCACATCGTCATGACTGACGGGTGGCGCCTGGGCATCCAGCAAAAACATCCGACGCGTCAACGGCTCCAGGGGGTCAGAGGCAGACCACCGTATGGGCGCCGTAAGCGATGCATTGCGCCAGTGAGGCGTTTCAGCATCCAGCACCGAGCGAAAACGGATGGCAAAGCCTCTACCGGAACCTTCATAGCCATGCACCGTGGAAGCGTAAATCACCCTGGGCCAGGCCAGCAGTATTCGCTTGAGCAGGTCTGCTGGCACGGCGGCGGCTTCATCCACCATCACCAATTCGGCCTCCGGCTTTTCAGCAAGCAGCCGGCCCAGGGACCAATATTCCAGCCGCCCCTGATCACCCACCGCAACGTCGCCCGTGCCCATGTCAGAATCAGAGGCCTGCCCGCTGGCCAGGCGGGCGTGGTGAAACAATGTTTTCACTGCATCCGGCCCGGGCGCAGTCACAACCACGCGCCGCCGCCCTTCATTCAGAAGACGAACCGCCGACAGGCCCAGTGCCGCAGACTTGCCCCGCCCCCGATCCGCCGTTACCACCAGCGGTCGCCGACGCCGCCCCAGCCCCGTTCGAACAACCTCTTCCACAAGCGAACGCTGGTCATCTGTGGCGCCTACCCGGAAGGCATCGCGGGGTGGTTCAACCGTTGGCAATGGCGGTCGAGGGTCGATCGACAGGTTGACACGAATAGCATTAGGGTCACCGGCCACAGTGCCGGCCAGACGGGCCGCAAACGGATGCTGACCGGCTCCGTCCAACCCGGTGCGCCGGTAATCCGGATCGTCGAAATCGCCCCATTCTTCCAGCTTCGGCATCAGCCAGAAAAACAGACCACCGGCCGCGAGGGTTCCCGACAACGCCGCAAAACCGTCTGGTGGATTCCCCCGCCAGCCATCCCAGACCACGCAAGCCAGCTCCTGTCCCAGCCAGCGACGTCCCTCGACCGGTTTGATCGAGGTCAGCGAGGATTCCGGCTGATCCTCAACCGGCCCGGTCCAGACGCCGGGCGCTATCGACAATACTGGAAGAAGTTCCCGCAGCCACGAAAGAGAGGCTGCCCGATCGCCTTCCAGAACCACCAACCGCCGATGTCCGGCAGCCCGCAACCCGGCTTGCAGCTCCTGCCACCCGGCCAGATCAGGCCCGTTCAACCCGGTTTGATCAACCATTCACTCAGCTCAAATCCACGGAGTGACGCTTGAGATCTTCCAGCTTCGAATACTTCAGCGCCGAACGATGCGTCGCACGCAGCTTCACACGCGGCGCACTATCGGCCTCAAACGCCTCCTGCCAGCGGGATGCACACAGGCACCAGGAATCCCCTTCTTTCAAACCGGGGAAACCAAATTCAGGTCTTGGTGTACTCAGATCGTTACCCTTGGCACTGGAATACTCAAGAAAGTCATCCGTAACGACAGCACACACCACGTGGGCCCCCAAATCATCAGGCCCGGTATTGCAGCACCCATCACGATAAAACCCGGTTTCCGGATCTGTACCACACACTTCCAACTTTTCACCCAGCACGTTCACCGGTTCAGCCGTTGCAGCCATAACATCATTCTCCAAAATTAGGGGGAGGGTTTGGATAGCTGCTTCCAAAACTGTGCGGAGCCATGGATGGCGGAGCTCAAGCGCCACAGGGATGTGCTTGAGCGTGTTTTGGAAGCAGCTATCCAAATCCTCCTGCACCCAATGAGCGACTTACTCCAGATGCCACGCACAAAAGTAACAGGATTATGCGGCACCAGTATCAGCACTACCAGTCGCCGGGTACAATACACAGCATGTCGCCCCCACCCCAAATACCTGAAACCTCCAATCTGCCCGATTACCTCACTGATGAGCAAAGGGCCATCATCACCGCAGGTTTTGAACATGCGGTAATCACCGCCGTGGCGGGCAGTGGAAAAACGTCCACTCTGGCCTGGCGCATCCGCTATCTGCTGGAACAGGGGCATGATCCGAACCGTATGCTGGTGTTGATGTTCAACCGCGCTGCGCGGGTGGACTTCGAACACAAACTTCAGGACGTAACACGTAATTTGGGCCTGGCGACACCCGAAATTCGCACCTACCACGCAATGGGGTTACGACTTTACAAACGGTTCGTGCGGGAAGGCTTCCTTCCGGGATTTTCAGACAAGATCCTCACCGACCAGGAAATCAGCTATCAGGCCTGGCAGCTTACGCGGCGATTGGCGCCCGAGGACCTGGCCGACGAGATCCGCCGCAACAAAAAAGACTTTGTCGAAACCGCCGTAAACTTCATCGACCTGGTGAAAACCACCCTGTCCCCGGTGGACATCGTCTTTGAGGAACTGGGCTATTCCGACAAGCACCGCTACCTGATCGACCTGTTCCACAGTTTTGAACAGTGGCGCAAATCCCAGAGCCGCATCAGCTATGCCGACATGCTCTACGAACCGGTGATGGCCATTCATCAGAACCCGCCCTTACAGCGCCTGGTCGGCAACAAAATGGACCTGGTACTGGTGGATGAGTATCAGGACACCAACGAAATCCAGCATCTACTGCTCAGATACGTGGCCGGCGACCGGGCACGGGTGACTGTCGTGGGCGATCCGGATCAGACGATTTACGAATTTCGGGGCGCCAGACCCGATTTCATACTCAAGCGTTTCAGCGAAGAGTTTGAAAGCCCACTGGAGCAGACCCTGAGCTATACCTTTCGGTATGGCCATCAGGTGGCGCTGCTGGCCAATCACCTGATCTGTCACAACACCGGTCGCAAGGATGTGCTCTGCCATTCCCATCCAACCACACCTGAGACCGGCATCACCCTGCACCAGCAGGAAAACGACAGTGATCTCGTCCTGAAACTACTGCAACCCATGGACGACGAAGCACTTGCCAACACGGCGATCCTGTTCAGGGTGTGGAGCCAGAGTGTTCCTATCGAATTGAAATTGCTCGCGCGACAAGTGCCCTACCGCATCGACGCCGGGAAGGGTGCCCTGTTCAGTCGCGAGGTTCAGGCCATCACCAGCCTGTTGATGGTGGTGTCGGGCCGGATTCGCAATCTGCCTGATGAAGACCGGCTTGATATTGCCCGGCAATTACTGCGCTTCCCCCATGTTGGCCTCAAGGAGCCCGAGCTCGAACAGCTGGCACGCTTTCTGGCAGGGTTCGGCGAGGGCTGGCACGAGCGGCTGCTGGCCATGGACTTTGACGCACTGGCCCCCATGGCGGCCAAAAAGCTCCGCAAGCTCGGGGAAACACTGGCACAGCTGGAGCGCTTCAAAGGCTCAGTGGCAGACCTGATATCCCGCTATGCGGAGGAAACCGAACTCTACGAGGGCATTCGCAGCCTGGCACTGACCCATGAAACCGCGGACGAACGCATCGAGACCATCCGGGGCTTCCGGCTGTACCTCTCGGGACTCGATGTCAGCATTGACGGCGCGCTGGAACACCTCAAGGCATTGAAGAAACAGGCGGGCGAAAATCGCCATGGCGGCGCCTTACTCTCCACCATCCACCGCACCAAGGGCCTGGAATGGTCGACGGTTATACTGCCGGGACTGCAGGAGAAGTACCTGCCCTACAGCCCCCGAGCCCAGGACGACCCCAAGGCCTTCCTGGAAAGTGAACGCCGCCTGCTCTATGTGGCCATGACCCGAACCCGGGAGCAACTACACCTGATCACCCGGCCATTCGGAGAAAAAAGACACCTTGACGGCGACCAGGGCCCAAGCCGGTTTGTCGATGAGTTGTGCTTTCCACTGTCCCAAGAGTTTGGCCAGTGGCTGGACGGGCGTTCCTGCGACAGCGCTGACGCACTGACAGCCACCGTACCACTGACGTCGACCGGTCTTCGCTATGCGCACCTTCAAGGCGTCACATTGCAGACAAGTGCGGAAGCAACGGCCGAGGAGACGACACCGCTCTGGGCAAGAAACCGTCTCAGCCATGCCATCTTCGGGCCGGGCTCAGTGACGGGGGAGGACGAACGGTCCTTCGAAGTCGCTTTCGACAACGGTGACACCCTGAATTTCAGCAAAAAAAGTGCCCACCTGTATTTTACCGCCATGTCATCAAGGGCCTGAGTACAATTGCGGACGTAACACTGGCCCTCTTTTTTTGTTTTTTTGAATCCCCTGACTTAAATTTCACGTAAGTACGCTGCAGCAATGCTTTATGCGAAAGTACGACATGAGTACTTTTTACAACGATAATTGAACAGGAGGTTCTGCATGAATATCATGCGCCCACTGGCCATTGCGGCCCTGACGACATCCCTTGCGACCCCCGCACTCGCCGAACGCGAGCAAACCATTTACCTGAACCCGTTTGCCGGCTTCCAGCTGTTTGACGACAAGCGCGACCTCAGTGAAACCGGCACCCTGGGCATTGGCGCGGAATTTCGCTTCCACCCCAACTGGGCCGTGGAAGGCGTCTATTCCAAGGCGGATGCCGATCGGAAGTACGTCAATGGCAGTAGCGACTTTGAAGAATATCGACTGGACGGCCTCTATTACTTTGCCGGCCAGGATGAAGCCTGGAATCCGTATGTCTCGGCCGGTGCCGGCCACGCGGACTTCGGCGACGATGTGCTGAGCTACCAGACAGCCGGTTCCAATCATGACGAAACCCGCGTCAACGTCGGGGCGGGCTTCCGTTACAACGTCAGTGACAGCGTTTCCATTCGCGCGGACCTGCGCGAGTTCCATGGCATTGACGAAAGCACCTTCGATACCCAGGCAACCCTTGGCCTGAGCTTTGCCTTCTCTCGCACCGTCGCGGACTCAAAGCCCTCACCACGCAAAGCCGCAGACAGCGACAACGATGGCGTGCCGGACAACCGCGATCAGTGCGCCGGAACACCTGCAGGTGTGAACGTTGACAGCAATGGTTGTGAGCGTGACAACGACGGTGACGGCGTCGCCAACAGCATGGACCAGTGCCCCAACACACCGGCGGGCGCCAGCGTCAACAGCCGTGGTTGTGAGCTGGACAGCGACAACGATGGCGTGGTGAACAGCGCGGACCAGTGCCCCGGCACGACTGCAGGCGCAGACGTGGATGCCATGGGTTGTGAAGGCGTGACAGAAACCGTCGAAACCATCGAGCTGAACGTACAGTTCCCGACCAACAGTTCGGTGATCGGCAATGCCTTCGACAATGAAATTCGCCGCGTCGCCAATTTCATGCTCGAGTATCCGGAAACCAACGTGGAAATCGCCGGTCACAGTGACAGCATTGGCGAGGCGGAATACAACCGCTTCCTGTCCCAGCGCCGTGCCGAGGCAGTTGCCACCCGGCTGACCGATGCCCTGGGCATCAGTGAGGACCGTGTGAATGCCGTTGGTTACGGTGAGTCCGAGCCGGTTGCCAGTAACGAGACCGCTGCTGGCCGCGCGGAGAACCGTCGGGTTGAGGCTCGTATTCAGGTTCGCCGTTAAGCGTCGACGTTGATCCTGTACAGACATCCTGTGCAGATCAGCTCAACGAAAAGGCGCCTTCGGGCGCCTTTTTTATTGGCGGGCAGGCGCCCTTAATTTCATGCTCGCGAGAGAATGCCGTGAAGCGAATGTTGTTCGTCTTTATTCTCACATGGGGTATACCCGCTGCTGCGTGGCCCCAGGTTTACCGGTGCGATGCCGGTGGTGATACTCGCTTTTCGGACCAGCCCTGCGGGGAAGACTCCGAGGAAATCACCATCCGTGACAACCGGATTGGCGGCAATTTTGGCCAGAACCTCCCGCCGTCACCCAAGCGTGATGAAACAGTGGAAGAACCGGAAAAAAGCACTCAGGAGGAGACCAGTGATGACACCTGCCGCTTTATTAACTCCACCGACCTGCGGCGCTATCTGGTGCGGGAACAGGTGGTGAAAGGCATGACCAAAGAGCATGTTCTAGAAGCCTTTGGCCGACCTCCGGAAACCTACCCCACACCCCAGGAAACCTGGGTATACCAGACGAAATACTATGGCGCCCTTTATGAACTGACCTACGTGTATTTTCGGGACGGCTGCGTGGAAAATGTGGTGTACCGAAAGCCCTGAGCCATTTAGCAGTCCACAGACCTTTTTTCGGCGTCGATCAGCAGATTGCGGGGCGTCAGCTGGCGCTCGCAGAAGGTCCCCAGCCGAACGTCATACCCCTGTTCCTCAAGAAACATTGAATAATCCAGCACCACCCAAAGCTCCAGTGGCCGCCGAAACAGGTGGCGCACCAACTCGTGGCGGCGCACTTCCTGCCGTCGCCGCTCGCCATAACGTTCCCAGACACCAAAGTCTGTGTCCCCGGGTAGTTCCAGCCCCCTATTGCCGGCTGCCCAGCGACAGAAGGTGGCAAAATCGCCGTTCGTCAGCCGCGTCGGGTGCGACGGCACCGGCAGGTAGGCATCCACGCCGCGAAGCTGCCGTTGAAGACCATCGAACCCGAGACGCCAACGACTGATCCTGCGGGTTTGCTCACGCACACGCTTCGGTGCGGTCACGGTTTCCCTGACGGCCAGTCGCAGCTCGTTGCGGGTCAGCTCCAAGCCATTTTTTGAAGCCCGGACGCGCCTGGAAAGAGGCTGGTACTCCAATGTTTCCGTCAGGTGGTAACAGCAGGGTGAAACACTCACCCTTGGCAGGCCCAAGCCAGCCACCTTGCGCATCAGCCTGCGATGAAGGTCACCACAGGCGTGCAGGGCAACACCGTGAACCTCAGGCGGCATCGTCAGGTTATCGGCCATGACATCCCGGCACTGCAGGGCAACCGCATCCCCGAACTTTCGGGCCAGGCGGTTGCCGTCGTCCACCAGGGTCGCGTTCCATTCAAACCCGGTTACCTCACCCCCGCACAGGGGCGCCAGGGTTCTGGCCAGGTGGCCCTTGCCGCAACACCAGTCCAGTACGTCGTGCTTCAGGGGTTGGATAGCGCTTGCAAAAGCGCCGGCCTGAAGCCGCTTACGGCCGGGCATATCCGTTGCCAGGACCTCAGGCAAGGTGCTCCGATAGACGGATTCGATGGCAAGTGGCTGAATGTCGGTCAGCTCACCGAACTCCCGGAAAGAAGGCAACGCCCCGGCCACCCATTCAGCCAGCGCAACAGGATCATCGTCCCATTGCACACAGTCGCTGTCAGAGAGCCGGGCAACCCGGTCCGCCAATGCCGGCCAGTTCTTCGTCCAGGCCGGGCTCGGGTCAGCGAATGGCGTCGGTTGCCAGAACTCACGATGCTGCGCCAGCCAATCGTTCAAGCGCTGCCAGCGCCGATAAAAAGCGTCAGCGCGGTGATGTGAACTCGCCGCCGAAGGTAACGTCACTCGGAAAATCGCCCAGGCCGAAAAGCATCCAGGCACACCGACGGCGCCTCCCCATCAATCAACTGGGAAATCACCGAAGCGCTGCCCGCCGACAGGGTCCAGCCAAAGGTGCCGTGCCCGGTGTTGAGGAACAGGTTCTCCCGGGGGCCTCGACCGATGATGGCAGGACCGTCCGGAGTCATGGGGCGAAAACCGGTCCAGGTCTCTGCGGCCTCCAGATCGGCGCAACCGGGAAAACGGGATTCCACGGACTTTCGAATGGTCGCCAGCCGGGCTTCCGGAATGTCGCGGTTGAAGTCGTCCAGTTCCACAAAGCCGGAGGCGCGTAGTCTCTCTCCCAGACGGGTCGAGACCACTTTGTAGTTGTCATCGTGGATGGTCGACACCGGCGCGCGGCCAGGGTCTTTCAAGGGCACCGTAAAGCTATAGCCCTTCACCGGGTAGATCGGCAATTCAAGCCCCAGGGGGCGGGTAAGGTGCCCCGACCAGCAACCAGCACTGATAACCACGGCGTCAGCCTCAAGGGTTTCCGATGTGCCATCGTCCTTGCGGATGGTCACCCCTGTTATCCGCCGATCATCTGCCACCAAATGTTCGGTTTCCGTGTTGTAGCGGAACTGCACCCCCTTGGTTTCGCAGGCCTTGGCCAGCTCACGGGAAAACAGATGACAATCACCGGTGCCATCCGTGTCATAGCTCAGGGCGCCATAGAGCGGGCCATCCCCGACCATGCCGGGCTCGGCTTCGCGAACCTGTTCGGGAGTGAGCAGTCGGGAGGGGATGCCCAGTTCGTCGAGCAACCGTTGGGTTTCGCGGTAGCTTTCCAGGGTCTCCGGGGTGCTGGCGAGGTGAAGCAGGCCCTGGTGGCCGCCGTCGAACGGCAGATCAAGCGCCTTTTCAAGGGCCAGGAAGCGTTCACGGCTATGAATACCAAGGCGTATCATGGCACGCTTGTTCAGGCCAAACAGGCCAGGCGACCAGGCGTAGCGCAGCGTTGCGAACATGAAACGCAACGTTTCCATGGACGGCGGTACTGACATTTTCAGCGGTCCGTCTTTCTTGAACAGCCAGGGTATGGCCTTCAACACCATGGACGGGTCCGCCCATGGATAGACCACGCCGTAGGAACGCTGCGCAGCGTTGCCCCTGCTGGTTTCATTCCCCGCTGCGCTGTGACGCTCCAGCACGGTTACCTGATGGCCCCGACTTTGCAGCTCGTACGCCGTGGTTACGCCAACAACGCCGGCACCAACAACAATGATGTGCATGTACTTCTCCCTATGACAGCAATGTAGGTCAACAATCGAACAAGCTGATAAACTACTGTGACAAAGTTCTCAGGATAGCAGCCAACGCTTTGGTTGCGATGGAGTGAAGTAACCGACAATGAGCAAGAAACGTCGCGACATTCCCGTTTTCGATCAACCGATTATTGAAACCCACTGCCATCTGGATTACCTCAAGGATCGCCCCCTGGCGGAAACCCTGGCGGAAGCGCAGCGGGTCAATATCGAGCGTGTGATCACCATCGCCGTGTCACCAGACAACCTGGCTACCGTGCGTGAACTGAGTCAGACAGCACCCTGGGTGTATGGCACGCAAGGGGTCCATCCCCATGATGCCGAAAAATACACAGACGCCGCCGAGGCGGAAATCCGCGCGCACGCTGGCGATGACAAGATCGTCGCCGTGGGCGAGATTGGTCTGGACTACTTTTACGACAACGCGGACCGGGACGTTCAGCGTGACGTGTTCCGCCGCCAGTTGCAGATCGCCTGTGACACCGACCGGCCTGTGGTCATCCACAGCCGCGAGGCCGATGACGACACCATCGACATCCTGAAGGAATTCGAAGGCACTCTTAAACGCCGCGGCGTAATCCACAGTTTCACGTCGGGCCCGGGGCTGGCGCAATACGCATTGGACGAAGGCTGGTGCCTGGGCTTCAACGGCATCACCACGTTTAACAAAGCCGAAAACGTGCGTGACATTGTACGCATGGCGCCCATCGAGCAAATCCTGCTGGAGACGGATTCTCCGTTCCTGACCCCGGTTCCCTATCGCGGCAAGGAAAACGCGCCCTTCTACATACCGTTTGTGGCCGAGAAAATCGCCGAAGTGAAACAACTTCCACTGGAGAACGTACTGGCTACAACCTATGACAACAGTCTGAGAACGTTCTTCCAGCGGCAATGATCAAACGCATCCCTGTCTCGGCACTCAAGGTCGGCATGTACATCACCGACCTGAACAACGACTGGATTCCTCACAACACCCAGCGCCGTCGCGGCGTGATCAAAAAAGAGGACACTGTTGAAAAAATCCGCCGGATGGGGGTGGACTACGTCTACATCGATGTTTCCAAGGGTCTGGACTGCCAGGACTCGGAACCAGTCCATGAGGTCGATCGCCGCAACGAGTCCGCGCTTCAGCGCGCTGGTGAGCAGCTGCCCGGCGTTTTCAAACGGGTAGCGGTTGCCGAGGAAATGGTGTTCGCCCAGCAGGTGCACAACCAGGCCCAGGGGCTGGTAGGCAATCTGATGAATAACGTGAAGCTTGGCGGAGCCATCGACATAGCCCCCATTCAGCAGTTGGCCGACGAACTCCAGAGCTCTATCTTGCGCAACGCCAATGCCCTCAGTTGCCTGGGCCGTATCCGCGAGAAGGACAACTACCTACTGGAGCACTCGGTCAATCTCAGCGTGTTGATGTCCCTGTTTGGCAACTACCGTAAACTTCCTCCGGACGCACTGCACCAGACCATCGTTGGTGCACTGCTCCATGATATCGGCAAAATCCTCACGCCGGACGACATTCTCCACAAACCGGGACGGTTGACGCCGGAGGAATTCGAAGTCATGAAGGCCCACGCCCGGCACTCACGGGACATTCTAAAATCCACCGAGGGCATTGGCGAACTGACCATCATGACTGCCGCTGAGCACCACGAACACCTGGATGGCAGCGGCTATCCCGAAGGCCTGAAAGGCGAGGAAATCTCCGTATACGGCCGCATGGTTGCCATTACCGACGTCTACGATGCCATCACCTCCGACCGCGTCTATCATAAAGGCATGACCCCAACCCAGGGCCTCAAAAAACTGCTGGAATGGAGCGGAACCCATCTGGATGCAGGGCTGGTAACAGAGTTTATTCGTTGTGTGGGACTCTACCCCATTGGTTCGCTGGTACTTCTGGAAAGCGGGCGTCTCGGCGTCGTCATCGAGACCAACGACGAGGACCAGCGATTGCCCATACTGCGGGTGATGTACAACACCCGCTTTCGCATGCCCATCACCGTCGACACCCTGGATCTGGCCAAACCGGGTACCCAGGATCGGATTCTGAGTTCAGTGGACCCGGAAGACTACAAAATCGACGTCAGAAAATTCCTGGTCTGAAACATTATCCTCCCATGGACAGAAACACCGCCATCAGGATGGGAGACAGGAACGACAGGATAAACCCCGAGGCAATGGCCACGGGCACGCAGTCCAGGCCACCACTGCTGCGGATCACCGGCAGAGTGAAGTCCATGGCAGTCGCACCGCCATAGCCAATGGCCATGGCCGGCCGCTGGCCGATCAACAGTGGGATGATCGCAAGCGCAATAATCTCCCGGATCACGTCATTGAGAAAGGCGACACCGCCCCAGGAGGGCCCCAGAGCATCGCCAATCACTATACCGGACAAGGAATACCAGCCGAACCCGGACGCCAATGCCAATGACTCATGCCAGGCAGCATCCAGTAACGGTACCATTGCAAAACCGGCGAGCAGAGAGCTGCCGGCCATCGCCAACGCAATTCCCAGCCCCTGCCGGTTGAGCAGCAGCCTACGAAGGGACAGGCCGGCATTGCGCAGTTGCAGGCCAATCAGAAACAGCAGCAACATTAACGACCAGGTCGCCACGTCTTCGGCCATGGGCAAATCCGGCAACCAGTAGAAACCGGCCAAACCACCCACCACAACCGCCAACAGTGGCTTCAACCCTGCCAGGAACAGGCGGCGGTAGCCACGAGGCTGGTCCACGTGATCCTCCCGCGCTGCCATAGGCTGCCAGCGATGAAACAACCACAGCCCCACCATGTTGGCCACAAACAGCACCATCACGAGCACCGCGACCTGGGATGCCATGTTGGCCAACTGCCCGCCAACACCTTCCATCTGTCCTAGGCTCAGTCCCAAGAGTGCCAGGATAAAATACACCAGCCCCTCAACGCCGTAGTGAATGGCCGTCATCAGATGGCGGTTCTCGAGCGCCAGGGCAAAACCCAGGAAAAGCGGTGCCAGGATCAGCAGTGCGCCGGTCAGCATGAAGTCCTCGGAAAATGTGTATGGGTGGGAAAGATCAGCCGATAGGTTCGTACTGATCGGGATCAAAATGGAACTTACCGGCACTGGCATCGCGATCGGTACGGATGGTACGAGCCAGGCGCTGGGCCATCACTGACCAGACTACATAGTCGTTGGGCTGGGGTTGGTAATCCTGTCCCATCAGCGCACCCGCGACACTGCGCAGCACCGCTTCAGCCTGGGCAATGGAACGATAGGGGCCCTGGCAGCGGTGTTTCTCCGGTTGGCCATCCACCGCGCCGCTGAGTGCCACCAATGCCCAGATGTCCTCACCGACGGGTTTGATGAAAAGCTCAACCCGGCGCTGTTCCCGTACCATAACCAATGCCCGTAAAGGGCCACGCCCATGAAAGTAGTGCAGTTTCACGACCTGATTCCAGGATAATCAGTGAAGTACATGCCCGGACCTGTCCTGCACCAGCACCCAGGGCGCAATCACCACTGCCCAGAGTTCCGAGTTTTCGTCATACCAGTGGCGGGCAAGATCCGGAGCAACGTCGCCCACTTTGTTGTCGGCCAACCAACGCTCAAACTGGGTCTTGTTGTCCGCAGAGAGCTCAGCCGCTACATCCAGCAGGTCCAGCTCCGGGACCACCTTCACGACATGGCCACGGGCATAATAAACCTGCAGGTCATGCCAGTTGATCCGGGACGTTTCCAGATTCAGTTTGCGCTTGAGTTCCTCTGGCGATTCTTTCGTAACCATGTTCACACCTTGGACGTCCATATTTCACGTATCTGATCGGCAAGAGTCATGGGATCGAACGGTTTGGGTATCACGTCAACCGCTCCCAATTCCCTGTAGAACGCCACCTCTTCAGTTTGCACCTTAGCGGTCATGAACACCACAGGTGTCGCGTTCAATGCCGGAATTTCCCGTAACGCCTGAAACGTAGTCGGGCCATCCATACCCGGCATCATAACATCCAGCAGAATCAGTTCGGGCTCAAAATCCGGCCCTTCAAGAAGCGCCTCCTGACCAGAGCTGCAGCTCTTTACTGAAAATCCCCCAACGGTTTCCAGTGCCAGCTCCGCCACAGCCCTAATGTCGGCGTCGTCTTCCACGTAAAGAATTCGGTGAAGCTCTCCAACCGGGTTAGCCATCGTCAGACCCTCTATCATGGTTTTCCACCCCCAGTCTGCGCAGCAAGCGCAAACATTCCTCGCCTTGATTCTGCCCGTCCGCTATTAAGGCAGAAGCATGCATAACCAGTTTCGACTCGCTCGTGACTTCACGCGGCAGAAAATGGACAGCGCCAATCAGCTCCCTCAATTGCAAAGGCAGGTGCCACTGCACTTTGAGACGATTCCCATAATTCTGAGCCCAGGCCTTTAATCCGTCCTCAATCTGCTCATCCGAAACCAGGCCTTTGCGATCCAGGCATTGCTGCATCACCTTGAGCACCGCCAGTTCGCCTACCCGGCTGAGCAGGGCCGCCATATGCACCTCGGATTGATCGCTCCCAACCCGCAGTGCAATTCGCACGGCTTCCTGGGCCACCTTTTCGGCGGTTTCGAGAAAGGCTGTCGCTTTTCCCGCCAAACGGGAATCCCGCAAATGGCCGCTGATATCCAGCGACATGGCCATAGCGTGCCGCAGGGCCATATCCACACCCATGGTTGCAATCGCGTCACGCAAACTGCGGACCGGCTCACCGGTCTTCTGAAACGAGGCGCTGTTGGCCACATCAAGCAGACGGGTTGTCAGTGCAACCTCGTCATTCCATCGCTCCGCGAGTTGCGATGGGGAGAGATCCTGTTTCCGTTCCATCAACTCGATAACCTGGGCCGTATCAATGGCGGAAGGCAGTTGAATAACGGATTCTACCGAGATCTGCAGCAGGTGCTCCAGATCGGGTCGCGACTCCCGATCAAGGGCTGCTGGATCCATCAGAGCGGTCAGCCTATCGTGCACCATCGCCACATCAAAGGGTTTGCTGATATAACCATTGATACCGTGACGTGCGGCTTTCAGAACGGAGTCCCGGTCAGCCCGACCGGAGACCATGACAATGATCGTCTCTCTGCTTTTCTCGCGAACCGTCCGAACAACCTCAAGGCCGGAACCATCCGGTAAATTCCAATCAATAATCATCAGGTCTGAGCCGTGTTCTGACCAATGCATCAGGGCACTCCTGACAGACGCCGTTACAAAAATGTCGACCCCGGGATAAAGCCCACCAACCACGGTCTCCATCAGATCGGCCAACAGGGAGTCATCGTCCAGAATCAGTGCTTTCATTACGTTACGCCTCATCCCTGATGAAAAATGGTTACTCCGTTACGGCCCGCTTCCTTTCGCTCGTAAAGGGCCTGATCCGCTGCATTGAGCGCATCACTGCCAGACCCAAAAGAACTCAGCGATGCAATGCCGACACTGAGGGTGACCGACAAACTTACTCCATTATTGGTGAATAGCTGATCCGAAAACGCATGGCAGATCTGGTTCATTACCGACTGCCCTTCCTGCGTTGTACACTCTGGCAATACCACCACAAATTCCTCCCCGCCGTATCGTCCGATCAGGTCAGTTGAGCGCAAGCGCCGCTTGAGCAGACTGGCAAGCGCCTTGATGACAACGTCACCTGTTCGATGGCCATGCTGATCATTCACCTTTTTGAAATGATCCAGATCAAGCATAGCAACGACCGAGCAGTGCGACAGTCGCTTGCAACGGGCGTGCTCTTTCTCTACCTCCTGCTTGATAAATGAGTGTTTCAGCAGGCCTGTAAGGCTGTCCCGTATCAATAACTCGTTGAGTTGACGGGCGCGGTAACAGCGAATCTGAGCGGCACGTACCAGATGGCTGTCGGACATGGGCTTGGTCAGGAACTCATCAGCGCCTTTTGCCATAGCGTCGAGCTGAACCTGCTTATCCTGCTCGGACGAAAGATAAATGATCGGCAGGCTTACCCATTCCGGGTCAAAGCGTATCAGCTTTGCCACCGTCGGCCCGGAATAGGCACCCATACGAACATCCAGCAGCATTATGTCCGGGAAGAATTCCGAGAGTTCAGACAGAACCGTTTCCGGATCACTGATAGCGCGAACGATAAAGCCAGCAGCCTCCAAAACCGCCCGATAGTGCTCAGCCAGGTCTTCATCGTCATCCAGGATCAGGATTTTCCCGGAGACTGTCCTGCTCTGTTCGCTGACCAGACGTTCAATACCTTCCGCCAGCATGGTTATATCAATTGGCTCATGAAACAGTGCATCCGCACCTTTATCGGCCAAGACATACCGGGCGCGGAAGTCGTCGCTGCGTCCCACGCAAATCAGCGGAGGCTTCAGTGACTCCTCTCCTCCAAAAAGCGAATCAAGCGCCGAGGATACGTCGGAAAGCCTGTCTTCACTGGTCACGACCATTGACATCAGATGCGCCTGGCTGAACGACAGAGCGGTGACCTCCTGGCGCGATACTGAAAAACCGTAGTTTGAGAGGGCGTACTCGAGAAAGACCTGCGACCCCTCTGACAGTCCGCACAGAACAACATGAATATCAGAAACTGGCAGGCCATGGTTGCCCTTCAACCACTCAGAATTGCTCGCGCTAGGGATGGCAGGCACCACGGGTTCATCCAGCAGAGCACGCAATCGCCCAGCCTGCACAAGCGTGTCTACAGTTTTTTGACGTTCCTCAGCGGAAACAACCAGCTTGGTATCGCCATTGCTGGCGTCTTGTTCAGTCAATGGCTTAAGGCGTTGTTCCAGCCTACGGGCCTCCGCCCCCAACGTGGTGTAACCGAAGGTTCCCGCAGAACCGGCCAGACGATGAAGTAGCTGGTAGGCCGACACCACATCTTCACGCAACAGGCGCTGCTTCTGATCACACCCGGTAACCTTCGAAGCAACTTCGCTCAACTGATCGAGTTCTCCCTCCGCCTTGCCGCGAAAACTCAGGCGCAAGTGGGCGAGCTTGTCCGCAATATCCGTTGTTGGATCTTTACCCATAAGAGATCTAGCGCCTCGAATTTTTACTAATATAACCGGGTGAATTAGGCTAACCTTCGTCCATCACAGAACATTATCCGCTAAAACGCAACAGTGAGGAACTTCATTGCGGTCGCGCAAATCGCTTTCCCTCAGCAGCCGGGTGGCCGTCATCATCGTCATCGGCAGCCTTGCAACCGTTTCGGCCGTTATCGCGATCGCTTATCAGGCCTTGGTGCAGGACTTTGAAGACCTGCTCACCCAACGCCAGATTCTCGAAGCTGCACGAACCTCAGAGCAGGTCGACCAGAAGCTGCAGCTCCGATTGAACTCCCTGTCGGCGTTTGCATCGCAGTTGGCCGACAACGACCGCCTTCCCGACCAACCTGCTCTCTCTGACGCGCTGGCTCGCCAGACGACGCTCCGGGATCTGTTCCCGGCGGCGCTTCTCATTTTCGATGACAAAGGGTGCGCTGTAGCGGAAAACGTTTACGTTCCAAAACGTATTGGAACCTGTTACCTGGATCGCCCCCACTTCCAGGAAGCCCTGGAAGCCCGACGCCCCATCGTCAGCAAACCCATCATCGGACGGACGACAGGCCGGCCCCTGCTGTCCTTTCTGGCACCCATCGAAACCGACGATGGCGACTTGCTTGGATTCGCTGGTGGCACCCTGGATCTGGGCAAAACCAGCCTGCTACCTGAAAATCGCCACAGGGGCTTCGGTGGTTCTCGGGGTATCGAGAGGATTATCGACACGGAGAACTTTCTGTACGTTGATTCCGGCAAGGGTTCACAGAATATCGAATCCCTGCCAGACCCCGGCACAGACACCCTGACGGACGCAGCGTTGTCCGGCATTACCTTCGGACAGGTCAGTGGTCAGGACGGCCAGCTGCTGATATACGCAACCAACCACCTGCAGCGGCTGGGCTGGGTATTCGTCCGTGCCGTACCTTACGAGCAGGCAACCACGCCAGCCCGGCAATCATTTATTCAGTTTTTCAACATCAGCCTGCTGATTACCCTTGCCATAGCCGCCGTGAGTTTTCTGCTGGTCAGAACCACCATGTCACCACTTGACCGAATGACGGGGCGCATTCGTCACATGGCCGAGAACCCGGATTCCGCCATGCGACTGAACGAATCCGGCATTCCCGAGGTCAGCAATCTGTCCAGCGCCTTCAACCAGCTGCTGGAAGAGAGGGACAACCTGGGCCGGCTCAAGGATCACTTCATGTCTTCCGTCAGTCACGAGCTCCGCACACCGCTCACCTCGTTGACCGGGGCATTGAAGCTGCTGACTTCCGGCGTAACCGGGCAGCTCAATGACAAAAGCCGGGAAATGGCAAACCTTGCACTGAGAAATGGAGAGCGCCTGCAGTTGCTGGTGTCGGATTTGCTCGATTTCAACAAGCTGTCCGATGGCAGTCTCAAGGTGCGAATCCGAAGTGAAGCCATCCAACCGATATTGCAAGGCGCCGTGGAGGACAACAACACCATGGCGGCCGAACACGAGGTCCGGCTCGTGTCAGACAGCGGAGATCTGCCGCCCCTGCTCTGTGACAAGCACCGGCTGAGGCAGATTCTGGACAATTACGTCAGCAACGCCATCAAATTCTCGCCCCAGGCGGGGGTGGTCAGGATAAGCGCCGGGCTTCACTCGGCAGACTGCGTGCGAATCACCGTCAGTGACCAGGGCTCCGGAGTACCGGATTCCTTTGCCGACAGCGTGTTCAAACGATTCGCACAGGCCGAAACCGGCACCACCCGTTCGGTAAAGGGCACGGGGCTAGGGCTTGCCATTTGTGCGGAATTGGCAAAACTGATGAACGCTGGTGTTGGCTACTACAATAATAAGGATAATAAGGGTGCGCATTTCTGGGTCGATATCCCGGCATCGCGGGAAACGCTGCTGACCCACGCTGACAAGGAAACGGACCGATGAAAACACCCGAAAGTCCATTCAATGAGGCAGTACGACTTCTTGCCCTGAAGCGCACCCACCTGCTTGATACACCACGGGAAGAGCGATTTGATCGCTTTACACGAATGGCCAAGCTCGCCTTCGGAGTCCCCATTGCCCTGGTGTCACTGGTCGACAACAAGCGGCAATGGTTCAAATCCAGCCAGGGGCTGGAGGCCAGGGAAACACCCAGGGATATGTCCTTCTGCGGCCACGCCATCCTTATCGATCGCCTGTTTATTGTCGAGAACACCCTCGAGGATCCCCGATTTGCCGACAACCCACTCGTTACCGGGCCCCCACACATTCGCTTCTACGCCGGTGCCCAGCTCCACAGTCATGAGGGTTATAACCTGGGCACTCTCTGCATCATAGACACCCGGCCACGATCGCTCGACCACGATCAACGTGCGCTTCTCGAGGAGTTGGCCCGGTGTGTTGATGAGGAAATCAATAATTTCGAGGCGAACAAATCCCGCCAGGAACAAATCGAAAAGACCCGGATTCTGAGTGCATTGAACAACCTGACAGTGGACGCGTCCGCGCCCCTGGAACGAAAAATAGACATGGCCCTGGATCTCGGCCGCCAACATCTTGAACTGGAGACCGGGATCGTCAGCGAAATCACCAGTGATGTTTACACAATTCGCTGGTTCAGAGCGCCTGTCGACTCTCCATTGGAGACCGGTCTGTCACTACCGGTGACACAAACCTACTGCGCCCTGATGCTCGAAAAAGGCGACCATCTGGCGATCAGCCACATGGGCGACTCTCGCTATCGCCACCAACCGTGCTATGCCCAAATGGGCCTCGAAAGCTATATTGCAGCGCCGATAGAATTTGATGGCAAGCTCTTCGGCACCCTTAACTTTTCATCGGTTGATCCCAGGCCCAGACCGTTCACGGATCTGGACCGCCTGTTTATCGTGTGGCTGGCGCAATGGATGGCAGCCCTTCTCCAGCAGCATTCCCATGAAGATACGCTGCGCAAGCTATCGGAAAACGTGCCCGGCATGCTCTATCAATATCAGACGGGTTCGGATGGCCGTTCAAGGTTTCCATACAGCAGCGAAGGCATACGTGATATTTACGGCCTTTCTCCCAGAGACGTCGAGGAAGACGCAAGTGCTGCTCTCAATGTCATACACCCTGGGGACCTTGAAGATCTGGAAGAGTCCATTAAGCAATCACACCAATCCCTGGAAGTCTGGATGTGCCAGTATCGGGTCGCAGCGCCAGGGAAATCCTGGAAATGGGTTGAGGGCCGAGCAACCCCCGAAAGACGGCCGGATGGCAGCACCATCTGGCATGGATTCATTGCCGATATTGACGGCAAAAAGCGCTCCCAGCTTGCCCTTGCGGAACGAGAGCACCTGCTGCGCACCTTATTCGATCTGTCACCGATCGGCATTCTTTTGACCGATTTCAGAAGCGGGCAAAACCATGACGTTAACACCGCGTTGCTGGAACACAGCGGTTACTCCTACTCCGAGTTCCTGGCGCTGAACTACTGGAGCGCAACGCCCGAGAATTACGCTGAGCAGACTCAAAAGGCCATCACTGATTTGAAGGAACACGGGCGATTCGGCCCCATGGAACAGGAGTTTATCCGCAAGGATGGCTCCCGGTTCCCGATCCTCCTCCAGGGCGTTCTGGTGGAGCGTGCCGGCAGTGAGCCACTGGTATGGTCGCTGGTTGAGGACATATCAGAGCGCCGTAAGATTGACCGAATGAAAAACGAGTTCATCTCCACCGTCAGCCATGAATTGCGGACACCTCTGACCTCCATATCAGGTTCCCTTGGGTTGATCGCAGGCGGGGTTTTTGGCCCCCTGCCTGACAAGGTCAAAGCCATGGTGGCTATCGCGGCCCGCAATAGCGATCAGTTGCGACATCTGATTGACGATCTTCTCGATATAGAAAAGCTGGTATCCGGTCAAATGGACATGCAGATGCGCAGGCAAAATATCGGCACCGTTATTCAGGATAGTGTAGACCGACTCACAACCTATGCTGTTGATCGACAGGTTTCCCTTCGGTTTGAAAACCGTCATCCCTGGGTCAACGCCGTTTTTGATGCCCTTCGCCTGGGACAGGCGCTCGACAATCTGCTGTCCAACGCCATCAAATTTTCCCCGGAAGGTGCCGATGTCATTATCGCCACGCGCCTTCACGAAGGCGCGTTTCGCATCGACGTAAGAGACTATGGCACAGGCATACCGGAAACGTTCAGACCCAGGATATTTGAGAAATTTGCCCAGGCCGACAGCTCTGATACCCGTGGCGGTAGCGGCACCGGTCTCGGATTGGCTATTACCTGGGAGATCATGTCCCAGATGGGAGGCAGTGTCGGGTTTGAATCGACGGAAGGGTATGGCTCTACCTTCTGGCTGGACATAAAACCCGAGTAAACAACCCATGGGCAACACATAATGACGACATTGACCCGAGCCGACGTCTTTTATCGGCTTATCTGGGCCGCCAGACTGGGCACCCTGCTGTTGGTTATTGCTGTCGCAATTGCCCTGGACACCGCCACTTCCTCCAGCCATCGCAACGACGTCCGTCAGCAATGGCAGGAGGAAGTGGATGACATTAGCCTTGAACTGCAAAGCACCATACTTCAGAACGTTCAAACGGTGTGGGGGCTAGCCGCCAATGTAGCAATACAGCCCGATATCGACGGCCAACGGTTTCGCGAACTGGCGTCGGTCATTCTCCTCCTGGCCCCGGAGCTCCGGAACATTGGTCTGGCCCCGGATTTTGTCATTCGCCATATCTACCCAGTTGAAGGCAACCAGGCTGCGATTGGGCTTGACGTAACGCAACAAAGTTTATCGCCAGAGCAGGTCGAGACACTCCTCAACAACCGCCAGGTGGTGTTCAGCGGCCCCATCAATCTGGTTCAGGGCGGAGAGGGGCTCGCCGGACGCATTCCGATATTCGAACAGGCTTCTGGCGAATTCTGGGGCGTCGTGTCGGTGATTCTGGAGCTTGAGAAACTGTACTCATCCATCGGGCTGGATCGATTGGAAGGCGACTTCAATGTCGCCCTGTCGTCCTCGTCCGACATTCACGACACCGAATCCGTGTTTTTCTCAACACAACCGTTCCAGTGGAAAAATCCGGTAACCAGCACGATTCGAATGAGAGGCATTTCCTGGATGGTATTTGCAGAACCGCCCGGGGGCTGGCCCAATCACCCCCGACACCCCTGGATTTTTCGCGGTAGCCTGTTTGTGCTGCTGGGCATTGTCACCGCTGGAGTATTCTGGCTCACCAGCCTGATGTCCAGGGATCGCGAGATGCAGCAGCGCCTGTGGGGGCTGTTCGAACTGGCACCCATGGGCATCGGACTATTCAGTGTTCATTCCAATCAACTGCTCCGGGCAAACCCGACGTTCGAAAGCCAGTTTGGCAAATCGGTCCAGTCGCTGGAGTTCTTCGACCAGCCGCTTGATGTCCACGGAGAGCCGCTGGCAAACCGACCCGGGGTTCAGGGAACTCTTCGGGAGCACGCCAGAGTCAGCGGTCTTGAAGGCTATTACATGGCGCCTGGGCGCGACGAGCCGGCCCCCATCATGCTCCACGGTCTGCAACTGGACAATTACGGCAATGAACCCGTTATCTGGCTGATCACTGAGGACATTTCAGAGCGGAAGAAAGTCGACCACCTGAAGAACGAGTTCATTTCCACGGTCAGCCATGAGCTTCGCACCCCACTGACCTCGATCTCCGGTTCCCTCGGGCTGCTGGCCAACAATGCCGTTGGCGAGCTGCCGGGGAAAGCCTCGAAACTGGCGCACATTGCCTATCGGAACAGCCAGCAGCTTACCTTCCTGATCAACGACTTACTCGATATGGAAAAACTGGTGGCCGGCAAAATGCCCTTCCGTAGCGAGCACTATGTTCTGCAGGATCTTGTTCACGAGAGTGTTGAGAACATCGCAACCTTTGCCCAACAGCGAGACATCGACCTTCAGGTGTCTGAACTACCAGCCGTGACGGTGCATGTGGATCGTCAGCGTCTGAACCAGGCCATCACCAACCTGTTGTCCAACGCCATCAAGTTTTCTCCGGCAGGGTCCTCCGTCGACATTTTCGTCAGTCAGCACGAAGAGTCGGTTCGTTTGTGTATCAGAGACCATGGTGAGGGCATCGCCCCGGATTTTCGGGAGCAGATATTTCAGAAGTTCTCACAAGCCGATGCGTCGGACCGGAGAGCCAGTGGCGGAACCGGGCTCGGCCTGGCCATCACGCGGGAACTGATGACGCGCATGAATGGCACGGTGGACTATGAATCCACTCCGGGCATGGGGGCTACGTTCTGGCTGGAACTGCCAGTGGCGGGGTAATGGGAAACAGGATATTGAGAGGCCCGGCAGGTTGCCCCGCCGGGCCAATGAGTCACGCCGACTTGAGCATCTCCCGCACGACATAGTGCAGGATGCCGCCGTGGCGGTAGTACACCGCTTCGTTGGCGGTGTCGATCCGGGACAGCAGTTCGCAGGTCTCAGTCTTGCCGTCTGGATAAGTCACCGTCATTTCAAGTGTCTGACCCGGCTTGATATCACCGGACAGCCCCTTGATACTGATGGTCTCTTCACCCGTCAGCTTCAGACTCTTGCGGTCGACCCCATCCTTAAACTGCAGCGGCATCACGCCCATACCGATCAGGTTCGAACGGTGGATACGCTCATAGGACTCGGCAACCACGGCTTTCACGCCCAGCAGACGGGTACCTTTCGCAGCCCAGTCACGGCTGGAGCCAGTGCCGTATTCCTTGCCGGCAATGACCACCAGGGGTGTGTCCTCCTCTTGATACTTCATGGCCGCATCGTAGATGGGCATCTGCTCGCCGGTGGGGATGTGTTTGGTGAAACCACCCTCAACGCCATCCAGCATCTCGTTCCGGATGCGCACGTTGGCGAAGGTGCCACGCATCATCACCTCGTGGTTGCCCCGGCGCGAACCGTAGGAGTTGAAATCTTTCTGTTCCACTCCCCGCTCCTGCAGGTATTTACCCGCCGGGCTGTCGGCTTTGAACGACCCGGCCGGTGAAATATGATCGGTGGTAACGGAGTCCCCCAACAACGCCAGAATGTTCGCGTCCTTGATATCGTCAATGGCGTCCGGCTCTTCCTTCAGGCCCTGGAAGAACGGCGGATGCTGGATGTAAGTAGACTTGTCCGACCACTCGTACACCTTGCTCTCGGGGACCTTGATCGCCTTCCAGGTAGCGTCACCGTCAAAGACTTCCGCATACTCTTTATGGAACATGCTGGTCTTAACCTTCTCGACCGCTTCGGCGATTTCCTGCTGACTTGGCCACAGGTCCTTCAGGTAGACGGGCTTGCCGTCTTGATCTTCACCCAGCGGATCATTGGAAAGGTCCAGGCGCACATTGCCGGCCAGGGCATAAGCAACCACCAGCGGTGGTGAAGCCAGCCAGTTGGTTTTCACCAGCGGGTGCACCCGGCCCTCGAAGTTCCGGTTACCGGACAAAACCGAGGCCACGGTAAGATCACCATCGGCGATGGCCTTCTCGACCGCATCCGGCAGCGGACCGGAGTTACCGATACAGGTGGTGCAGCCATAACCCACCAGATTGAAGCCAAGCTTATTGAGATCGTCCTGAAAGCCGCCCACCTTCAGGTAATCGGTCACCACCTTGGAGCCCGGTGCCAGGGAAGTTTTCACCCAGGGTTTGGTGTTGAGCCCCCTCGCCACGGCCTTCTGGGCAATCAGGCCGGCAGCCATCATTACGCTGGGATTCGAGGTGTTGGTGCAGGACGTAATAGCCGCGATAACAACCGCACCCGGGTCAAGACGGGTTTTTTCGCCATTCATTTCCATCGGCTGGCTGGCAGCGTGCTCGTAGCTGTCCTGGACGCCCACGGCGGTCTGCCCGCCTTCGGATTCCAGCTTGTCTTCACGGGATTCCGCCGGGCCTTCGGCGGTTTCCATCAGCAGTTCAAAGGAGGCCTTCATGTTCTTCAGGGCAACCCGGTCCTGGGGACGTTTGGGGCCGGCCAGGCTGGCCTCAACTTCGCCCATGTCCAGTTCCAGGTTGTCGGTATACACCGGCTCCTGGCCAGGTTGGCGCCAGAGGCCCTGGGCCTTGGCATAAGCTTCGACCAGTTCCAGCTGATCGTCTTCACGGCCAGTCAGCTGCATGTATTTGATGGTTTGCTCATCCACCGGGAAGAAGCCACAGGTGGCACCGTATTCCGGCGCCATGTTGGCAATAGTGGCACGGTCCGCAACGGGCATGTCTTTCAGACCGTCACCGTAGAATTCCACAAACTTACCGACGACACCTTTCTTGCGCAGCATTTCGGTCACGGTCAGCACGAGGTCCGTCGCGGTAATGCCTTCCCGCAGTTTACCGGTGATCTTGAAGCCGACCACCTCCGGAATCAGCATGGACACGGGCTGGCCCAACATGGCCGCTTCCGCTTCGATACCACCCACACCCCAGCCGAGGATGCCAAGGCCGTTGATCATGGTGGTGTGTGAGTCTGTTCCCACCAGTGTGTCCGGGTAGGCAATGGTTTTTCCGTCCTGGTCCTTGCTCCACACGGTCTTGCCCAGATACTCCAGGTTTACCTGGTGACAGATACCGGTCCCCGGCGGCACCACGCGGAAGTTGTCGAACGCCTGCTGGCCCCAGCGCAGGAACTCATAGCGCTCCTGGTTGCGTTCCATCTCGATGGTGACGTTGTCCTTGAAGGCAGACGGATCACCGTACTTGTCCACCATCACCGAGTGGTCGATCACCAGGTCCACCGGCGACAGCGGATTGATCATTGCAGGGTCCTTACCGGCGGCTTTTACCGCTTCCCGCATGGCTGCAAGATCCACCACACCGGGGACACCAGTGAAGTCCTGCATCAGTACACGAGCAGGACGAAACTGGATTTCGGTATCGGATTTACGGTCTTTCATCCACTGAACCATCGCATCGATATGGCCCCGATCCACGGTGGCGTCATCTTCGTTGCGCAGCAGATTTTCCATCAACACCTTGAGGGAAAACGGCAACTTGTCGATGTTGCCAAGGGTGTCGGCAGCCTTGGGCAGGCTGTAATAGTGATAAGTCTTGCCGCCAGCTTCCAGGCTGGAGAGCGTATTGAGACTGTCTTTACTCAGGCTTTGTTTCGACATGAGGTGCCTCCTTTTGATGATCCGAAGATTTCGGAAGGCTTAGCAGTAGCCTTTGCATCAGCGTACTTACCGCAGATGGCAATAGACTGATGCAAAGACCCTGATTTTGAAAGTCTCCTATAACTATTGCACCGATTGACGAGACTTCAACTGCGGTTCCGTGAATGTTCAGTATTGCGGCGGTGAATACCCATATCGCCCTCAGGCCTGTCGATCCCCATAAAGCTGGGCATAAAGGCCCTGGCGGGCGATCAGCTCGTCATGATGCCCTTCCTCGGTGATGTAGCCGTCCTCGAAAACGTAGACGCGATCGGCCTGTTTCACGGCACTCAGACGATGGGCAATGATCAGGGTGGTGCGTTGACGCAGAAAAGCCTCCAGGTCCTGATGCAGCTGAAACTCGGTTTCGGCGTCCAGGGCAGAGGTGGCCTCATCCAGGATCACCACCGAGGGATCCGACAACACCATGCGGGCAATGGCCAGCCGCTGGCGCTGGCCACCGGACAAGCGCACCCCCTGGCGACCAATCAGGGTATCCAGTTGGTGCGGCATGTCCGCCACGGTCTTGTCCAGTTGCGCGATGGCCAGGGCCTGCCACAGTTCGGTGTCGGTCTTGTCGCGGCCCAGGGTGAGGTTCTGTCGCACGGTGTCGTTAAACAGGGCGGGGTGCTGTAGCACCGTGGCCACATGCTCACGCAGACACGGAAGTCCGATGCGCTGAACCGGAACACCGCCCAGCAGCACCTGCCCCTGCTGGGGTGTGTACATACCCAGAATGACCTGCACCAGGGTGGATTTGCCGCCGCCACTGGCACCCACAACCGCCACTTTCTCGCCCGGACCAAGGTGGAGATCAATGCCCTTTAGCACGGCTTCCTCACCGTAGCTGAAGTGGATGTTTTTCAGAGTCAGGCCAACGGTATGCCTGTCCCGGAAGGGGTTCTCCAGCGCTGGATAACGGGGTTCTTCTTCCAGCTCCAGCAAGCGGTTAATGCGCCCCAGTGCCGCATTGGCAGCAAACCAGGCGTACTGCATATTCAGCATTTCCTGCACGGGCGTGAGCATGAACCAGAGGTAGCCGAAGATCGCGAACATCATGCCGATACTCAGGTCACTGAACAGGACCGTCACCATCGCGGCCGCGCGGAAGGTATCGACACCAAACTGGAACAGCGCAAAGCTGGCGCGGGTGGCGGCATCGCTGCGCCATTCAAATTGAATAGCGTGGTCGCGAACCGTGCGGGCGCGGCTGATCAACTGGCGCAGGTAGTGCTGTTCCCGGTTGGCCGCCCTGAGCTGGTGTATCGCGTCCAGAGTTTCGGTCAGGTCACCCTGAAAATCCTCATAGGCGCTGTTCTCCTGACGCTTGAGTTCCTTGACCCGCTTGCCGATGAGCATGGTGGCAAAGATCACCAACGGATTGAACAGCAGGATCAGCAGCCCCAGTTGCCAGTGCACCCACATCAATACGATGGCGGTGCCCAGAACTGTCAGGCTTGCCACCAGGAACCGGCTGATCGTAGTGCCCAGAAACTGGTCGATGGTGTCCAGGTCGGTGATGAAATGACTGGTGATGCCACCTGAGCCACGGGTTTCGTACTCCGACATAGCCACTCGCTGCAGCCGGCCCAGCAGACGCGAACGGACACGGAACACCACATCCTTGGAAATCTTGGAGAACTCACGGGACTGGAGCACGTTGAAGGTAAGCGACAACGACCTTAGCAGAAACGCCGCTACCACCATCAAGCCAATGTAAACCACCGGCAGGTGCCATGCCTCGGGCAGCATCGCCTGCATCACAGGCAGTACCGGGCCCGCTTCATCAAGCAACACTTCGTCCACCAGCACCGGCAGCAGCAGCGGAATAGGCACACTGACCACCGTGGCCAGGATGGCGAGCAGGTTCGCTCTCACCAGCCGCGGCTTGTGCTTGAGGGCCAGGGACAGAATGCCCTGCCAGGTGTACCGGTTGTCGTTGCGACCCGTGCTATCCGGCCCAACTGCGTTCAGATCCGCCGCCTGCTCCAAGAAACCTCCGTCAATGCGATGTCCACCCATACTGGTACGCAGCAAATTCGGTGACAGTCTACCCGACCTTCTGCCATCATTGCCCCTCGAACCCTTGATGTACCAGAACCGGGCCCATTGTGAAACACGACTGCCATTACCACCCCGGCGAACCCGCAAAATGGCATTGCGGTGACTGCCAGATACACTATTGCACCCGTTGCATGCCGGATGCGGACACTCGAAAACAACACGCCTTGTGCCCCCATTGCAGCCGTGCCATGCGCTACCTCGGTGCCGCCACGGAAGCAGTGCCATTCTGGAACCGGATTGGTGCTTTCTTCCGCTACCCGTTCCACACCGACCCGCTGATGGTTATTGCCATTTGCACACTGGTGCCACTTCTCGTCAGCGGCAACCTCATCGGCCTGATTATCACGCTGGTGCTGGCCCTGGCACTATTGAAGTATACCTATGCCGTTATCAGCCACACCGCTGAGGGTCATATGAAACCGCCTCCGGTAGCAGTGGCGTTCACCGGCAGCGGGTTTGACATTGTAATCCTGCAGCTACTGGTGTTTGCGCTTATGGGCGGCATGGTGGCGGCCGCAGCCATGGTCGGCGGGCCGCTGTTGATGTTCCTGGCCGTGGCCTTCGTGATCCTCGCCCTGCCCGCCAGCATTATGGTGCTGGCCATGGAGCGCTCGGTCATGGCCGCGGTGAACCCCATGAACCTGGCGGTACTGATCTCGCGCATCGGCACACCCTATTTCCTGCTGTATGGTTACCTGATTCTGCTGACCCTGGCGTCCGGAGCCGCCCAGGACTTCGCGCTCACTCACTTCGCGCCGGGTATTGCCCGCACACTGGCGGGCTTTCTCAACAGCACCTTTACGCTGATTCTGTTCCACATGCTGGGCTACCTGCTGTTCCAGTACCAGGAGGAACTGGGGTTTGCCAGCGACCTTCAGGATGATGAAAACGCCGGCGACCTGCAGAACCGCGACCGCACCCAGCGTTTTGACGCCGACATTGACATGAACCTGAAGGACGGCAACTACGACCGGGTCCAGTCGATGCTCAAGGAAGCCCTGAAACGGGACTCCCAGAACGCTCTGCGGCTGGGACAACTGCATCAGCTGCTGACCGCCCGCAACGATATTCCGGAGCTTTATCGGTATCACCCCCGGTTGCTGAACATGCTGGCGGAACGAAACGATGGTGAGGGTATAGCTGGGTTGCTGGCAGCTATCGAGACTGTGGAGCCGGGGTTCCGGCTGGAGGACCCCGAACTGTCGGTGCGCTGCGCCCGTTGCCTGTACCAGCGCGGGCATTTCAAACCGGCGCTGAAGTTACTGCAGGACTTCCACAAGCGCTTCCCGGACAGCGAGGAACTGGCGCCGGCCTATCTGCTGGTCGCCCAGGCGCTGGCGAATGGTCTGGGGCAGTGGGAAAAAGCCTCGGCGTTCCTCAATTTCGTCAAGAAACGCTGTCTGAACCATCCCCTGCACGAGCAGGTCGATGTGTACCTGCAGCAGGTTGAGAAGCGGGAGCCATTGAAGGGGCCCAAGGCTTCGTTTGCGGTTCAGGAGTAAGGCCAAGTGTGAGTTAGCCTTCTTGTAACAACTGCCTGTAGTGGCGCGCCTTGGGCGTCATCTGGCGCTTTTCGAACTCTTCTGCCAGCAAACGGCAGGCTTCGCTAGCCAGGAGTTGGTCACCAGCGCTGCGCAGGCGTTCGAAAGCTTTCTCCGCGGCTTTCAAATCGTCATTTCGAAGGCAGGTGAACAACACCCGGTTGTGATCCTCGGCGTCAAGCGGGGCGTGCCCCTCTCCCTTGCCCAGATATTCCTGCCAGATTTCGACCATCCGCTCCGGCTGGCGACGGCTGAGGGATTCGTTCATCAATGCCTGCGTTCGCTCGCGGTATTGCGGAAGGTCCGGGCGCAGTTTCGCCAGTTGATAAAGGTGCTCCAACAGGATGGTGCGTTCCGGGTAGTGCTCTCTCAGCGCCTCGAACTGGTGCCGGGCCATGTCGAAATCCATGCGCCCGAGGCTGGCCATGGCCTGGCTGTAGCCGGTGGTGAAACGCTCGTCCTGCTCATCTTCCTCTGGCTCGAAAAATTCTTCCTTTACCTGCAACCAGCTCTTACCCAGAAGCCAGACCATACCGGCGCCAGCCACCAGGCCACCCGCGTGAGCCATGTAGGCAATGCCGGTGGCCCCGGCGAACCAGTAATCGTAGATTTCCTTGCCGAGCCACACGGGCAGGATCGCCAACGCCGGGGCCCGAAAATAATTGAAGTACACACCCACGAAATAGAAGAAGCGGATTTTCTGCAGGCCGTAGATGGCCACGTACATGCCCATGAGCCCGGAGATGGACCCGGATGCACCCACCAGCGGTATGTGACTGCCCATGGAAAACGCGGTGAACACCACACCCGACAGAGCACCACACAACAGGTATGCCAGCAGGAAACGCCCTGGCCCCAAGGCCTTTTCGACGGTAAACCCCAGCAGGAACAGGAACACCAGGTTGCCAATAATGTGCCCCCAACCGCCGTGGAGGAACTGGTAGGTGATCAGCGTGTAGAGAGAAAATTCCGCTGGCACCAGCCCGAGCTGATTGGCGCTCAGCCTGTCCATCAGTTGGGTCTGAATGTCCCCCCGCTGCTCCAGCCAAAGGCGGCGCTCGGCCGGCGCCCAGAGCCTGTCGCGGTTCTGCAGCATGTACTGGTAAAACTCACGGTCCGCCAGCAGACTGTAGGCAACCCACAAATCCCCGCCCTCTTCCTGCAGTTGCTGGAAGTTCTGCAGGTCGTAGATCCGATTCTGATTGTCTTCAAACTCGATCTGGCGTTCGAGGTAGTCCTCATATACCGGGGCTTCCAGCGACTTCAGATCCGATTCAAGATACTGCTCAACAGCTTCCTCAATCAGCCGGTTGTCGTCACCCTGGTAAAAGAAGAATACCAGCAGGCACGTCGTGATCAGCCCGAGGGTAACCCAGGGTGGGCGCTTCCAGTTCACGGTGTTTTCGGCGGGGATAATCAGCATGGGCCGTCACAATTCATCATAATTTGTCCCTGAAGATGTGCTTTTTACCACAGCATGGTCAGTTTTTCGCGTTGTAATGACTCCTGAAGCGATTTAGCCGGCCACGGGCAAAACAAACTGTGCGTGGCACCACAAACAGGCTACTCTGCGGTTGTCACACGATGGTCATACAAATGACATTCAATCAGGGCAGCCGCAAAGGGGCGAATCGCACGATGCTCGAAACGAGCACGAAGTATGGGTTTCGACCAATCGCCAATTGCCGTTGTTCCGGCCACAGCCAATAGTTGCCAGGACAACAAGAAAAACAGGACGTGCAACCAAGGAAACTGCCATGACTGTACTCATACTGGACAACCCGGATCTACTTGCCAGAGCGGCCATCGAATCAGGCTTGCCAATGCCCTCACTGGCATCGGACGACACACCCCGCAAACCACACCGGTTGCGGTTCCACTACGGCTTCAACAAGCATCGTCTGGAGGAGCAGGACCTGGCCATCCTGCGCCAGCACGCGCTTTACCTGAGACACAACCCAGGTGTCACCGTGCGGATCCATGGTCATGCCGATAATTTCGGCGTTAGTGAATACAACCATTTCCTGTCCCGCCTGCGGGCCAGCAGCGCGGCCAAACTGCTGATTCGCGAGGGCGTCAGGGAAAGCCAGATTCTGGTGAGCGGTTGGGGCAGTGATCGCCCGCTGGCGCGCCCGGAAGACCGCGCCGCCAACCGCCGGCTGGAACTGGAATACGTCACCATGGAAATGGCACGGGCGCTCTAGGAGCCCGGCCTTACAAACAAAAGATCCGGGGGCCGCGTCGCCCCCGCGGGAGACTCAGCCGTAGACCTGGAACACGTTCCAGAGCAGCAATATGGCAATGGCCAGGATACCAACCCAGGTCAACAGAATACCTGTCATACGGGCAATATGGGGGCCACCCCGGCCATTGATCATGCCGAAGGCATGCAACACACGCCCCACCACAAAGGCCATTCCGGTCCAGTACACCAGGCCGCTGGGAACACCGTTCAACTCGGCAATCGCAAGCATCACCAGCCCCAGGGGGGCATATTCCACCAGATTCGCCTGGGCGCGGACAGCCGCCTCGAAGTCCCGGTCGTCGGTGACACCCAGGCTCTTTTTATATTTCAGGCGGAAACGGGAAACCATCCCCGACAACACCAGCAACAACAGCCCGAGAACGGCTGCAAAAACGGCAGAGACAGGTACGATCATAATCAGGCCTTCTTGATCGCGCTGACAACCGCCAGCAGCAACACGGCACCCACTGTGGCGGTAACCAGTTCACCGATGGCGCCCTGCGCAGCCAGGCCCAGAAGGCGGAAAACGAAACCGCCCAGAACGGACCCGACAATACCGATACCGATGTTAGCCAATACGCCGAAGCCTCGGCCCTTCATGATCAGGCCGGCAAGCCAACCGGCCACACCACCAATAATCAGGAACAGAATCAGATTCATTGCATGCATCTCCGAGCAGCGAAACAGTCCCCGAAAGACTGCCCTGTTTTACCCGGCGCTTCAAGCACTTCCGCAAAGAGGCAGGCGGTTTCGTGGGACACGTTCAGGCGGTTGGTTCGAGGTCTGCGATGGCCGCTTCCATTTGCTGGCGGCATTGGGCCATCAACTGCGGAATATCCGCAACTGTAAGCCCGGCGGTTTCAATAGGTGGAAGCACCCGAATAGCCACCGGTTCGCGACGACCAGACCACCCCAGGGTACGATCGTAGTACTGGCTGGCGCAGACCATAGTGATAGGGGCACCAGAGGCGATGGCGGCGTGAAAAGCCCCTTTCTTGAAGGATTGCAGGCCCCGGCCGCGGCTGCGGGTGCCCTCCGGAAAGACCCAGAGGCTCTTGCGGTCACGGCTGATCGCCTCGCTGGTCGCCTGCATCACGGCAACAGCCTTGTGGGAGCGCCCCCGGTTGAGGATGACATTGCCTCCGAGCCAGAACACCTGGCCAAAAAACGGGATCCATATCAGAGATGATTTGCCCACTGTGACCGTGCGGGGCGGCAGCAAGTCCCCCATCACGAACAGATCATCGTTGTGCTGGTGATTGGCAATAACGACTGTGGGCCGGTCCTGCGGCATGTTGTCGGCCCCTTCCAGGGGGCGTTCCATACCCAGGAGAAAACGACCGACGCGGGCAATCGCTTGTGCCAGCAAGCGGTTGTTGTCCGGATTAAATGGCCGGGCGACATACAGAACCAGTGCGAGCAGACAGATGACCGGCACCATCAGCCAGGCCAACAGCTTTCTTGGCATTCCCATTGAAGACAACCCTGATGCAATTTTTTGGCGCACAAGTGTACGCCAAAATCAGGTTCCGGCAACAGCCTCCCGGGCCAGGGCGTTATCGGCTTTATCGGCCGTCACCAGTGACTCGGCTGTGGCCTCCACCACATAGCGTAGCGGACCATTGTTCTGCAGGCCATCAAAGGGATAACAGGTCACCAGCAACAGCGAATCCCTGGGCAATTGTGCGGTATTGATCTGCTCGTGCCGGCTATCGACAACGCGAATACGATCCACCCTGAATGAACGCCAGTCACCATCGCGACTCTGCAGTTTTACCCGGCTGCCGGTTTCCAGATGTTGTAGCCCCCGAAAATGCGTATCACGGTGACCGGCAATCACCACCGGCCCCGCCCGGCCGTCGTTCCCCACCACCTGTCCCGGCCCGAAAGCCAGGCTTTCGCCGTGCACGCCGTCCAGTACGATCAGTGACTGTCCTGTTTCAGGCACCATCAAGCGGGCCACTGGCCAGGTGTCTGCCCAGGGCCAGGGCCGGGTTTCCTGCTGCCGAGCCTGGCTCTCGGCCCAGGCCAGCTCCAGAAGCTCCTGCGCCACCAGCGCCTTGAACGGAATCCACAGGCCAACCGCGAGGACAGTCGCGAACGTCGTCGCCAACAGCAGAATCAATCGGTTCATGGGTACACCCTCCTCTTCAGGAGCGTGATCGCGACCGAGAACATCAGCCCAAGCAGGCCAATGGCGATCAGCAGGGGAGACATGGTTGCGGTCTGGGGGTATCGCAACATGGTGCCCTGGCTCCCGGCGGGCAGCAGTGTGGGCACGCTGTCGGTTTCCAGGACCTCCTGCGACGGCCTGGACGGGGTTTTGTCCTGGGCCAGGAAGCTGGTGTACTTTGTCATCAACTGATGTTCCAGCCCCAGACGGATCACATGCTGGCGCGCGTCGTCATCAATCTGACCGGTCAGCCCACTGTCCATCAGACTATCGATTTTCTGTTTTGCCCAATGACGATGCAGGCCCTTGCCGTTGGCGGCCTGTTCGAGGCTTAGCGACTGTTGCCATTGACTGCCATCCGGAAGACGCCCGGAAACCTCGAGTGCGCCTTCAGCCGGCAGGCCATGCACAACCTGCACCATGGGCTCCCCCCTGAACAGATCGCCAATTCGGCCAGGGAAGGCTTCGGTTGCAGCGGCCTGGCCCGGCCAACTCACTGCAATATCGGTCAGCACCGGCGCCTCCATCTTACCGAACAGCTCGTCCAGCGGGCGCGCCACATCCGACAGGTCACTGATGGCGGTGTAGGTACCGCGGCCATAGCGTGCAGCTTCACGCATGAAGTGCATGTTGGGGGCAGAACCGATGCCCACGGTGAACAGCCGGCTGCTGCCCAGCCCATCACGAATTTTCCCGAAGAGCGCGCTTTCATTACCCACAGCGCCATCGGTAATAAACACCACCTGCCTGACCCTGGCGCGGGACTCCTCGCCACGATCACCGTTCGTCTCGAGTGCGGCATCCAGTGCCGGAGCCATCTCGGTACCACCATCGGCGTTCAACCCTTTCACGTATCGACGTGCCCGGGCAATGTTGTTGCCACTGGCGGGCACCGATTCCATAAACAGTGAGTGGGTCTGACTGTTGAACTGGATAACGTTGAAGCGATCATCGGCATCGAGTGTGCCCAGCCCTCGCAACAACGCCTGCCGGGCCTGTCGGATCGACTCGCCGGCCATGGAGCCGGAGGTGTCGATCACGAACACCAGCTCCCGTGGCAGACTCTGATTGCCATTGAGGCCGGGCACCACCAACGCCAGCAGGTAGCCCTTACCCTGCCACTGTTCCTGGAACACGGCGGCCGCGGGCTCCATCCCCCGGGCCGGCGCCCAGCGCACGATCAGGTCGCGATCCATCAGCACGGCCCGGGATTCCGGCGCCACCTCCACGGTGTTGCCATTCCAGGTACTGGTCACACGATGACTGGGGCTCGACACACGGCTTACCGGTAGGCCAGCATTGATTTCCAGGGCAATGGTTGCGCGATGGCTATCCGGACCCACATCTTCTGGCCGCACCGTAAAAGGGCTGATCTGGTCGGCGTCCGACACTTCCGTGGTGGGCGTGGCCCAACCGCCGGACCATTGCGCGGGCTCATTGTCCAGTACCTGGCCAGGTATGTAGCGGGGTGTCAACGTGGTGGGCAGGCGCAGTTCGAACTCACCGGACTGGTAACGCACCGCCTGCTGGTAGTTGAGTTCAACGGTGATGGTTTCACCGGGGGGAATGTTCGCCATACGGGTGGTGAACAGGTTGGGCCGTTGCTGGTCCACACGGGCCACCTTGCGGCCCTCCTCCTTCGCCTTGGTGTACTGGCGTTTGGCGTCCTGTTTTTCGTGGATCTCGCCCACGATTACCCGCTCACCGGCGGTCATGGTCATGCCGTACACGCTCGCATTGTCTGGCAGCGGAAACACGAACACGCCTTCCCGCCACTGCTGGCTGGTATTACGGAAGCTCTGACGCAAGCGGGTGTCGGCAATCAAGCCGCTGACGGTTACGTTGTAGTCTGTGTTCAGCAGGGTTGCCGAGCCCAGGCGCTGGCCGGCATCATCGACAAAATGAAACTCACCGGCGCCTTCGCGTCCGGTTTCGGAGGCCTCCGCGTACACCGGGTGCACAAACAGGAAAAGCAGCACAGCCAGCCACAGGGAAATGTCCTCCAGCCAGCGTCGCAGCCGGGGAGAGACCTTGCTCCCTGTCAGACTACCAGTAATCTGCCGCCCACCCTTCGGGGCGGTTGGTGAATAGGGTCCCAGGTTGGTCAACAGCATTGTTTCGCTTCCTTGTATCACTGTGGTTGAAAAAGCACGCCTGGTGGCAACTGGCGACTATTTCAGCCCATGGAAGCGGCGATCCGGTGCCACAATCTGGCGATCCGGCGGTGAAAAAATGATGAATTGTGGCAAACCCTCTGCTTTACCTTGTTCTGGTCACAGGCCATGGTTAAATAGGAACCCGTATTAACAGGGGAATGGTTGCAGGCTATGAAGCGACACATCGTGCTGATTGAAGATGAACCCGCCATCCGGGAGAACTACCGTGACGCGTTCGAGCGCCGGGGATACCGGGTGTCTGCCTATGGTGACCGCACCAGTGCTTTCCAGGTGTTGCGCACCGCCCTGCCAGACCTGGCCATCATCGACGTGGGACTGGGCGATGAGCCTGAAGGCGGCTTTACCCTGTGCCAGGACCTGCGCAGCCTGTCCAAAACCCTGCCGATCATTTTCCTGACCGCCCGGGACAGCGACATCGATTCCGTTCACGGCCTGCGACTGGGTGCCGATGACTATGTCACCAAGGACATGAGCATGGACCACCTGCTGGCCCGGGTTACCGCTCTACTGCGCCGGGCAGATGCCTGGGCCGAAGCCCTGAAGCAACCGGATGAAGTGGTGCACAGGGGCCGCCTGGCATTGAACGTGGATCGCATGACGGCAGAATGGAATGACCAGCCCATTGACCTGACAGTCACCGAGTTCTGGATGCTGCATTCCCTGGTTCAGCACCCGGGCCACGTGCGCAGCCGCGACCAGTTGATGGAGGCCGCCAGCACGGTGCTGGACGACAATACGGTGACGTCCCATATCAAACGTATACGCCGCAAGTTCCTGCAGATCGACGACGCCTTTGATGGCATCCACACCGCCTACGGCATGGGCTACCGCTGGAATGCCCATGAGGCCTGAGTTTTGACCCTTAAGCGCCAACTCTTCATTGCCAGCTTACTGATGCTGCTGATTCCCTGGGCGGGCCTGCAGTTCGTGCTGGAGCTGGACCAGGCCCTGCGCGACCAGGCCGCCCGTCAGTTGCAGAGCCAGGCCGGACGTACGGCCGGTTTTGCAGCGGAACAGCTTGCCGAGACCCCAACGGTCGCCACGGGCACCAGCGTTATCTACGCCGACCTCCTGTCCCGCAGCCCGAATCTGGATGGCTACGGCGACGACTGGCCCGGGTACGACGAGGAAGAATCCCGGCAACAGTGGCAAGGCACACAACGGGTCATCGACAAAGACGGACCCGAGGTATCCTGGCAGGCAGCCGTCGATCAAACCCATCTCTACCTTCTGATTCGTGTCAGTGGCAGAACCGCTGACTTCTTCAACCCCGGCAACCCCCGCCAAGCTCATGACCAGATCCAACTCCAGGTTATCGACAAGAAACAGACAACCCGTCGCCTGATTCGCACTCAGGCACCAGGGGCGATCAACGCCATAGATCCGGAGCGCGAAGGGGCAACCGACTATCGCATCAGTGGCTACTGGCAGGCGGTCAGCAACGGCTACCAGGCTGAATTGAGATTGCCACGACCGGCTCCCTCGTCCCGCCTTGGCTTCCAGGTGACATGGCCTGCGGAAAGGCTTGAAAACAGCGGTGAAGAACGCGTCTCTGCCGGCCCCACCTCGGCCCAGATCGTCACCCGAATGCCACAACTCGAAAACCGACTTGCGGCCATGATTGCTCCCGGCCAGGGCACCTGGGTTCTGGAGCCGGACGGCTGGGTAATCGCTCGCCAGACCCGCAACTCCGAAACCGATGAGCCCGAATTCGACAGCCTTAGCCCCCTGCAGATCCTGGAACGCATCAGCCTGAACGGCCTGCGGGCACTGGTGAGTTTTTATCAGCCTGAGCCTTCACGCCTGAATGCGGAAACCCATCGTATGGACGCCGGGGAATTGCCATCACAGGGACTGGTTCGACACCGGGACGGCGACACCTACATGCTGGTGAAACAATCGTTGAGTGATGGCCGGATGCTGGTGCTGGAGGAATCGCTGGACCAATTGCTCGCGCTGTCCGGCAGCACCCTTGGCTCGGTCATTTCCCGCAGCGTGCTATTGATTGTCGGCCTGATGCTGGTTCTGCTGGGTTACGCCAGTTGGCTGTCCTGGCGCATTACCCGGCTGCAGCGGGCGGTCAGTGCCAGTGTTGACGACGACGGCCGTGTGTTGGGCACCCTGCCACCCGCAAAAGCGAAGGACGAGTTGGGCGACCTGTCACGGCAATTCAGCCAAATGGTGGACCGTCTGCAGGGCTACACAGACTATCTGGAAAGCTTCTCCCGGCGCCTGTCCCACGAACTGAAAACCCCCGTGGCGGTGGTGCGTTCTTCCCTGGAGAATCTGGGGCAAACCACAGACCCGGCTGATCAGGCCAGTTACATCGAACGAGCCCGTTCCGCCACCGACCGCCTCAGCCAGATACTGCAAGGGATGAGCGAGGCAGCCCGGCTGGAGCAAAGCTTTGACCACGCCGAAAAGGAAACCTTTGACCTGGCCGAAGTCGCCTCCCAAACCACCCTCGCCTACCAGGAACTGGACCCCGATCACCGCATTCACTACATCGGACCGGCCAGCGGTTGTCGGTGCCACGGTTCCCCGGAACTGCTGGTGCAGCTTCTGGACAAGCTGGTGGACAATGCACGGGATTTCACACCAGCGCAGGGAAACATTGAAGTACGGCTAACGCAGAACGCCCGACAACTGGAACTGAGTGTATTCAACGAGGGCTCTTCTCTGCCGGAGAACCTCGCCAGTGATATTTTCAGCCCCTTCGTATCCGTGCGGACCGGCCAGCAGGAAGGGCATCTGGGCCAGGGCCTGTTGATCGTCCGACTGATTGCCGAGCACCACAACGGCCAGGTGATGGCTGGCGATGAGGGAGGTGGCGTGCGATTCACGGTAGTGTTGCCATCGCGCCCCCGACCAGAGTCGTAAGCCACAAGTCGTCTTTCGGAAGTGCCCGCGAGCCTTTATCGTTCTGGTATAGGCCTATCAATCGCCGTCAAAGGACCAAGTCTTGAACCCGCCGCTCAAACAGCTGGACCTGCACCCTCTCCGGGAAGAACTCTACAACGAACTCCATTCCCGGCCGTTCCACGTGCTGCCATGCCCGGCGCAGGTTACCCATATTGCCCTGCTGACCACCCCGGAGCAGCGGGCCGTCCAGTTCCGACACTGGCAAGACCTGCATATCATGCTGGGACAACCCGAGCCGTTGGAGGACGTCAGCTGCTACGAGGCCACCTTTGGCTCCCTGCGTATCCGGCGTGAAATGCACATGGAGTTTGCTTCCTATACCTTTATCAATCTGGGTATTGGGAATAACCATCACCCCTTCCAGGACACCGGCATCTCGTCGCTGCCCAAAGGCTGGCTCGAGAAGCTCACCGGTACGGTGGTGGCCGCCTTTCATATTGACCTGCAGCAAGCCTCGAACGGCCCGGAAACCGACCTGGCGCAGATTCGCCACTGGTTCGAGGGAGAACGCCTGGTGGGCAGTAGCCCCTGGGAAGGAAAGGCCCGGGTGTGGGGCACCTTCCGGCTTCACAGCGATGGGCTTGGCCGCTTCATGGTCCTCAACCGGGACATGTCCGACAGCCAGCTCGGCCGACTGACCCAGCGCCTGATGGAGATCGAGACCTATCGCCTGATGTCATTACTGGCACTGCCACTGGCACGGGAAATGACGCCGTCACTGAACGACATGGACCAACAACTGGCGGTGATTACCCAGTCCCTGGCGGACAACCAGGACATCGATGAACGTGAGGTGCTGGCGGACCTGACCAACATCGCGGCCCGCATCGAAGCCTTTCGCGCCCACGCCACCTTTCGCTTCTCAGCCACACGGGCCTATCACCAGCTTGTGCTGACCCGGCTGGAGGAGCTGCGTGAAGACGAGCTGTCGGGGCACCTTACCATCACCGAATTCATGACTCGCCGGCTGACACCGGCGGTAGAAACCTGCGAATCGGTAAAGGAGCGCCTGGAGGACCTGTCGCGCAGGGTTGACCGGGCTTCGGACATGGTCCGCACGCGGGTGGAACTGGCCATCCAGAGCCAGAACCAACAGTTGTTAAGTTCCATGGACCGGCGCTCAAAAATCCAGTTGATGATGCAACACACGGTGGAAGGGTTTTCCGTGGTGGTCATCAGCTATTACCTGCTGGCACTGTTGAAACTGGCGCTGGAGTCCGCCGATGACGCCGGATTCGACGTCAACACCTCGCTGGTTCTGGGCATTGCCATCCCGGTGGTGCTGGGCCTGGTGTTCATCGGCGTACGAATGATCCACCACCGGTTCATCAGGTTGGCGCGGCGACAGTAACCGGCTGCCTACTGACCAAAGGCGTCCGGGTCGCCGGCAAACTGGCGGTAGAACTGCTGCGCCGTGCGGCCGTTACGGGCACCCCGGCTGGTGGCAAAGCGAATGGCCTCAAGATGCAACGCCTCACGATCACCCACGTGTGGAAACAGGGCATCAATGGCCTGCAGATAGACATCCTGGGGAAAGCCGTAGAACGACAACTGCAGGCCAAACCGGTCCGCCAGGGAGACCTGTTCCTCGATCGCCTCGGCCGGGTGGAGTTCACCTCCGCGCATCTCGCTTTTCAGGTTATCGTCCATGAATTCCGGCATCAGGTGCCGGCGGTTAGACGTGGCGTACACCCTGACGTTCTCAGGCGGCAGCTCCAGCGAGCCTTCCAGCACACTCTTCAACGCCTTGTAACCAGACTCGCCCACTTCAAAGGAAAGGTCGTCGCAGAAGATCACGAACCGCCAGGGCAATTCAGCGATGTCGTCGACGATTTCCGGGAGGTTCACCAGATCGTCCTTGTCCACTTCGATCATCCGCAGCCCGCGCTGCAGGTAGCGGTTAAGCAGTGCCTTCATCAGCGATGATTTGCCGGTGCCCCGGGCTCCCCAGAGCAGCGTATTGTTCGAGGGTTCACCGGCCAGGAAGCGCTCAGTATTGCGGGCCAGGGCCATCTGCTGTCGCTCGATGCCGGTCAGGTCGGCCCAACCCACCGGGTCAAGCCGCCGAATGGCCCGCAGCCCCTGACGATGGCGGCGCCACACGGCGGCGGGCGTCTCCGCCCAGTTGATGGCGTGATCTGTCGACATAACACCTATTTCCTGTTCCGCGTTTATCACGAATATGAAACACTGGAGCCCACTACCGGACACACCTCAAAAAGGAGACTTTACCGCAAATGGCCGTTAAATCCGTCGCTCTTGTCGCCCACGATAACAAGAAGAGAGAACTGGTGGACTGGGTTGCCGACAACCAGACCCGCTTTGCCTCCCTCCGACTCTACGCCTCCGGCACCACTGGCCGGTTGCTCAAGGAAAATCTGGGCCGGGACGACATCCATTGCCTGCTCAGTGGCCCGCTCGGAGGCGATCAGCAAATTGGCGCCAAGATCGCAGAAGGGGAAATTGACCTGTTGGTGTTCTTCTGGGACCCGCTAGAGCCCCAACCCCACGACCCGGACATCAAGGCCCTGCTGCGCATCGCCGCGCTGTGGAACATTCCCGTCGCCTGCAACCGGGCCACCGCCGAGTTCATACTGACGTCCGCCTATATGACGGATGATCAACACCAACCGCAACGGCCGGATTTCTCAAGCTACACCGGCCGCTCCGTCAACTGAGCGGCTTTCTGGCCAGGAACACCGTGTTAGTGGATTCCCGATTCTGGAATGGGTTGTAGAACGACACTACCTTCGCGTCCACATCCGTAAACAGCGTTTCCAACACGTCCATGAACGGTTCGTCCGGCGGGTCGTTGGACCACATGGCGAAGACGCCGCCAGGGCGCAGGTGGGCCGCCATTTTGCCTAAACTTTCGGCGTTGTAAAAACTGGCATTGGACTCGTTCAGGAGGGCTCTGGGGGAATGATCAATGTCCAGCAGGATGGCGTCAAACACCTTGCCCGACGTTTCGGTATCGAAACCTGATTCCGATACCGCCAGATCAAAGAAACTGCCCAGTACATAGCGGCAGCGCGGGTCAGCATTCAACACTTTACCCAACGGAACCTTTTCCTGCTGGTGCCAGTGGATGACCGTGTCGAGGGCATCCACAACCAGCAGCTCGCTCACCCGCTCGTGCTTGAGCGCCGCTTCCGCGGTGTAGCCCAGCCCTAAGCCGCCGACCACCACCTTCAACTGTTCGCCCTCCACCTCATTCAGACCCAGGTCCGCCAGGGCGACTTCCGCGTCCACGAACATACTGGACATGAGGAACTCTTCACCCAGCTTCACCTCGTAGATATCCCGATCACCCAACGCAGGAATCCGACGACGGCGAAGCGTAATCTCTCCCAACGATGAAGGTTGGCTGTCGATCTGTTCAAACAAAAGGCCCATGGTCGTTCCCGTAACGTACTGATGTCGTGACATCCTACCATCACACCGGCAATGGCAGGCCACAAATCAGCTCATCATTGGGCAACCAACCCGCCAACGACTACACTCATTAACTAATCACCACAGAATTGTGAATCACCCGATGAGCGCTGTAATTGCCGGGCCAAAGCCATCACTGATCACACTGCTTGCTAGCATTTACGGTGTACTCGCGCTCACCTTACTGTCGACGTTCGCCTGGCCCACTGTAAAAGAACCCGTCTCCGTTGGCATCGTGGCCGACAACAAACCGTACACGTCTATGGTGGGCCGCACAGCATCCGGCTTTTCGATCGATATTGTCCGCGAAGTGGCCCGTCAGTCAGGGTTGGACATTGAGTTTCGGGCAGGCACCTGGCCAGAAGTGTTCGGTGCATTTGAGCGCGGCGACATCGACGTCATTGAAGGGATCTCCTACAACGACGTCCGCGCCAGGACCATACAGTTTACCGAGCCGTACCACATTCGCCAGATGCACCTGATGCATGACACGGCCAACCCGCTCAAAAACATCAATTCCCTGAAATCCCTCAATAACTACCGTATTGGCGTTGTGCGTGACGTCTATTTCCGCGATGCCCTTAAAACGGCGGGCGTGTCACTGGTCACCTACGATTCCATTCCCGGTCTGATCCGGGCACTGGCCTTCGGCTGGGTGGACGGCGTCATCGGTCCGGAACTGACCCTGGATTACTACGCTAACCAGGCCGGTTTCCGGTTTTTGGAAATTGCTGGCCCCGCACCATTGGGAGAATGGTCGAAAGAAGACTTTCGGCTTGGCGTTCTGAAAGAAAACGACGAGCTCTTTAAAGTGGTCAGCGGCGGCCTGGCTGCCATACCCGATGAGCGCATCAAGGAACTGTTCAACCGGTGGCAGGAGTACGGCGGGACCAGTGTTGCTGAATCGTCGGATTTTACCCTGAGTGACGCCCATCAGCGCTATATCAGTGAGGTCGGCCCGGTACGGGTGGGCTTTATGAGTGACTATGCGCCCTTCAGCTTTCACGACGCAGACGCGTTGCAAGGACTGTCCGTTGACGTGCTGAACCGGATATCGGATCTGACCGGCCTGCAAATCGTACCGGTGCCCGGGCAATGGTCGGAACTGTACCCCCGGTTTATGGACCGTGACATTGATATCATGGCCAATATCTCGAAAACCGACGAACGCGAAGCGTTCATACGGTTCACCCGGCCCTACCATACCATTCCCAACGTCGCCTTCACTCTGGATAAGAATCTGGCATTCAGCTCACCAGCAGACTTGCAGGGACTGAAGGTCGCTATTGGTTCAGGTATTTACTACGAGGGACCCCTTCGTGAGGCATTGGGCGACAATGTGTTCGCTTTCACCTCCCAGCAGGCCATGTTCCGGGCTCTGGCTGAGGGCTCCGTCGATGTTGCCTTGGCAGCCCTGCCAAACGGAAACTACTGGGTGAGGGAGCTTCGCATTGCCGGAGTGAATATTGCCGGCGAAATGACCCTTGATGGCATGCCGGGAGAAGACCTGCGCTTTGGCGTGCGTCCCGCTCTTGAGCCGCTCGCCTCTATAATGGACGCCGCATTGGAGGCCATCAGCCCAACGGAAATGCGCACTATCGAGAATCGCTGGCTTGGCGCTTCCGCCCGTCGTAACCGGACACCGGTCACCGGCCCGTTAACGTTCTCCGATGCCGAACAGGCCTGGCTGGCCGACCGCAACCGACAACTGACCATCTGCGTAGACCCTGACTGGCTGCCACTGGAGGGCCTCAGCGAAAACGATAAACACCTCGGTATTTCCGCCGACATCTTCGCCCTGTTTGCGAATCGTTCCAATATCACATTCACCCCTCTTCCCGTAGACAGCTGGTCCGAGTCCATAGAGGCAGTCAAAAACCGACACTGCGACATGCTTTCCATGGCCATGGAAACACCGGAGCGGCTTGAATACCTGAATTTCACAAAACCCTATATCCAGATTCCCAGCGTGCTTCTGGGACGTGTGGAAGCCCCCTACATCAATACACTGGACGACATGGGGGACCGACCGGTCGGCGTGGTTAAGGACTACGCTTTTCTGGAACTGCTGAGGACAACCAATCCCGGCCTCAATCTGGTGGAAGTGCCCAGCGAACAAACCGGACTGCGCATGGTTCAGGAACGGAAGCTGGCGGGGTACCTTGGCACTCTGTCCACCGCCAGCTACAACATGCAGGAGCTGGGTTTGGCGGACCTGAAAGTGCTCGGGCGAATTCCCGCAGACTGGACCCTGGGAGTCGCCACCCGGAATGACCAGCCCGAACTCTTCAACATCATGCAAAAATTGGTGTCCAGCCTGACGGAAGCGGAGCTTAAAACCATTGAACAACAATGGGCAGGACTCAAACTGGAACAGACCGTCGACTACACCCTGGTATTCCAGCTCATCATGGGTGCCGTGGTGCTCTTGGGGTTGCTGTTCTATTGGAACCGCAAACTCGGGCGCCTGAATCATGAACTCGCTGCGGCCAATGACCGCCTTGCGCATCTCAGCGTAACAGACGACCTGACTCAGATCGGCAATCGCAGCTATTTCGACCGTGAGTTCAGCAAGAGCTTCCATTGGTGTCAACGACACGGAGCCGGCTTTGCCGTGGCGATGGTGGACGCGGACCATTTCAAGGAAATCAACGACACCTACGGCCACGACGCGGGCGACCATTGCCTGGTGGCGCTGGCGGATACCATGCGCAGCCATTTCCGCCGCGACACCGACCGCCTTACCCGGTTCGGTGGTGAGGAGTTTGTTATCTTCACCAGCTTCAGCGACCGTGATGAGTTGGTCTCACGGCTGGAAGGATTCCGCGAGGGTCTGGCGGGGCAAGCCACCTGCTGCGACGACGAACAGATCCGCTTTACCGTGAGTATTGGATTGGCCACTGGCACACCCGGCAAGGACACGGTGCCGGCGGAATTCCTTCGGCTGGCAGACAAGGCGCTGTATCTCGCCAAGCAAAACGGCCGCAACCGCCTGGAAGCTCTCACCACTGAAGATCAGGCAGCCAGACGGGGCTAGCTGATGCTATCCTTTTGCGACAGGGAAAACGCAAAGGAGACGACACCATGGCTAAGATCTACGAAGACAACTCGCTGTCGATCGGCAACACCCCGCTGGTCAAGCTTAATCGGGTCAACGAAGGGGCCACCATCTGGGCCAAGATTGAAGGGCGCAACCCGGCCTATTCCGTGAAGTGCCGGATCGGTTCCGCCATGATCTGGGATGCGGAAAAGCGTGGCGCTCTCAAACCCGGCATGACGATCGTCGAGCCCACCAGCGGTAACACCGGCATCGCGCTGGCTTTCGTCGCTGCTGCGAGAGGCTACAAGCTGAAACTGACCATGCCGTCATCCATGAGCCTTGAGCGCCGCAAAGTACTGAAGGCCATGGGGGCGGAACTGGTGCTTACGGAGCCGGCGAAGGGCATGAAAGGCGCCATCGCCAAGGCCGAAGAGATCGTTGCTGAAGACCCGGACGACTGCTTCATGCCACAGCAGTTCGAGAACCCGGCCAACCCCCGCATCCACGAGGACACCACCGGGCCCGAAATCTGGAACGATACCGACGGTGCCATCGACATCTTCGTTTCCGGGGTTGGTACCGGCGGCACCCTGACCGGCGTAACCCGTTACATCCGCAATACCAAAGGCAAGGCCATCACCACCGTTGCCGTGGAGCCGGAAGACTCGCCAATCATCACTCAGGCCCGCGGCGGTCAGGACCAAACACCAGCACCCCACAAGATCCAGGGCATTGGCGCCGGCTTCATTCCGGGCAACCTGGACATGGACCTGGTGGACCGGGTGGAAAAAGTCAGCAATCAGGACGCCATGGACATGGCGCACCGGTTGATGCAGGAGGAAGGCATCCTCTGTGGTATATCCTGTGGTGCAGCGGTTGTGGCTGCGGTCAGAATCGGAAAGCTGCCGGAATTCAAGGGCAAGAATATCGTGGTGGTTCTGCCGGATTCCGCCGAGCGCTACCTGTCGTCAGCGCTGTTCGCAGAGCGGTTTGGCGAGCTGGAAAACGTTCAGTAATACGGTAGGTATTGCAGAGAAGCTGATAAAAAGCCCGGGGCCAGAACCGCCCCGGGTTTTTCAGGTACTTACGTTAGAACTGGAAACGCATACCAACACGACCGGTATCGAAGTCCGGCCCGTCATTGGTGACCTGGCCATTGAAGTCGTCTTCGTCGATATCAACGTTGTAGCGGTTGTATTCCGCAAACGCCGTCAACTGTTCGGTGACCCGGAAATCAACACCGGCACCGACAAATGGATTGACCTCATCGTAGGTCTCACTTTCGTCAAACGCGTCTACATCGAACGACGAAGCAAATGCGCCAGCCTTAGCATAAACACCAAAGGTATCTGTCAAAGGCAGCCGCCCGATCAGGCCAAGGGAAGTACCCTTCAACTTGCCATCGACGTCATCGTCGCCAAAGTTGCCGAAATCAATGTACTCGGCTTCCAGGGCGAAGAACTGGTTGAACTGGTAGCCCAGCCCCACGCCGAACAGATCGTTTTCATCATCAAACTCGCCACCATGGGCTTTGTAGCCACCATAACTGCCGCTCAGATATACACCGGAGCTGTCGCGATCGGTGTTGTCCTGGGCTGATACAACCGGGGCGGCCAGCATGGCCGAGGCCAGAACCGTTACATAGGCAAAACCGGATTTATAGCTCATATCGCATCCATCCTTCTGAGTTCGGAAATGATTGATTTCCTGTTGGATTAACCGGTAAAGCGTCATACCGATTACCTGAACTCAGGCTACCTACAAATTGGCGGGATGTGGGTTAAATGCACAATACGGTCTGTTCACCTCATTTTCATGTTAGTTAATGTCAGCTTTGCAATTTTTCGGCGCATTGATGTATTTCACGGATGCTTCAAGACTGGCAGCCGCCAGCGAAACGCTGCGATAGGAGAGACGGGAAATGCCGTGGTGGATGGAGCGAACAGCCTCACTCCAGGGCCGGGCAATCGGCACCCGTTGCAGAATATTGAAGGTTTCATCCGCAATCGACAGATGAATACGCTCCACTTTGAGAGCGCCGTGATTGAGGCCACTGGCTGTTATATCGGCAACGCCAGCCCACCAATTGCGATTATGTTCGCTCATAACAGCCACTCCTTCAGTTGGCTGGCCACATCCGGGTGATGGGCCAGACGGATATGGTCAACGCCGGGGAAGCTGGCGACACCACTGAGTGTCCAGCCCCTCCGCTCATGGCCACGAGCACTGGATTCATGCACCAGCGCATCTCCAAACAGGGCGTTGATCGGATGTTGACGGGATCGCGCCAGCAGGCCACAGACAACGTAATGCCGGGTTCCGGGTAGCAGAGGAGGTTCGCCCTCATTCCCATGAACAACCTCCCCGCGGGACAGATTGCGAATACCCTCACTGCGCAGATCGATCACCTCACCCACCACGCGCAGGTAATCCCGTGGTGCCCGGTTCATCAGGTCGGCTGTGGCCTTCGCGCCTTTTGCCAGCCAGGAACCATCGTGTGGCGAACCGATGTAGACACAGTCGGTGAGTTTCTCAACCCAGCGGTGAGCTAGATACTGACCATGATGGCAGGCACTGCGAATCAGCAACCCGCCCATACTGTGGCCCATCAGAATAATTCGCTCAACTGGCACCGGCCAACGGCGGATCAGGGTTTCCAGAAGCTCGGCAAGGTCTTCGCCATTGCGATAAATCGGTCGGCCGGTGTTGTAGCGAAGGGTAAGCGGTGTGATGGAGCGTCCTTCGTCAGCCAGTAGGGACCCGTAGTGAGTATCGGCTTGCCCCGGAAGGTCCCAAACCGTCTCCAGTTCCATCAAACCATGTATGGACAGGCACAGTGTCGAACCGGGCGACTCCACTGCGGGTGCCGACAAGTCAATGGGCGAGCGCCCGTGGAAGAACTCCATGGGCACCGCCAAAGGGTTGTTTCGCGCCTCAAGCCAGTCCCCAAGGAACCCGCTGAGGATGGCCGAGGCGTGTCTTTGCCACACCGGACTGGTGTCTGTATCCATGCACAACCGCTACCGTTTGATGAGTTATCACCAGTCTACTCCGATAACGGCATTAACGATTGGCTGAATTTTCACCAGTTTACGGCGTCGAGGCAACTGACCTTCAATGGCCCCGGCCGGCAAGCCCCATGCAGTTGGCGTAGAAAGTGGTGGTGGCCGGCCAGTCCGAGAAGATACCAATCACCCCAACCTCCCGGGCCAGCACGTCAATCACATTGAACACGTCGCCGTCGTTATTGATGGCGTCGGTGATGGTCTGGTGATACCAACCCCCGCCATTGGCCAACGGACCACTACGCTCGACCGTCCAGGCGATCATATCCAGCCCCGCTGCCTTGGCGTTTTCAGCGTAGTCCGACGGCACGATCTGCTGGTGGCCATCCAGGGTCAACATTTTCCACAATGCGGGGGCCAGGATATTCACGCCTTGCGCAGACAGGCTTTCCATCCACGCCAGGGAGGAATTCTCCGGTGTCAGCGGCTCCTGATCCAGAAACACAGCCTGTCGTCCAAACCGCGGCGTTTCATTGACCCAGAACAGTACATCATCCAGCAGGAACGACTGCGGCCAGACATCCCTCGGGTTCACGCCGGCGTCGACGTAGTCCTGTATCATCTGGCGGGCGTAATCTTCCTGGCTGTAGTCGCCCTCATAGGGCATCTCAACCACCGGCGTTTTCAGTTCCGGCGTGAACTTCACACCCAGTCGTTTAAAGAGTTCGATGCTCTCTTTATGGGTCAACAGGGTGCCGCGACTGCTGTAAAGCTCCGTGCGCCAGTCTGCCGTGCCTTCCAGGTACTCCTCCGGCGTGGTTGCCATGGGGTTGAAGGCGTCCATCTTGCCTTCCAGTGACTTGAACTCCTCCAGCGTGATATCGCTGGTGCGGCATTCTGCCTGCGCCTCAGTGCCACTTGCCGGGTCCGCCGGGACAAACGGCTGCGTACACTTGGCGTTCAGTTCCGGAATCGTCACGATGTTGGTGGTGGTATGGAGATCATTCTGTGCGTGACGGCAAACCAGCTCCCGATCCTTGGTAAAGGCAACATCGCACTCCAGGATGCCAGCACCCATCTGGGCAGCCGCAACATAGGATTCAAGCGTGTGTTCCGGGAACTGCAACGGCGCACCCCGATGGCCGATGGAGAAATCCGTAGGACGGATTTTGTCGGCGCGGCAGGACTGGAGCCGGTCTTTCAGGCGCCCCTCATCCATGTCTTCCACCAGCCAGAACGGGCGCGGCCCCAGATGGACCTCGCGTTTACCCCGGTGATGTCTGTCCTTCAGATCCGGCCACTTGTCGTGCCATTTTTCAAGGCCTGGCGGAGTCCAACGATCCTCCTTGCCATGCCAATCCGGTGCCGCATGGGCGGCAGAGAATAGAGACATCAGTAATGCCATAACCAGTAACGTGCGTAACTTCATAACAAGCTCCCTGTGCAATGAATGGTACTGCACGGCTATTGTCGGCGCGGGGGGTTACGCTCAGGTGACGATCATGTGACTGGCGCGTCCGTGCCACTTTCCCGTGAGTCCGTTTTGTCTTTGTCTCGGGCCTGCTCGGCCTCAGCTTCCTTCATCAGGACCATGCCGCCCTGCAACAGCAGTGACTTCAGGCGAGGATCACCCTGCTCCACCACACCAAGAGTAAATGCCGCAAACACCGCTTCCAGTGGATTGTTGCGGACAAGGTCTCTGATGGCATCGATTGGTGACGTGGAAGGCTGGTCATCACCCTCACCGGCGGCACTGGCGGCTTTCTTGGACGTAGCCGGACGAGTCATTCGATAGAAAAACAACGCCAGCAACAACAGGCAGGACATGCCCGTCACCGCCATGGCGCCGGCCTCCCCCATCACGGGCGATAAAGCCAGCATGGCGGCATTGACGAGCATGTAAAAACCGGTAATCAACAGGGCGACCAGCAACACAAAGGCCAGCATAAAACCTATGATGGCCGCGACTGCCTTGCGCAAGACGCCCTGTAACCAGGCGGAATCGGGCATGATCAGCGGTCCAGCAACCGGCCAACCAACAAGCCTGCGAGGAACATGAGCACAACACTCAGGAACGGCCGCTCCTCGATTTTGTGCTCAACATCGTGCACCGCTTTACTGCTCGCATCCCGGGCACGGTTGAAGGCCTCATCACCGCGTTGCCGGACCTGATCAAAGGCCTCACGGCTTTCCCGGCGAATTTCATCACGAAGGCTGCTGATATTGCTCTTTTGCCCATCAGCAACGGCTTTGGTGAGCTTGGAGAGATCTTCGCGAAGTTGCTGCAAATCTTGCCTGACCTGCTCGTACTCGTTCTGACTGGATTTCGCTTCCATTTGTTGCCTCCTTATCAGTATGTCGTACTGCTATTTCGGCTTTCGGTAACGATTCACATTGTCCACTGACTACCGGCATCAGGGTTGCCCTGACAGAGCTGGCATTCAGCAACCATGGAAAGATATAGAACGACCACGGTTAAAACCACTGTAGCACAAGGTATGGGGCGGTAGATGAAGACCTCGTAATTGAGCGCCCCAGGATCACGGCGCCTCGGGTTCGTCATTGCGAATCCGCAGAAAACTGGCAAATCTGGGAAGGCCTGTCGACGTGAAGCCGTAATATTTATAGGTAATGGTAGCCCCAACCGGCGGCGGATTTTCCCGTTGCTCATCACTGAACCCGGTGCCGATGTGGAACTGGCGGCCATCATTCCGCCTTACTCGAACTGATCCAAGCATGCCTTCGTATTTTCCGCTACCGGCAAGATGCGCCACCACGACCGCCTCGGCATCGTCGTAACGCTTCACCTTCAACAGATCATCTGAACGACCAGTTGAATGAAGGCTGCCGCCGCGACGCAGCATCAAACCCTCGCCGCCCTCGGACACCACCTTGTCCAGCGCCGACATCAAACGCTCATGATCCGTGGCCTTACGTTGCACGACCATGGCCAGGAATGGCGACGGTGATGGCTGCACCAATGCTTCCATAGCCGCAACACGTTCAGCAAAGGGCTGATCGAGCGCCGGAAGGTCAAACACCATAAACCGGATCTGGCGCCAACTGGGATCGACCGGTTCCAGCCGGCGCACCGCGCCGGACAGCTCCGCAAACCGGCCTCGCCCCATCCAGAGTTCGCCGTCCATGGGCACATCGGGAAAGCCCTCAGTAAACCAGTCAGGCGCCCGATACTCGTTGCCACCCCGGGACCAGAACCGCTCACCGTCCCAATAGGCCCGTACACCGTCCAGTTTCTCGCTTACCCAATAATCATCGAGGGCAACGCCCTCCTCGTAGACGCCAGCCAGCGCCAGTGCCGGTGGCTCTGCATGGGCGTTGGCCGCTGCAAAGAGAGTAAAAGAAAACCAGAACGCAATCAGGTGCCGCATTCACTCTGTACCTTGGCACGAAACTCCTGACGGATACGCTCATTCTCCTCATCGTCGACAAACACTCGCTCACCGTCGTTATTCAGCCGGTAAATCCCCGATACGCTTTTCATATACTTCAACCGCGCTCGCAAGGACTCACACATAGCCTTATGCTTCGCCGCCTTCGCCTCCTGCTTGGCTTTCGCTTCATTGCGCTCAACCCGCTCCTGCTCAGTTTGCTCGAGGAATTCATTCATCCGCTGCTTGCGCGCACGGGCAGCTGCGTCCGATGACGGTGCGGGGGCTTTTAGCTCTACTTTATCAGAGGCTGCATTCACTGGCGGCCGGTCCCCGAAGTGGGTCTGGCCGTTTTCATCGACCCAGCGGTAGGTACCAGCCTGGGTGATGGGGGTGATTAGGAGGCAGAGGAGGAGTAGGAGTCCTTTCTTCATTTTTTAATCTCCGTATACGGGACTACAGTTACAACTTACAAGCAGGAAGACCGGCAGGCCGCTCATCTTGGTTGAGATCCGCATAAGCCGAAGTCAGCTAGTGCAACTAGCGGAAAGTCAGTAATGGTTATTTTCCCCAAAAATGGCTTCTATTTCCTTCGGCCACCTATATTTGAAAGGGGTAAACTTCCACCAAATCATGGTCGGCATGAAAATAATGAGAAGGGAATACTCGACTATACGTTTCCCTATTGAACTGGAAGCTAGATCCTTACGAAGTGAGTCAAAATTAGCCGTAGCAAGATTATCAGCGTCCTCTTCAATGACCCCTTCGTTATAATACCTCACAATGAAATTCCACCTTCTGTACAACCGACTCTCGTTAAATCCGGTTAAAATCTTCTTGCGTTGCAGCGGCATCTTGGGCCTCTTCCCGCAAAGGTAATGCTTTTCTCGCATGAACATGTGGGCGTAATACTGCCGTTCCCAAACGACGCCAGAGCCCAGATACTGCCAATTATAGGAAAAGGTCACCTCCATCTCGTCCCAGGGAATTCGGTAGAAAGTACCCCGATGCCCTACGTATACGAATCCTTCCTTCCGGTCGATCCGAACCGGCAGCGTGAGCGGGAAGAAGATCTCGAACAGGTAGATAGTCGCCCAGATAGGCCCGAAAGCGACCAAGACCGCCAGCAACGCCTTTGAATAGAAAAGGCTAATAACCCAACCCAATCCAAGCGCAACTAACATGAACAGATTTACAACAACTAACTGCCCTGATCGAAAGGCTAGAAAGGCTGTTCGGGTGTCCATAAAACGTTCGCTGATATAGGCGACGATAGAACTCATCTCTTTTGAAGAATCGGGCTCCTCTGCCACCTTCCTAGCCGGGGGGCTGGCAAGCCGCGCACCATGAGTGCGGTAAAGCTTCTTTTCCAGCTGTTGTTCCAAGTCCGTTTCTGGGAAATCACACTTCAAAGGCGAGTCTTTCATCGACACCCAGTTCCTCCACATCGTTACCGTTCAAGATGATACGGTGCCCGTTGTCACCCGTGACTTCCCGGCCGTCCTTCTCGTACTCAATCAGCATTTCAAGCTGGTCACATTTATTGTGGTTGTAGTGGTCAAACCGATACAGCAAACCCTCCGGAGGGTCACCTAGCCGCTTCATGCTGTCAAACAGGCGGGTAATTTCCTTCGATTCACTGTCTCCGAACCAGTTCGTGTTCACCTCGAACAGCTTGATGGAATACGTGCAGGTCCCAGCACTATAACCTGGAAAATACACCACAAAGGAGGTCATTTCCGACATGACCTGATGCTCACCTCGGTTTATATCCCAATGCCGACCGATGTGCTCGGTTATCCGCACTATGGGAGAAAACAGCATGTAATAGAACGCATCCAATTCTGCTTCAAAATAACGCCTCACATCGACGCCTTCCTCTTGAGAAGTAACAGTTCGGCTCTCCTCTAGAAGTTCCGCACTCGATGGCCTGGACTGCTCATCCCAGTAACGCAACGTGGGCGCGTTGCCCCAGAATGAAAGTGAGAGAAAATCCTCGATCCGGGACCGGGCAATATATAGTTGTACCATGCTGATGATGAAGGAGACTGCGATCAGAACCGCCCCCACTACGAGCACAACGGCCACACCCGCCCCTGCAACTGCACCGACCACGGCCAATGAAGCCATATAGCTGATTCCTATGGTTAGCCCGATTTGGACACCAGCTAGGGCCACCATTGTGTGATGGCCTGTGTCCAAGGCCTTGTAGCCCCTCCGTATTTCCAGACCTATCGACAGCAAGACTCCAATATAGGGGAGGTACTTTACGGTTGTTCTCACAATACCCACCGCACGCTCAGCCAGTCCCTGGGCCATTCTTACCCCACCTAAGACCGTCGATACCCTCGCACCAACCGCCGACATGTTTGCCCCCAGGGCTTTGGCGTATTCCTCTCTGATCAGCAATCCGCTGAGGTTAACCGCGCCTTCGCCGATGCTCAGCAGGCCAGATACAAAGTACCCCCACCGGTCGAGGATAGACCGGTCCCTCAGCATCACATCCTGGTGGGTCTTATCTAGGCCAGAGAATAGGCTCGCCACATTAATTGCGTGGAAGAAGGTCACAGCCCCAATAAACTTGCCTCGGTTCTGTTTAATACTTTCAACCACCGGGTCCAGCCGGGTATGAAACCAGCCAAAGGGATTGTCCTTGAAGTCAGGGGTCAGGTGGAACATGTCTATCAGGGTATCGTTCAGGTAGTTCCTGATCCTGGCATCCGCCATCCCTGCGGCCAGGGGGGGCATTGCAAATTCGGAGAGGTTATGGCCAGCGGCTTCCAGTGATTTTCGGTGGACTGCCGTGAGCAGGTCCGTCGCGGTATTCAGCGTTACGCCTTTCCGGCGGTGGATATCAATGTCATAGCGTTTCTGGACCGCCTTAGTCCATTTTTTCCACTGCGGCCAAGTCTGGGGGTCTTTCGCCCAGGCTCCCATCTTTGCGGCGGGCGCGGCAAATTCCAGCATCAAGACGTCGGTGGCGGTGCTCACGCGCACATACGCCGGCAGGTCGAAGATATTGTCCACAATCTTCAGGCGACCATAATCAAAACCGGGAAGATCTTTCAGTTTCTGGGCAACACCGTTGGTGGCAGATGCCAGGAACAGCACGGTACTTAGCATGTTCCCAACCGTACTGGCTTCGCCTTCGTCCGCAGCCAGCCACTCTTCGGCGTCTTCCTTGCCCTTTTCTGCACCGACATAGCCATCCAGTATATCCGCCAGTTCCTGCTCAACCGCCTTGAACCCTTCCGCACAGTAACAGTCGTTGAACTCCAGTTTCCTAGCCAACTGGTCGGAGTCAATCCACTGCTTCCAGTCTTCGAATACCAATGCCCGGGACTGGTCATACTCTTCAATCTGTTTGTGGTAGCTGTCGACGAACGTATCTTTTTCCCCTGAACGAATCCGTTCTTTCAGTTCCTTGGTGACTTCCTCCTGGTCTTCGGGCGTTTCCTTCTTGCTAGCCTCGCGGGCAATGAGCGCTTCCACCATCTGGGAGGTGGTGTAGGCGTATGCGTTCTCCTCCGCGTAATTCGTAATCAGGTTTACATGAAGGGCATGTAGTTGGCCCAACTCGGAGGTGATACCAATTTCATCGTCAAGGGCAATGCAGTACGAAAATTCAGTTTCTTTTTTGCACTGCCCCTGCAAATCCGACTCACTGATTCCTTGTGCAAAATCCGTCAAACTCCACTCGAAATCCACTGGCTCTGGCCGAAAATCTTCAACCACTTCGTTTATGGCTTCGGTTTCACTGATATTTACGCCTTCACGATTTTCCGGAAGCCCGCTCAAGTCGAACGACTGCATATGCTCGTCACGGACCTGTGCATCTGTTCGTACAAGTTCCTGCAAACGCACAGTCCATCGATGCTGCACGAATTTCAGGAGCACCTTTCCTTCAGCCGGGTGATGTATAGCGGGCAAAGCACGTTCAGCATCGACATCTGGAAGCAGTACAGAGTTCACACCGGGCTGTACTTCGGTTATCAGGCCCTGCTCATTGACCCGGTACTCATGTAGCGTTCCGAAAACTTCGGAGAACATGTAGACCCAACCGGGTGTCAGTTTTCGAACACAGTAATGAGTGGTTCCAAGCGCCACGGAAGGTGGGCGGAAGTTGGGGGGCAAAGTAACCTCTTCCTGACTGATCGCCCAGCGCACCGGATACAATGCAACGGTTTTGAGCTTGAGAGGGCACATCTGTGCCGCTGAGTCGATGTCATCAGCACCCTGTAAAAACGCTGAGCTGTTAGCACTACCCATGGACCAGTCCCTCCGTAGACTTTTTCTCGGCGAATTCTGCAATTCGCGCTATGGCTTTGCCTGGTACTGCGGAATTCTCTTTCCACAGAGTCTGTACTTCACTGCCTTCGAATGCATGGTGCCCAAGCCAGCCAATTGTGTTGATATACAGGGCGATATCGCGGGTACTGTACAATCCCCGCGCTTTTGCTCCGTCGACTAGCGCAGAGACTGCCCCCCAATCCTGCCCATCTGCATTCGTTTTCTGAAGCAAATGGGGAAAGTAGTTTGCAACGTGAAGCTCGAGCTTCCTGAGGGCCGTCTCTTCCGCTGCTCTCTCCATCGCAACCTGGTGTTCCTCACGAATGCTGAACATCTCAGCCTGTTGCTCACTATTGGGTTGGTCATTGTGAAAGAACTCCCACTCACCCGTGCGACGATCCTGAATGGCAAACAGGCTACAAGGCCCCATCAATCGCCTCACATCTTCACCTGATGAATCCAGCTTCAACAGATGCCGCGCGATTTCAGGGTCATAGAATCGGAACACAACGTCATCCCCCGTCACCAACCTGGCCATAAGCAATCCACGCAAATGGTTCATGACCCCTTCAAAATTGCAGTCAGACTGCATTGCGATCGCTACACCCTGAGACTTCCACTCTTCGAAACATCTAAGTGCCAGAGAGCTGTCTATTCCCGTTTCAACCAGCCATGGTGAAATTTCCAAAAGGTCAGCAAGCTCAGTTTCCCTGTAGAGCGCATCGCAATGAGGTGTTTCTAGTTCACGATAAATAATCTGGGACAAATCATTCACTTTTGCACCGTCGACAAGAATGAACGTTCTGCCCTTATCGGGAAATTCAGCCAGCTTACCCATCAGACCGCCCCTTGCGATTCTGGCGAGCAAACCTGGCAGATACCCTTACCCTGGTTCGCGGCATTTTTGATGGCGCGTATCTGGTCGGGCTTGGCCATCGGTCTTTGGGGTGTCTCCGGCAGTTCTTCAGCCGCAACAGCCCCACCATTCTTCTCCACCAACCCCGGCATTTCCGGCACCTGAACCTTCTGCCCACTGCCCTTGCCCGGCGATCCACCGGCATTCAGCTTGATGGCGGCGCCGCCCATGGCGACACCGCTGGGATCGATCTTTACGAAACTGCCGCCGGCCTTGAGGGTGATTTCCGCACCCGCTTCGATGACGGCTTTCTGGCCGGCCTTGATGTGCAGTTCGGTACCGGAGTCGCTGAGCCAGGCGGTGCCGGCTTTCAGGTGCAGGGTGCCGGTGACGTTGAAGCTGTGGTCCTTGCCGGTTTGTTCCCGTTTCTCACCGTCCACGGTGGCGTGGTCATTGCCCTTGATGTGGGCCTTGCGATGGCGGTCCACGGTCAGGTGGCTGTCATTTTTGATGACTTCGGTGCGGTTGTTTTCCGTCAGCAGGTCCAGGTCTTTCTGGGCGTGGACGTAGATCTGTTCCTTGTCCGCTTCATCCTCGAACCGCAGTTCGTTACTGCCCTCACCCTTGTGGGTCTGGGTCTTGAGAGTGGTTCTGGTCTTGTGCTCTGGCAACGCGTACGGCGGCGTGTTGGTGGCGTGGTAGGTTCTTCCGGTAATGATCGGCTGGTCCGGGTCGCCGTCCAGGAAGCTGACGATGACTTCGTTGCCGATTCTTGGCAGGGCCATGAAACCATACTGACCACCGGCCCAGCCCTGGCTGACTCTGAGCCAGGCGCTGCTGTGTTCGTCGTTTTTACTGTAACGGTCCCACGGGAATCGGACTTTGACGCGCCCGTGTTCGTCGCAGTGGATCTCTTCGCCTTTGGGGCCGGTGACGAGGGCGATCTGGGGGCCGTCCATCAACGGGCGGTGTTCGACCTGGGGCCGCCAGGTGCGGTCCGCGGGAATGGCGTTGAAGGCGTTGTGGTAGGTGGTGGCGCCGTTGTTGCCATCCTCTTCCAGGGCCTGGGGTTGTTCTCCGGTATGGGTGATGCTGGTGAACAGCCATTCCCGGTTCAGGCGTGGGTTGTCGTGGTCGGTGAGTTCGACTTTGGCACCTACGGTGAAGTCGGGGCGATTGCTCTGGCCATCGGCGATGGCGGCGTCGTTCCTGAGGGCATCGAGACGGCTTTCGGTAAAGGGCTGGCCGCTGGCATCCTGCTTGAAGCGGCCGGGGTAGTCGTAATGCTGGTAGTCTTCCCGCTGGCCGTCCAGTTTGTCGCCCTGGTGTTCGTGCATCAGTGCGTAGGCGGGGTTCTTGAAGGTGTAGTCCTTCATGGCCACGGAGGCGGCTTTCACCCGTTCCCGGTAGCGGAACTGGAAGACGGTACTCTGGCGGGTGCTGCCGCCAGCCTTGGCGTTGTATGCCACCGGCTCGAGCCTGGGGGCGTCGCCGTGGTGGTCGGCGATGATCAGGGCCGGTTGGTCGTTGCCTTCCACATCGCCGTGGTAATAACGGTAGTGCCAGCCTTCTTCGGCGGCCAGGCGTTCGACAAAGGCCAGGTCGCTTTCCCGGTGCTGGACGCAGTATTCCCGTTCTTCGGGGGTGCGCTTGAGATCAAACACGGTGTCGATAAGACCCCGCTCTTCCAGCAGGGTACGCACGATGGCGTCGGTGGCCTGGGTCTGGAAGATGCGGCTGTTGTGCATCAGGTCGAGGCGCCACAGGGGTGGCTGGACGATGACGTCGTAACGGGTGCGGCGGTGGCCGGAGTCGCCCCGGACGAATTCGTTGATCACGCCGGTAAAGCGCCGCAGCGGAACGCCATCCTGCCACATCACCAGTTCCACGGGCTGTTCCAGCACGTCTTCGGGGGCGATGTCGGGGGAGGTACTGGCCAGTTCCAGCTTGCAATGGCAGAGCCTGGAAAGGTACTCGGTCAGCTCGAAACGGGCGACCACGAACAGGTCTTTGGGGAGTTGGCCAAGGGTGGCCGTGAACTGCAGTCCGGTTGCCTGGGGCATGTCTTCGATCCCTGAAGAAGTGAATGTCTCTTGCTCGTCCTGAGCGAAGCCTGAATTATATACGCAATAAGGTGGCCATTAACAGGCCGCCTGCCGATCAGCAACCCGCTAATATCCGGTGCTGTTGCTATCCAGCTCGAACACAAAATCCGTCGCCCGGCTGACTTCAGTGGAAAACTCACCCGACGGCAACAATTCGAACCACCGATAGCCCGGCGCCTTATCCTCCACCGAAAACTCCACGGAGCCGGCTGTAAACTGTATGCAGGTCGACGGCGTCGCCAGCAGGCGCGCACTCTTGCGGGTTTGATCCAGTTCCTGATGGATATGGCCCCAGAGGACGATTTTTACCTGCGGGAAACGATCGATCACCTGCCAGAACGCGTCACGATTGCGAAGCCCGATCGGTGACATCCAGCGGGTATCGATTTCAACCGGATGGTGGTGAAGAGCGACCAGTGCTGGCAGGTCGGGATTCTCACTCAGGGTCTTCTCCAGGAACGCCAGCTCAGGCTCCGAAAGCTCACCGAACACCTTCCCGGGAACCGAGGTGTCCAGCAGCACAAACTGCCACCCACCCTGGATAATATGGCGCTGATTGGCTCCTCGCTCGGCGGCGATACGGGATAGCAGTGGCGAATCGTCATGATTGCCGGCCATCCAGGCCGTATCACACTGAAAGACCTCCAACTTGTCGCCAAACAGGCGGTAGGCTTCTTCGCTTGCATCCTGGGCAATATCACCCGTGGCGAGGATAAGGTCCGGCTGGCCATGGTCCCGGAAAACCTGAGCAATCACGGCATCCAGGCTGTCCCTCGTATTGACACCCAGCAGCCCACCCGCCGGATCGGCCATCAGGTGCGGGTCAGTCAGTTGTAGCACCCGGAGGGCACGCTGGTTGTCGTTCTCTGTCATGGCACTCGTGGTTCTTGCGTTTGCGCAACACACACCGGTGAAGCAGACCTACTGGCAGGTTATTGAGTTTTTCCGCCTGCATCCAGAATATTCATCACATTCTGCTCAGGCTTCCCCAGGCAATTGCCGGTTTTGACAACTCTCGCACAGTCTACGCGCACTCTATGTCATTGGATGCAGAGCAGACATACAACCTTAGTCCACGCCCTCTCCGGCAGACCAGGCGGCATGTTCCATCGGCAAGTGGCCGAAACGCAGGCAGTAATCCAGCCAGTCGGCCAGGAAACTGTTGACCTGAACTTTTTCGTCAGGGTGGTGCATGAAACGGTTCGGGTAGTCGTTCACCGGCGCAATCTGTCGATCGCGGTAACAACTGATAACCTCGGCCATGGTGGCATCGTGATAGACCCGAACCGTCAACTGGGGATTATTCAGCCAGCGCCCGGAGTTGTGCACCTGTTCAAGCAGCAGGGTTTCCGTAAACTTTGTGGTTTGCAGCACTTCGATGCGAACACGGCCCAGGTACTGGTCCTCACGATGAAGCTCGAATTCACAAATGGGGCGGCCCTTGGCTTCAAGCCTCCGCAGGCGGTGAAGCCGCATGTAATTGCCATCACACAGCGCGCCGAAACGTCTTAGATCCGGTACATAACGCCGGGGTTTCATTACCCACTCTGTCATATCAGCTCCAACCTTCCCGCAAGCGCGGGCGATTCAACTGCAACCACTGCAGCGCGATGATCGCGGCAGCGTTATTGATACGTCCATCATAAATCATTGCGATGGCTTCGTCGGCGCTGAATACATGAGCACGGATATCTTCGTGTTCATGCTCCATGCCAAACAAACCGCCGGCGGATTTGGTGCTGATGCGACCGCAGTATAGGTGGATCAGCTCTGTGCTCCCGCCGGGAGACACAAGATAGTCGCAGATTTTGTCCAGCGGTTTAAACGTCAGGCCGGCTTCTTCCTGGCCTTCTCGCTGGGCAACATCTTCGGGCGACTCACCCTCCTCGTTCATGCCAGCCACGAGTTCCAGTAACCAGGGAGACTGCTTCCGACCTAAAGCGCCGAGGCGGAATTGTTCGAGAAGAACAACTTCGTCACGATCGGGATCGTAAGGTAATACGCAGGTGGCGTCGCCGCGGATGAAGAGTTCGCGGGTGAATGTTGGCATTTGCCCGCCGTCAAAGCGCGGGTGCGTCAGCCAGAGCTTGTCCATGCGGAAGAAGCCATGGAACACGGTTTCGCGTTTTTCGATTTTTACGTCACGGTCTTTAAACTGGAACGGTTCGGTCATTACTGGTTTCAGATCCGTTTGTGAGAACGATTCTGAACGATAGCCGGATTTACGGGGCTACTGCAAGCTCGGGCCCCAGCCTTAAATCACGGGGAGGCAGCAATTGGGAACCCCTTTTCCAAAACACGCTCAAGCCCGTCCCTGGGGCGCTTGAGCTCCGCCATCCATGGCTCCGCACAGTTTTGGAAAAGGGGTTCCCAATAACTGCTTCGAGCATTTGTGCAATCCTCAAAAAGCGACCAACGAGGCGATGACTGCCAATACCAGATTGAGCCAGGGTGGTGGCCCCGTTCAGAAACGTGCGGAGCCAGGGATGGCGGAGCCCGAGACGCACAGGGACGTCTCGAGTCGTTTTCTGAACGGGGCCACCACCCTGGCTCACACTCCGAACCAAGCAGTCTTACAAAAGGTCAAACCTTGTCATAAAGCTTGGACCCAGCCTCCACAAACTCCCGGGATTTCTCCTTCATGCCGGCATCCACCGCAGACACCTCGTCTAGGCCATTCTCCTTGGCATACTCCCGAACTTCCTGGGAAATCTGCATGGAACAGAACTTCGGGCCGCACATGGAGCAGAAATGGGCCACCTTGGCGGAGTCCTTCGGCAGGGTTTCATCGTGGAAGGCACGAGCGGTGTCCGGGTCGAGGCCGAGGTTGAACTGATCTTCCCAGCGGAACTCGAAGCGGGCTTTGGACAGCGCGTTGTCGCGGATCTGGGCACCGGGGTGGCCTTTTGCCAGATCAGCGGCATGAGCTGCGATTTTGTAGGTAATGATGCCGGTCTTTACATCGTCCTTGTTGGGCAGGCCCAGATGCTCCTTCGGGGTAACGTAGCAAAGCATGGCGCAGCCGTACCAGCCGATCATTGCCGCGCCGATACCGGACGTAATGTGGTCGTAGCCAGGGGCAATGTCCGTGGTCAGTGGCCCGAGTGTGTAAAACGGTGCCTCATCACAGCATTCCAGCTGCTTGTCCATGTTTTCCTTGATCAGCTGCATGGGCACATGGCCCGGCCCTTCGATCATTACCTGAACATCGTGCTTCCAGGCAATCTTGGTGAGCTCACCCAGGGTTTCGAGCTCGCCGAACTGGGCTTCGTCGTTGGCATCGGCAATGGAGCCGGGACGCAGGCCGTCGCCGAGACTGAAGGCCACGTCGTAGGCTTTCATAATTTCGCAGATGTCTTCGAAGTGCTCGTACAGGAAGCTTTCCTTGTGGTGGGCCAAACACCACTTGGCCATGATGGAGCCGCCACGGGACACAATGCCGGTGGTACGCTTGGCCGTCATAGGCACATGATGCAGGCGCACGCCAGCGTGGATGGTGAAGTAGTCGACGCCCTGCTCTGCTTGTTCAATCAGCGTGTCACGGAAAATCTCCCAGGTCAGGTCTTCGGCAGCGCCGCCGACTTTTTCCAACGCCTGATAGATGGGCACGGTGCCGATGGGAACCGGCGAGTTGCGGATAATCCATTCACGGGTTTCATGGATATTCTTGCCGGTAGACAGATCCATGATGGTGTCGGAACCCCAGCGAGTGCCCCAGGTGAGCTTCTCGACCTCTTCCTCGATGGAAGAACTGACCGCCGAGTTGCCGATGTTGCCGTTGATTTTTACCAGGAAGTTGCGACCGATGATCATCGGTTCGGTTTCCGGGTGATTGATATTGTTGGGAATAATCGCCCGGCCGCGGGCAACTTCGTCCCTGACAAATTCCGGCGTAATTTCTTGCGGCAGGGACGCGCCGAAGGACTGGCCCGGGTGCTGATCCTTCAGTAGACCCTGCTCTCGCGCTTCCTGCAGCTTCATGTTCTCGCGGATGGCCACAAATTCCATCTCAGGAGTGATGATCCCCTGGCGGGCATAATGCATCTGGCTGACGTTCTTGCCGGGCTTGGCCCTCAGCGGCTTGCGCTCATCCATAAAACGGAGTGGGTCCAGCAGAGGGTCTTTCATCCGGCGACGCGTGAATTCAGAGGTGTAATCGGATAGCTGCTCTACATCTCCGCGCTCCTCAATCCAGGCGGAACGGATGGGCTTGAGTCCCTTACGCAGATCAATAGTGGCTTCAGGGTCGCTGTACGGACCGGAGGTGTCATAAACGGCGACGGGCGCATTTTTCTCGCCACCCATGTCGGTCGGCGTGTCGCCCACAGTAATTTCCCTCATGGGCACCCGAATATCAGGTCGGCTACCCTGTACGTAGATTTTTCGGGACTGGGGCAGCGGCTTGATGGCTGCAGAATCGACTTTTGCTGAATCGCTAAGATAGGAAGGTATTGTTGTCATAGTGCGTCCCCGGGTTGATTAGGTATACGGGTCGCGCATGACGGGCAGTGATCACAGAACGGTTCTGTGTCGTTGCAGCATATTGTCTCAAATCCCTACGCCGGTATTATCCGGATCAGGTTGCGGGTTCTGCATGGCAATCTCAGCCGGCGGTCAGATGTTCTGACGCCAGCACCCCGTCAAGACGCGAAATCAATGTAATTGACACTTACAATCAGTGCCGACTGCAAGTGTAGAGCTCAGGCCGATTATTGTCCATAATGGCGAGCCTGAAACGCTCAATGGTTATCTGAACATATGTGGCCAGGTATTCCAACACGCCGGGTGATTCACTAACAGGAGACATCATGAAGAAACGACTGCTTTCCGGGCTGATTGGACTGCTCGCAGCCCAGCCTGCACTATCCATGGATCTGGTTGAGACGTACGAGAAAGCACTCTCCTATGATTCCGGCATTGCATCGGCTCAGGCTCAGTTCCAGGCGCAGCAAGCTGCCGTTGACGTCAGTAAAAGCTCCCTGCTGCCGCAAATCACGGCAACAGGGTCAGTAAACCACACAGATTTTGAGCCCCATAACGCATTCAGCGGCTCAGGGAACGATGAGTTGGCGCGACAGTTTTTTTCGGGTGACAGCTACAAGGCTTATCGTTACGGCGTTGAGTTGAGCCAACCTATATTCCAGGCCAGCGACTGGTTTACATACGAAGCCAGCCAATTCCAAACAAAGGCTGCTGAAGCCCAATACAACCTGTCCCAACAACAACTGATTCTCGATGCAGCAACCGCCTATTTCAATGTTTTGCGGGCTCAGGATACAGTTACCACCGCGAGAGCAACTGAAGCTGCCATTCAGCGCCAATATGATCAGGCCCAGGAACGCTTTGAAGTGGGCCTTATCGCCATAACCGAAGTATACGAAGCGCGGGCCAGCTATGACGATGCCAGAAGCCAACGCATCGCTGCTGAAAATCAACTGAACATTGCAAAAGAACAACTGGCGCGACTAACCGGCGATTACCCTACCGCTCTGGAAAACCTTCGGCAGAACTTCCCTCTTAGGCGCCCTGAACCGGCAAACCCAGCATCCTGGGAGTCAAGAGCCCTCAAAAACAACTGGTCTCTTCAAACGACCCTTTTCCAGCTTAACGCAAGTCAGTCCGACCTGAAAGCGGCCAAGTCAGGCCATTTGCCAACGCTTGAGCTTACCGCCTCCTATCGTGAAACTCGTCTCGACAACGCCTTATCAACAACGCAAGAAGGCACTGAGGGCGTCATTGGCCTGTCCCTCAATATTCCTCTATATACAGGAGGAGGAACGAAGGCTAGCGTGCGTCAACAGCGCTCGCTGGTGACGGCTGCCGAACATGACCTGAATACAGCGCGCCGCGATGTACGTGTAAACACGCGCAGCCTGTTCCTGACCATTGACAACAACATTGAGGCCGCCAATGCACTTGAACAGACCATCATTTCCCGCCGCAGTGCATTGGATGCCACCCGTGCCGGTTACGAAGTGGGTACACGGAACATCGTGGAAGTGCTGGATGCGGAACGGAACTATTACGTGGCACTGCGTGACTTCGCCAATGCCCGTTACGACTACGTGATTAACACCCTGAACCTGAAACAGGCAGCTGGCACCCTAAGCCCTCAGGATCTGGTTGACCTGAACAATTGGCTGAGCGCATCAGCGCCGGGGATTGAAGCCATGGCTAACGAACAGGAAACCATCGACAACCCCTCTCAGTAAACTGATGCAAACCAGGCCGGGGCACCATGCCCCGGCCAATAACAAAACGCCGGCATCACACCTTAGACCCGCTTAACAATCCCATCGACCACTTTTTCGAGCGCACCACGGTTGGCATTCACAACCGCCAGCGCGTTGTGCCCCGCCTTTTGAGCAGAAGATTTATCCGAAAAGAGATGAACGACGCACTGGGCAAGAGACTCCGCCGAATCCGTAATAAACAGCCCCTGCCCTGAATCAAGGCGGTCGTAAATGGTTTCGAAATTGAATATGTGCGGCCCGGAAACAACAGGTATTCCCCAAGCGGCTGGCTCCAGCGGGTTGTGGCCGCCGCGCTCAATCAGCGAACCGCCCACAAAGGCCACATCGGAGGCGCCGTACAGCATTAACAATTCACCCATAGTGTCACCAAGATACACCTCGCTCCCCACCTTTCCGCCCCCGTCACTTCCTGACTGGGACCGACGGACAAGAGAGAGCCCCATGGCGTCAATGAGCCTGGCCACATCATCAAAACGCTCTGGATGCCGCGGCACAATCATCAGCAATGCGTTCGGGAAATGCTCGAGGATTTGTTGGTGAGCTTCCAATATCTGGCGATCCTCACCGTCGTGGGTACTGGCTGCGATCCAAACCGGACGGTCAGCGCCCAGCGCCGCCCTCAGCCCCGAAGATTCGGCGCGCACTTCGTCCGAGACCTCAACATCAAACTTGATACTGCCGGTCACCGACACCGACTCCGGCGTGGCCCCAATACGCAGGAACCGGCCAGCGTCTTCCTCTGCTTGCGCGGCTATCCAGCTAATACTGCGGAGCAGCGGGCGAACCAGTGACGCCACCCGCTCATATCCCCGCGCGGAACGGCTGGAAAGGCGCGCATTAATGAGAAAAATGGGCACCTCGCGTTGGCGGCTAAGAGCAATCATATTGGGCCAAAGCTCAGTTTCCATAATCACAAGCGCCCGGGGCCTTACGCGGCCAACAAAACGGTGCACCGCACCGGGTGTGTCATAAGGTGAGAAAGCATAGTGGACCCGGTCACCGAACAAAGCCCTGGCTCGGGCCGAGCCGGTCGGTGTCATCGCGGTCATCAATATGGGGATATCAGGATTACGCCTCAGCAAGGCTTTCACCAGGGGGGCTGCGGCAATGGTTTCACCCACCGATACGGCATGAACCCATATGACCGGCTCATCGAAGGCCTCCACGTACCCCAGGCGCTCCTGCCAGCGCACGAACGCTTCAGGATTGGTACGCCCGATCCACCACAACCGCAGCAACACAAACGGCAGCGCGATGCGGAAAAAAAGGGAGTAGAAAAAATGAAGCATGGTAACTCCGGCCGGGTCGATGCGGCGGTCATTCTACATAAAGCGGTGGCCGGCGTCTGCGACCTGGAATTCATGATTTTCCGCAACTTGCGGATATTGCGGCTTTAGCCGGAGATAATGGCCCTGCTAAACTCCGGTTCTTGCCGTTAAAAATCATCAGGGACTGACACGAGTGAAGACCGCTAAACAGAGAACTCGCGACACCCGCTATACCAGCTACCTTCATCCGCGCTGGTGGCCAACCTGGATCGGGGTCGCCGCCATGTGGCTGGGTGCCCAATTGCCACTGAAGTTACAATGGTGGCTGGGCAAACGGGTTGGTGACATAGCCTATCGCTTTGCCGGCCGTCGCAAGCAAATCACCGATGTGAATATTCGCCTGTGCTTTCCAGAGTTATCCGAAACGGAAAAGCAGGCACTGGTGAAGGCGTCTTTCCGCGCCAACGGCATCGGTGTCATGGAGATTGGGCTGGCCTGGTTCCGCAGTCCCACCAGCTTCATGCCCATTACAGAAGTCCACGGCCTTGAACATGTCGACGCTGCCCTTGCCAGAGGCAAGGGCATCCTGTTGCTGGGCGGTCACTACAGCACTCTTGACTTGGGGGGCGCCCTGGTCACCGAATACATCGAGGCCGACGTGATGCAGCGCGACCATAACAACCCATTGATGAACGCGGTGATGACCCGCGCCAGGGAGCGTCGTTATGGGGTGGCACTGGACAGCCGGAACCTGCGCGGCCTGCTCAAACAGCTCAAAAACAACCGTATCGTCTGGTACGCCACGGATCAGGACTACGGCCGCAAAGGCATCGTTTTTGCCCCATTTTTCGGAGTACCTGCGGGGTCCATCACCGCCACCTCGCGCATAGCCGACCGTAGCGGCTGTGCCGTGGTGCCGTTCAGCCATTTCCGACGGGAACACGCTCCAGGGTACGATATCTACTTCCATCCTCCACTGGAGAACTTTCCTTCCGGAGATGACATGGCGGACGCCACATTGGTGAACAAGACCATCGAAAACGAAATCCGAAAACACCCGGACCAGTACCTCTGGATGCATCGCCGCTTCAAGACCCGTCCTTCCAGGGAAGATCCGAACCTGTACAGCAAGGACGCAAACTGAATGCGCTCCCACACCGGCTCCCCCGCCCCGGTTGTCTGGCTACTGACCGATAATAAGCCTGGCCATCACAACCAGCTGAAAGGGTTGGGCAACCGCCTTCGGGTGCTGGCTGGCGCCAGCGTGAGTGAAATCGATGCGACCGAAGCGCCCCCGCCCTTGTGGCGGGCGCTGCTTGGCGTTGCGCCGGCCATGGATAAAGCCCTGGGAAGACCAAACCTGATTATCGCAGCCGGCAGCGGTACCCACCGCCTGTTGCTATCCCTGCGGCGGCTCCGAAAGGTAAAAACCGTGGTTTTAATGAAACCGGGCTTCCCTCTCAACTGGGTCGATGCGGCCATCATTCCAGAACACGATAAGGTCCCCCCAGCCAGACATGTCCTTGCCACCGAAGGTGTCATAAATGCAATCACGCCCCTGGCCAGAATTACCGACAAACCCGAAGGCCTTGTTCTCGTAGGCGGCCCCTCCCCCCATTTCGACTGGGATGACGACGTTATTCTCGGACAGTTATCCCAGCTAATGGGTCGCTACCCGGAATGGCGCTGGACGATCAGCGGCTCTCGCCGTACGCCCGAAAACCTGTTGATGCGACTGAACGACCTGGCAGGCCCGAAGGTCACGGTCGTGGATCCCAGGCGAACGCACGCCAGCTGGCTTCCCCATCAACTCGCCGCCTCCCGCGCGGTGTGGGTCACACCAGACAGCGCCTCCATGGCCTGCGAAGCTGCCACCTCCGGCGTGCCTACGGGTCTGTTTGAGCTCGCGCCCAAGAATAACAGCCGGGTCGCCCGGGGCATGGCCAGCCTGGTAGAGAAAGGGTACGTCGCGCACTGGAGTGACCATGCCTCGGTTATGGCTGGAAAATTGCGCGGATCGCAGGAGCTTTGGGAGGCTGATAGGGCCGCAAGGTGGCTGATTGAACACTTTTTAAGGGGAGGCAAACGTTGAGGATTCTGCAGGCGTTACCCGCGCTATACAGTGGCGGGGTGGAACGAGGCACCGTGGAGTTCGCCGCCGACCTGGTGAAACGTGGGCACGAGTCCTATGTGGTTTCGAAAGGCGGGCCCATGGCGGAGCAGCTTCGTGGGCAAGGCTCGGAACACATTTTCATGCCAATACACCGGAAGAACCCGGCGTCGTTCGGGCAAATCCTCCCCATGCGCAAGCTGCTGCTGGAGCTGAAACCGGACATCGTGCACGTGCGCTCCCGTATGCCCGCCTGGATCATCTTCCTGGCTCTGAAGACCATTCCAGCCAACCAGCGCCCGGCCGTTGTCTCAACCTTTCACGGCATGTATTCCGTGACCCCCTACAGCGCCATCATGACCCGGGCTGATCACATCATCGCCGTGTCCGGTTGTGTTCGGGATTATGTGCTGAACAAATACCCGGTGCCGGAAGAAAAACTGACCGTCATCCAACGGGGCGTGGACGTGAGTGCTTTTCGACAACGGGAGCTCAGCCCACAATGGCTGGACCGCTGGTTCCGACAGTACCCACAATTGGCCCAGAAAAAGATCATCATGATGCCCGGGCGCATTTCCCGCTGGAAAGGCCAACTGGACTTCCTGGCCATGATGGCGCAACTGGTGCAAAAACGGCCGGACTGCCACGGCATCATTGTCGGCGGCGCCGAACCCGGCAAGGAGCAGTTTCTGGAAGAGCTGGAAAAGGAACGTGCCCGCCTGAACCTGACCGACAAGGTGAGCTTCCTCGGCCAGCGCAATGACATGACCACCCTCTACCTTCTGGCGGACGTGGTCTGTCACATGTCCACGAAACCAGAACCTTTCGGCCGCATCGTTACCGAAGCCCTGGCCTCCGGCACACCGGTGGCCGCCTTCGACCGAGGTGGCGCAGCCGAAACACTGCGCGCTTGTTTCCCCGACGGACTGGTACCGCCAGACAATATAGAAGCGTTTACCCAGGCCGCGCTCGCTCTCCTTGACAGCCCCCGACCTGAGATAGAGATACCGTGGAGTTTCCGGCTGGAAGCACAGACCGAAACCACGCTGAAGGTCTATGAGAACCTTCTTGCGCGGAGATCTGCGCACCAATGAATGCGCAAGGCCCGCTGACAATCGCGCTGATTATCGCCACGCCCGGCACGGGCTGGGGCGGTATGGAAACGCACACAGCCGACCTCGCGAACGCCCTCTCGACCAGAGGCCACACCGTTCACGTTCTGGCACACAGCCAATACAGCGAACGCTTCGCCTCGCCGGTTTGTTTCCATCCACTGCCCGTTCAGCTCGGCCGACGCAACCCATGGCTGCACTACCGCCTGCGGCGACTGCTTCGCTCCATCCACCCGGACATCGTTCATGCCCAGGGTAACAAGGCCGCAAACCTGATCAGTTCAGCCCGTCATCTGAACAGTGCAACAGTGGGCACGCTTCATGGCACCAAGCGCTCCCATAAGGGGTTTGAGCGGCTGGATGGCGTGATTGGTGTCAGCCGTGATATTACCGACACCATTGCCCACGCCAATGCTCGGCTGATCCACAATGGCTTACCGCCTGTGGACACCTCCGGCGAAGAAAAGACGGAGGCCCCGACCTTCGAAATTCCTGCAGATCGCCCTCTCCTGTTAGCCGCAGGCCGTCTGGAACCAGTCAAACAGTTCGACCGGCTGATTCGCGCCTGGGCCAGGGCCGACTGCGGTGGCAGTCTGGTTATCCTGGGTGATGGTAGCCAGCGTGCTCAACTAGGTACCCTGATTCAGGAGCTGGACGTCTCAGACCACGTACTGCTTCCAGGCCATGAGCTCCATATGAAGCCCTGGCTCCAAGCCGCCACCGCCTGCATCATCAGCTCCAGCCGCGAAGGTTTTCCTTATATCATGGTGGAAGCGCTGATGGCGGGTTGCCCGGTACTGTCAACGCCAGTCAGCGGAGTGGGGGAATTTCTGCCAGAACAGAGTATTGCCGCGTCTGACCGCGTTGAGGATATCGCCACACTGGTTCGCACCAATCTCCGCAGCCCGATGGTTATGAGAGATTCCCAAAACGGCAGTTTCCTGTGGGCCCGGGAGCAACTCAGCCTTGAGGCGATGGTATCGAAGACTGAGGCTTTTTATCGGGACCTGTTGGCCAGTATGTCGACAGCGCGCTGATCACCGTATCCGCCAGGAGTCGATGCCCTGTTTCGGTAAGGTGGGTTCCGTCTGCCATCAGTGACCGGGCTTTCTGCTGCCATAATGGGTGGTAGGCATCGGCAAAAAATGCATTTGGCTCTCGTATGGCTAACTCTCGCAGGCCCTCATTGTAGCGCTCAATGCGCGGGTTCCGGGGCTCGTCGAGGTTCGGCGGCGTGGACACCAACGCGAACAGGGTGTCGGGGGCCGAGCGCAACACACGCTCAATATTGCCCAGATACTCATCCAGCGGCACCTGCTCCACCGCGCCCCAACGATCCTGCAGGTGGAGACGCCGGGCCCATTTCTTCAGCTTTTTGACGAGCTTTCGGGCAAGCTTCCTGCGGGGGCTGTCCGGGTAATAAAGCACATAGGGCGCACCACGAAAGGTGAGCCAGGAATCAACAAGCCCGTACTGAATAAACGCCAATTGATAGTTCCTGGGCGGGAAGGCCTCAGCATACTGAAGCAGCTCACGGGTTGTGCTCATGGTATGACCACAATTGGTGAGCGAAAGACCCAATTGCTTCGCAACGATCTGCGGCCAGACCGGTTCATGATAGTCTTTCAGGCCCTCGGTATTACAATCACCGTAGGCAATACAACCGTTCATAACGTGGCTTCCCGAGGCTTCCGTTGCACAAGGCAATAAAACGAGATTCGGATACGATCCATGATTGACCTGTCAGGCATTGAGCCATTCGCCTCTGGCTACAACCGACACTGCTACCGGCATCCGGATGATCCGGCATTGTGTCTCAAAGTACTGCGGCCTGAAAACATCGAAGTTCGGTTCCAGCGCCAGGCCTGGCCAAAGAAAATGCTCGGCAGAGCGAGGATTGATGACAACCGCCAGGAACTCCGGGCGCATCAACAGCAAGCCATCCGGGCACTGATCAACGATGGCCACGACGAACTGGTCTGGGCACACCTGCCGCAATTTCATGGCGCGGTGGACACCTCGTTCGGCCCGGCAAACATGAGTGAACTCCTCTTCGATGACCACGGCCTACCGGGCGAAACGCTCGAACACTACCTGAAACACCGAGGGTTTGATCAACCGATTCGGGACGCCGCAGGCCGCTTCTGCAACTGGTTACTCGAAACCGGAATCCTCACCCGGAACCTGCTGCCCCACAACCTGGTGATCGCCGACAAGGGCGGACAACCGGAGCTGTTCCTGGTTGACGGGCTCGGCGCCCCCGCCATCCCCGACAAACTGGCCACTCTCCCCGCTTGGCGAGAGCGATACATTGGCCGTCGTATCCGGCGCTTTTACCTGAGGATTGGCTGGGAAACCGGTAATCGCAGCGAGAGTTGGGAGGACTCTCAAAAGCTTTAGGGCAAATGACGAGTCTCAAAGGCCAACGAGCCTTGCCGCACAAGCCGGATGGTGGTAGCTTCCGTTCATTCTTTTTTCAGTTGATTGTCCTCCGATTTATGGCTATGTCCAAAGCATCGTTTTTGATCACTATCCTTGGGCTTGCCGGCAAGCTGCCACTACGTGCGGCCCAGTTGGCCGGCCGCTTTCTGGGCACTATCGCATGGACGTTCAGAACGAATTCTCGGCGTGTCACCGAGATCAATCTCGGCATTGCCTTTCCAGATCTTACGAACGATCAGCATCAGAACATGGCTCGCTCCAGTCTACGTCATACCGGACAGACCATGATGGAAATTCCACTGATGTGGGAATGGCCGGTCGAACGCTGCCTTGGCCTGATTCGGGAAATCGAAGGCGAGGAACTACTGGAAAATGCGAAGAAGGACGGCCGTGGCTTACTGCTGCTGGCCCCACATCTGGGCAACTGGGAACTCACAGGACTTTACTTTTCGTCACGCTACCGTATGGCGGCGCTGTACAGTCCGCCACATATCAAGGAATTTGAGGACTATATGATCCGGGTTCGCGGCCGGCTCGGCTCTGAACTGGTGCGTGGCGACCGTCGTGGCCTGGCACGGCTTATTGCCCTTCTACGTGAAGGCGAGGTAACCGGCATTCTTCCAGACCAGAGCCCACGAGGAAAAGGAAACGCCTACGCGCCCTTTTTTGGCATGGACGTACGTACCATGACACTGGTTTCCAAGCTGCTGCAAAAGTCCGGCGCCAAGCCTTTGATGACCTATTCCGAACGCCTGAAAGACGGACGTGGATTTCGATTGGTTATTCGCGAGTGTGAAGAAGGCATTGCCGACACAGACCCCCTCATTGCCACTACAGCCCTGAACCGCTCAATAGAGAATGTGGTCAGAGAAATCCCGGAACAGTATCAATGGGAATACAAACGCTTTCGCCATCGTGTTCCTGGGGAAATCAATCCCTATAAACCCGATCGTGTATGCTGAATCGATGGTAAAGGCCTGAAACGTGTCGACTACGGATAGCATGAATATAGGTTCGCGCACCAGCCTTCTTGTTGCACTACTGTTGATGATCGGCCTGGGAGGTGCGCTCGTCTCGTCAAGCGTGCTCTCGGCAGCAACACTGATGCTCTCAGTTATCGGCATCATACTTATAGCACGCCAATCACTCCAGAAAACCGGCTGGGAACCCCCAAGGGAGCTGCGTTTAATCCACTTCGCTTTCTGGTTTTACGTCTCCGTCAGCGCATACTCCTGGGCTGTGGAAGGCTTCGACTATGAAGGCGGAAAAACGCTCGGCACACACGCCCGCTTTATATTGTTCTGGCCGCTCGTTATGGCTCTGAGCCATGCTCGCCTGCGTGCGATCACCGGATTCGCTGCCATCGGATTGATTTCCCTGTCCGTTATCGGTGCATTGATTTATGCGCTGCAGCCAGGTGCAGCAACGCCCACCGGCACTTTGAGTTCACGGTTCGGGGGCGGCATCAACCCAATCAGTTTCGGTAACATTGCACTTCTGGGAGGTATGCTCACCCTGGTAGGCGGGTTGTTTTTCCTGCGCAACGGAAACCGATTCCTGGCGATGGCCTTTATCGCGGGAAGCGTCGCGGCCGTGCTCACGTCCCTACTATCTGAAACCCGCAGCAACCTCCTGGCTCTACCATTTTTGCTTCTCATTGTTATTCCACTGCTTGACCGAAAGCTCCGGCTGGCTGCCGTCTTGCTTATTCCCATCCTGGTCCTCAGTGCCGTTTTCTCAACGGATCGTACGCTGCAATCAATCGACGCCGCTCTGAATGACCATAGTCTCGATTCGGGAATCGAACTGCGCCTGGAGCTTTGGAATCATGCCTGGGAAATGTTTGTCGAAAATCCCTGGACGGGCGCAGGCCTTGGCGGGTTTAGCCATACCATCAGATCTGCCGTTGACAACGGTAGCGCATCGCCAGCGCTTCTGGATTGCTGCGTTGGTCATGCTCACAACGACCTGATCAACAATGCCGCGACGAGTGGCATTCCCGGCGTCCTAAGCTGGGCATTTCTGATCTTTATTCCTTTGGCGATCTTCAGCCAGCACGTTCGTAGCAAGCATTTCCCCACAGCTCACATTGCTGCGGCCGGTACCATGGTCACGGTGGGCTACTTTTTCTTTGGACTAACGGAAGCCACTTTCAATCGAAGCCTGTTTCTGACCTTCTATCTATTGATCATTTCCGTACTGGCGACCACTCTATTCCATGAATTAAAGGCGTCATACGTTCGCAAGCGCGGATGTCGGGTGTCGACAACCGTAATCACCATGAATGAAGAGGACCACATTGCGGACTGCCTGGTGTCGGCCCGGCAGGTCTCCGACGAAATAATTGTGCTGGACAGTGGCAGTTCTGATCGCACTGTAGAAATTGCACGGCAATACGCCGACATTGTTGAAACCACAGACTGGCCTGGGTTCGGAGTACAAAAACAAAGGGCTCTTGAGAGAGCAACAGGTGACTGGGTGTTATCTCTGGATGCCGACGAGCGGATTACCGAGGAACTGGCCCGCGAAATAAATCATCGTTTGGCCGCCCCGGATGCCGACGCTTATAAGCTCCCCTGGGCCGTTACGATCTATGGCAAAAGACTGGACTTCGGTCGCAGCGGACGCGCCCCTCTACGCCTTTTTCGACGTGAAGGCGTATCCTTTTCGGATGCTTTAGTCCATGAGCGAATTCTTATCCCCGAAGGCCGCAGCATAAAAACACTGCGAGGGCGACTCACCCATTACACCCATCGTGACTTTGGGCACTCCCTGGAAAAGAGCGCAAAATACGCGTGGCTGGGATCCAGGGAAAAGCACCGTCGGGGCAAAAGAACTCGCACCATGCTCTACCCTACCCTAAGGGCGGTCATGACGTTCATACAGGTCTACTTTATCCGTTTTGGTTTTCTCGATGGCTCTGTGGGGTATCTAACGGCGGTCACCTATGCACAGGTGACATTTAATAAATACGCCGGCCTCTGGACATTGAGCCGTAACAAACACCCTGTCGAATAGCTATTTCACATAGCAATAAAGGCAGTACTGATCGAACTTGGCGTCGCCGTCAGCGCAGTTGAGAACCGAGCCGTTGGGTACATTCATAATCAAAGGTGAGACCTTGTCATCCAGACTTGAAAGCATTGTGGCCAGTCAACGCTTCAGCCAACTGATGGTGGCCACTATCATCGGCTTCGTTCTGTTCAAACGATTCTACCGGGATATCGGTGACGTCTTCTTTATGATCACCTTTATTGGCACCTTGTTATCCATTTTCTATAATTTCAAGAAGATAAAAAAAGACCCGATATACATTGCGTTTTTCATCTCCATTGCCATTCCCCTGTTGAGCTGGATCAACAGCATCGTAGCCATCCCTGATCTGGCTATGCCAAAACCGTCCCCGTTCTTCTTCTATAGCTTTTTCATCTTTTGGTTTATCGCCTATTGGACGAGAGGAAATACCAACATAATCGCTGGAATCCTGATCGCTTATTGCTTGAGTGCGCTGGGAATCTTTATCAGCAACTCGAGCGATTTTTTCGGGGAAATATACGCCGGAATCTCCGGTTCCCGTATTGATTTTAATGTAGTTAATGCTCAGCACACCTCGTTATTTTCAGGATTTGGCTTAATTGCATCCATTTTTTTGCTCCTTGCCAGAACGACAGCGTCAAAGCACCTGAAACTACTGAAGTCATCGCTTGCCATCGCTTTCTTCCTGTTTTTCCTACTGATTACCGTGATCACCCAGTCGCGTCAGGTTTGGCTCTCCTTGCTCTTGTGTTTTCTCGCAGCCCCTTTAACCCTGAAACTTTTGCCACAGTCACGTATCTCAACTAAAGCTGTGGTGCTTTCTTATATCGCATTGTTTTTCGTACTGATGGCGCTGTCAACGTCGCAAATCGTCTCCAAAAGGATCGGTGCTGAAACTGACAACATAAAAAATGCGGCAACGTTGGACATAGAATCTATTCCTAACAGTGGCAGTGTCGGAATACGGATTAACCTGTGGATAGAAGCCTGGCAGTGGTTCAAAATGCGGCCTCTACTCGGCAGCGGCGAGAATGCCAGAGAGTTGGTTATCTCCGAATCAGATAATTTTTCAGACGCCATGAAATCCAGTTTCAGCCACCTTCACAACTCCCACATCGAAAGCTTGGTCAGCTTTGGAATAGTCGGAACTGTGTTCATTTATTTTCTGATCTTTTTCCCCGTGATCACGATTTCAAAGAGCCCCAAAGGCGTCACTGGCAATACGTGGCGTATATTCGCAACAACGACGGCCATATTCTGGATAACCGTGAACTGTTTTGAGTCATTTTTCTTTTCCTGGAATGGCATATATGTCTTTTCGGTGTTCTACGGCATTATTTATAGCTTCCAATTCAAAAAAAATGACCGTCTCCTTACAGGCCCTCCGTAAAATTCGGATCAATCTACGATCCCCTGCTTAAACACCTTTGACATTTTCTTGATGTTTCTACAAAGCTTTTCTGACAGTCCTTCAACTACCATACCGACCTAAACCTGAACTGTGCTCGCATTACAGCGAGCGCTTCCTGTGAAACAGCACTGGAATCAGACATGGTCAACTCCCAGGTATCCCCGGGTATCCGCCAGCAGGTGCTTGGCTTTGCAGCCGCAGGCGGCATCGCAACCGCCATTCATTGGGCGTCGATGGCTGGCCTTGTACTACTTGGACTCTCGCCTTTATACGCAACCGCTATTGGAAGCCTGTGCGGCGCTGTTGCCAATTATTTGTTTCAACGTCAGTTAGCCTTTCCGAATGCAGATACCCATGCAAAGACCGTCGGACGCTATGCGTTGTCCTGTCTGCTTGCCTGGATAACGAATTTCATTCTGTTTTCTTTCTTCCATCAGGGCCTGTCCCTGCCAGTCACCGCTGCCCAGATCGTCACAACGACATTCGGGGCGCTATTGAACTTTGTTGTTTACCAGAGGTTGGTCTTCCATGAGCAGACATAGTGTTCTCCCTACCCGTATTAGCAGTAAACAAGTTCTTTCCATCGTCGTACCCGTCTTCAACGAACGAGCAATGCTGCCCGTTTTTCTGGAACGGGTGCTGCCTATTCTTGATTCCCTCACGGTAGCGACCCAACTGGTTTTCGTTGATGACGGCAGCGAAGACGGGAGCGCCAACTACATCTCCAGTTTTCTGGCGCGTCGCAGTGGTATTCGATTGGTAAAACTGACCCGTAACTTTGGCAAAGAAGCGGCTCTCACTGCCGGCCTGGAACATGCGACCGGTGATGCTGTCGTGGTGATTGATGCGGATCTTCAGGACCCACCAGAACTTATTCCAACCATGGTCGAAGCGTGGCAGTCCGGTTCCGATGTTGTATTGATGCAGAGGCGGTCCAGGCACGGGGAATCTCTGCCCAAGCGCCTGAGCGCTCATCTGTTTTACCGGCTGCTCAATCGAACAAGCAGGACAAATATCCCCGTCGATACCGGAGATTTTCGACTGATGAGCCGCAGGGCAGTCGATGCGCTGATGTCTCTGGGCGAACGCAATCGCTATATGAAGGGGCTTTTTGCGTGGATAGGCATGCCCACCACGGTACTTCCTTATGACCGGGCGCCACGAGCTGCGGGAGTTTCCAAGTGGGACTATCCCGGGTTGATCGGGCTCGCGCTGGAAGGACTGACCTCGTTTTCAACATCACCACTGCGCTGGGCCACTGGCGTGGGCCTGCTTGCAGCATCAATGGGTGCCCTTTTCGGGCTCTGGATCGTCGTCAAGGCTACGTTACTGGGTGACGTCACCAACGGCTATCCATCGCTGGTGGCCATCATTACGTTTCTGGGAGGGATTCAGCTTCTTAGTATTGGCATCGTAGGCGAGTATGTCGGCAAAACCTATGTCGAGACAAAGCAACGCCCGATTTACCTCACAGAAGATGTCATGGAGAGCGTCCAGGCAGGAGCTCGACCCAACACCCTGAATCCGGAGCCATATCGCCATGCTAGCTCGAATTAGCCCCTGGTTGCTTGTCCTGTCCGCCATTTTAGCAAGTCGCTTCATCGGTATGGCCCTGTTTCCATTCGCCGACACGACAGAACCACGGTACGCTGAAATCGCCCGGCTGATGGTAGAAACCGGTGACTGGATCACCCCCTGGTTTGAACCGGGCGTACCGTTCTGGGGCAAACCGCCACTGTCGTTCTGGGCGCAGGCCGCGTCAATCCAGTTGTTCGGGCTCTCCGAATTCGTCATCAGGCTACCCTCCTGGATCGCAACCGTCGGTATCGTCTATCTAACCTGGCACTTCGCTTTACTGCTCTGGGGGAAAACAGTCGCTCGTTGGTCCGCTCTGGTCTTCTCTTCCATGGCCCTGACTTACATCAGTGCCGGAGCGGTGATGACCGACGCCTTTCTGGCGCTTGGCACCACGCTTGCCCTCGTCAGCCTTGGTCTCACCCTGAATGGGAAGTCCACTGCCTGGGGATTCCTTTTCTTCGTAGGCGTGGCCATTGGACTGCTGGCTAAAGGCCCGCTCACCTTGGTTTTGATTGGCGTTCCGATTGGCACCTGGCTGGTTATGACCCGAACAGCGCCCGCAAAGCTTGGCCGGCTCCCCTGGCTCTGGGGGTGTACCTTCACAGCTCTGGTTGTTCTGCCGTGGTATGTGCTTGCCGAGTGGAAAACCCCTGGATTTATCGACTACTTTATTGTTGGCGAACATGTTCGCCGGTTTCTTGACCCGGGATGGGCGGGGGACCTTTACGGTACTGCCCATCTGCAACCCAAAGGTATGATCTGGGTTTTCTGGATCTGGGCCAGTTTTCCCTGGGGTCTTATCGCCATCAGCTGTCTGGCGGTGTCCTGGTTTCGAGGGAAGGGCAAGGATTCGATGCGCGCACTGCGCGACCCAAGACTGCTTTTCGTTTTTCTGGCGACCATGGGCCCGCTGTTATTCTTTACCCCTGCTGGCAACACACTCTGGACCTACGCACTCCCCTCCTTGCCGTTTACTGCCATACTGATCGCTTACTGGCTCACCAGGCTGGATTTGGCCCGCTTCAGTAAGTTTTATTATCCATTGGCAGGAGCCGTTCCAGTGTTGATGACCGTATTTGTCTTGCTGGGAACGCAAGGCGTCTATACGCTGAAAACCGAAAAGCAGCTGGTTCTGGAGTACGAAAAGCTGGCCGATCACGACAGCAGTCCACTCTTGTACCTCAATGATCTGCCGTTCTCTGCAAGGTATTATTCCAGAGGAGCTGCACAAGAAATAACATCGGAGGAACTGTCAGCAACGAAAGCCAATCCTCACTATGCGACCTATTTCGTTGCCATTCCGAAGCAAATCTCCCAGGAATCAGTGGTCACATGGCTTCGAGAGGCCAACACAGAATTACTGAACCGGCGATATCGATTAGTGTCGTTTAATCCAAATATCCATCGTCAGGAATTGTCAAAGAATGACCAATAGATCCTTTAGTTCAATCGACAGCCGACGACTTGGCATCCTGATTGTGGAAGACCAGAAAGACCTGGCGGAAAACCTGTTCGAGTTTCTCGGCGACGACCGCTACACCCTGGACTATGCCGCCGACGGGTTGACCGCACTGCACCTGCTGGCAACTCAGACATACGATGTCATTGTTCTGGACCTGATGCTTCCCGGGGTAGACGGTTTCGAGATCTGTCGCCGTATCCGGCAAGATCTACAATGCCAGAAACCGGTCATCCTTATGACCGCGTTGAGCTCACTCGCAGATAAAGAGAAGGGGTTTAACTGTGGTGCTGACGATTACCTGGTGAAACCATTTGAACTCAAAGAGCTACAGCTCAGAATTGACGCTCTTCACCGGCGCTACACCCCGGTTTTCAAGGGACTTCAGGCCGGAGAGCTTCAGTTTGATCCCGGCACGCTCAGCGTACATTATCGGGGAAAATCGACAGAACTTACCGGTACGCCCGCCAGGCTCTTTGAACTACTGATTCGCGCCTATCCCAGCTTTCTCAGTCATGATGTCCTTTCGGAATCAATCTGGGGTGATGAAAATACAGAAACCGGAGGGAACACGCTGCGTACCCATATCTATGCATTACGCAAGACCCTGGAGAAGGCGTTTGGCGATAGCCTGATAAAAACCGTTCATGGGCGCGGCTATCGTTTAATACTGCCTGACCCAAAGGCCATGCCACAATGAAGCAGCATTCACTGTCCCGCCGCCTGTCCGCCACACTGTTTGGCATTGTTGTCATAACGACAACAGTTTCGATGGTCGCCGTCGAGCTCTTTGTAAACGATGTGGAAGACACTATTCGGGGCCTGGAACTGAAACTTGATGCCGAGTACTTCAAAGAGCAAATTACGGAGTCGAGCTTTCAGAGCTGGAAAACCGGTCGCATTGAAGCGTACTTTCTACCAAGTGGCGCACCAGAATCACTTTTGCCCCAGCACCTTCATGACCGTCCCGTCGGATACTCAGACGAAATCGAGTTTGATGACTGGACGAAAATACTGAACGTTGAAACAACCATCAAACCTCCTGGACGGCTCTACGTGTCGGAGGACATCACGATTATGGAGAACAGGGAAGCGGTGATTCAGATCGTGCTGCTCGTTCTGGCTGCAGGGCTGATGTTTTTGGGGCTTTTCGTTTCAGGTATTGCCTCATCTTATCTGCTAAAGCCGCTACGGGCACTGACTCACGACGTGCAGTCAACAGAGCCCGGGGTTTCGATGCAAAGACTCTCACGCGACTACAGGGATCGCGAATTCGACCAGATCGCCGATGCCTTTAATCGCTTCCTTTCGGCAATGGAGACCGTGGTTGAGCGGGAAAAGTCCTTTGTAAAGCTTGCCAGCCACGAATTTCGAACCCCCCTGGCGGTCATTATGGGCGCTTTAGATGTACTGGAGCAGCGCAAAACGCTCTCGGAAGCCGATCAGAAAACCCTGGGACGAATTCGCAGATCTACCCGCACCATGCGGGAAGACACAGAAATGCTATTGAGAATTGCCCGCGGGGAACAGGATAGGGACAACCCTACCAACATTGATATCGTAGCAACGACCCGTGAACTGCTTGTCGACCTCAAGGATCTGAACCCTGCATTTAACGGCCGCACAGTACTCCACCCCCAGAAAGATCGCGTTGTCCTACGTTCAGACCCCGCCCTGGTACGGATGATTATCCGCAATCTGGTTCAGAATGCTCTCGGACACACCAACGGCAGCGTCGACATTTTTATAACGGATCACAGGATTCGCATTCAGGACTTTGGCAAAGGTCTTTCAACCTCGGCAATGGAGGCAATATCAACCGTTGTGGCGCCGGAGACCAGAAAACTCCATCAAAGCAGCTTTGGCCTATTGATTGTGCAACTGGCCTGCGAACGCATTCACTGGGGCCTCCAGGTTGAAAAAACAGACTCCGAAGGCACCGTCATTGTCATTGATACGCAGGATCTGCCCCACTGAGTACCTGCAACGCCGTCGCTATGGTTTATTCACGTCAGGGGTATCATACTTTTGCTCACGATAAAGCCATAGTGGCAGTTGGGCAAATGCCAAAGCCCGTTGAAATTCAGCCTGCGACGGCTCGGCATCGGAGTATTCCGTTTTGCCCGACCCGGGGTCGTAGATGCCCTTCAAGGGCGATTGATCCGGCCTGAGAACCAACACCTGATGATCGCCTCCCATCCACGCATAGTTGTCATTGAACTGCATCATAGCGCGCCCGGCTTTTTCCGGGTGCCTGGTGATGTCCCTCCCTACCATCGGATGGTCCGCTTCCATGCCCATCAATGACAGCAATGTCGGCGCCAAATCGATCTGACTGACCATGGTTCTGATACGCTGCGGCGCAATCTTGCCACCGAGAATTAATCCGGGGATGTGGAAGTTTTTGATAGGAACCAGCTCGTCACCCCATACACGAGCATCATGATCTGCCACAATCAAGAAGACGGTATTCTCCCAGTAGTCCTGCTGGCGTGCCGTCGCAATAAATTCGCCCAGGGCATGATCAGCGTACTTTACCGCATTATTGACGGTGTTCTTCTCGCTGTCATAAAGCGAGATCCGCCCATCTGGAAATTCGAAGGGGGTGTGATTGGAAGAGGAGAATACCAATCTGAAAAACGGCTGCCCGGCGGCGTTCAGTTTTCGCAGTTCTTGATCCGCTTTCCGAAACAGATCCTCGTCGCTTACTCCCCAGCTACCTGTGAACGTTGGGCTATCGTAGTCGAGCTGATCGACAATATGCTGAAAGCCATTGCCTGAGAAAAAGCTCCGCATATTGTCGAAATGCGCTTCACCTCCGTAAATAAAACCGGTGTCATAGCCTTTGCGTTCCAAAAGGCCGGCCAGCGTAAAGAAGTTCGACTGCGACAGTGACAGCTTCACCACACTGCGCGATGCGGAGGGTAGAAACCCGGAGATGACGGCCTCAATTCCGCGAACAGAGCGCGTTCCTGTGGCATAAAGGCTCTCAAACCACCACCCGTCATTTTTCAATGCTTCCAATCTGGGCGTAACCGGCCTGCCCCCGAGGGATTCCACAAATGTTGCGCCCAGGCTTTCTTCCAGGACAATCACCAGATTGATGGGCGACGTCCTTTGATAGCTGGGAGTTTGATGATGCAATGTAGGGTAGTTGTCAGACGAAAACTCGTAACCTTCCAGCCAAGGCGCACTTCTAACCTCATCCAACATCACCTCGTCTGTTATTGACCCGTAGGCCTGATTGCTCTCGGTTTCATGCTTTAAGTTGTAGATGGCAAATGCAACAGACCACGTAGAGTTGATGATCAATGAGTTGACCAGCGGATCTGACGTTAGAGCAAACATGGCCGGATTCGCTGGGCGATGGCCGGTTGTCGAACGCACACACATAAATACCGTTACGACCACCAGCGGCCAGATCAACAGTGCTTTTCTATGGCTTGAAGGCCGGGGTGCGCCCAACCACGAGCGTAATGTTCTCCAAAAAACGGCCACACCAGCAACGGTAAGCCCGAGGCTGAGGAATACCGTGGACTTGTAGCCGGTCCACAGCATGGAAAACACTTCCCGGGGATACTTTAAATACTCGATAAAAAGCCGGTTAGGCCGAACATCGTACTGGTTGATAAAGGCAGGAGTGACTAGCTCCATAAAAATGATCAGCGCGATGACCAGAATTGCCCAGGAGAACGTCAGCTTTTTCCACAGAGCCCAGTTAAATCGGTTCCCTAAAATGGGAAGAACCAACAGCATCGGCGCCACAGCCATCCCCGCGAGAATCAAATCAACTCTCAGCCCATGTAAGAATATACTTGGGAACACGCCTGACTCGGACACTCGGTCGAACTGCCATAGAACAAGCAAACAGCGCGATAGACTACCGACAAGCAGAACAGAACAAAAAACAACCAACAAAGGAAAATAAGCACCCGCCCTCGTAACAAAGTGGCATTTGGGCTTGGCACTACCAGAACGTTCTACGGGCATTGGAATGCAATCCTCGTACTTAAAAGGCTGAATTTTTAAGCGGGAGGTTATTGCATTCGGGGTGGAAGCAGTGTCAGGAAAATGTCAAAGAAATATCAAAAAGTAGAGCGACCTGAGACCCGAAGGTTAAGTCAGGATCGACCGCGAAAAAAGTATTTCTGCCAGGTATAAAGTCGCCCCCAAAAACCAAGATGCTTCGATTTCAAAAAAACAAGTCCGGGAGCGCGCCCCCAACTATGCTGAAACCAGTGGATTAAATAGCTGTTGTCTGGAGCGACGAAGTTCATTGGTTCCTGTTGATAGCCATAGAAGTATTCAACGGGATAGAGCTTGCAACGCTCAAGCTCTTGCAGTCCCTTGTCGACCAGTAAGCTGGTCAGTATTTGGGGGCCAATGTACAACGGCGATTCCCATATCGCACTTTCATAAAAATCAATCAGTGCTGCCAGAATTCTGGAATTCTTTTCGGCATATATCGACGCCGTTCCAAGAAAATCCTGATTCTCATAACCAACGGAAAACTGAAGGCCGGAAAAAAGCGGAAACGGATCTTTTCGGATGGTCACGTCGGTATCAAGGTATAGGCCACCATCACGCTGAAGGACCTTCAACCTTAGGTAGTCGGATACGAATGCGTACAGCTTTTTCTGGTAGCACACCTTTGCGAAGGCACAGGAGTCAACCCATTCGTTTATCGCCTGGTCAGACTCTGTCCAAAGCCTGTAGTGGTAGCCCTGCTTTGACCAGTCATCAATACAGGCATGGGCCAATGGTGGCATTCGACTCCCCAACCAAATGGCATGTATTGTTTCATTCATCACCCGAAAGCCCTATTCGAATCCCCATATTACCTTCTATTTCAACCAAAATTTTCTATTGTAAACATACCGTTGAATCCGCTCACCCAGAGTAAACAACTCCCTGAGGATTGTGACAACAATAGCTCTACGCTGCGTTTTTTCCGTGTAACCGATCATCGATTCAAACTGATGATCGTGATAGACAAAGCCCGGCTCAACGCCACAACACAACACCTTATTTGACCAGTATCGGTCCATATAGATATCAACCGACAGAAAAACCGGCCTCAGCGATTCGATAAACTTTTCTGCGGCGCCTGGGGTCAGGTAATACCCCATGGTGCTCATAGGCCCTTTGGTATAGCGAAGCAATCGAAGTCCTTTCAATTGAGCGTACTCAAATGCCTTGTGATTTCGTGTTTTGTTTTCAAACAGCCTGACGCACCCCGCCTCTTGAGGTAATTCAGGAATATTCTTCAAAAAGATCTTGAACAATCCCTCGTCAAATATGACATCGTCTTCCAGAATTACCAGATTCTGATTTTCCTGAAGACACTTTTGCCAAATTCTGTAATGGCTGGCAAAACAGCCAAGCTGTCCCTGACTTAAAGGAGCTCCTTTCACCCTCAGTCTTTTTTTCTCGTCGTAGAACGGCTCAATGGGGTTTGGATCGCGCTGGCCATCTACCCCCCAAAAGAATTCAAAGGGAATTCCGGCACTGTCCAGAAGGGACTTAATGCGGGCTTGCCGGGCTTTTGCCCGTTCCAACGTGAGCACGATGACTTTGGCTGGGCAGATCCCATCCGGCATAGATTCTATCCCTTTGAAGTACAGGTATCAGTACTCGGCCGACTTCCTCAGCTCACGCTTGAGGCGCCGGCGCACTTTGATTTTTCGAAGGATATTCAACGGCTTTCCCCTGAGCTCTCCCTTCTCACCGGTAAGGAACTCATCGACCGCATCGATCACGCGAGCACTGGACTTGCCGTCACGAAAACCATGCAGTTCATCGCACAGGGCCCTTGCCGCAGACATCAGTTCAGGGGGCCGACCCAATGCTGTTTCCAGCGCTTGCTCAACCCGATCAGGCGAGTTGACGTCAATCAGATATGGACCCGGCATTTTTGTGTTGAGCGTCACCACCGGACGGTCCAGAAACATAAACTCGAACATGATGGAGGATGTGTCGCATAACATCACGTCCGCCTCTGGCAGTATCGGCAGCAAGTCTTCATGGCTCTCGACAAAACGCAGGTTTGGCCCTGCAAGCGCCCGGTACTGATCGGTAATTGCCGGATCCATTTTGGGGTGCAATGTGACGATAAACTGCCAGCGATCATTTTGAGACAGATTTGCGATAGTGCTCAACAACTGGGGAGCTGCAGTCACGGAACGACTGAACGTGGATGCAAAAAATACGACGGGCCGCTCGCCCTCATTCCGTAGACGTTCACCGGTATGCCGGTTATCGAACAGGGGGTCCAACTTGGGCCAGCCGGTTTTGGCAACCGAAAAATACTTATACTGCTGTGCCAACTCGCCAAATTTTTTGGTGTCTTTGCTCGCGTGAGTACAGTAGAGGTCAAAAAAGCCACGAATCCGGTAGTGATCACTTTCGTCCTCGCTGCTATGCCCCCTTTTGTTTCGAGCGAGGCCGTGAAATACCTCAACTTTGATTCCGGGAAAGAAATACGGCACCCAGTCACCAGGGGCAAAAGTCGCACAGGCATCGTATTCCATCACGCCCTTCACAGTTGTCAGGCGGTGCTCATCCGGTAACAGCGGCGCCGCAGAGCAGCCTGCTACAAACCAGGCGGCGTCATCGCCCCGTTTGCGTATTTCTTCCTGTAAAGGCCGCAGAATGGAATACGAGTACGGCTGATTAACAAACAAAAGATAACGACGCATTCAGAACCTGCCCGTCAAAGCGTTATAAAGCTCGCCGGTCTGCTGTACAGTTTGCGAGGTATGAAAATCAGCAGCTATCCGCTCTCGGGCTGCAAGCCCCAACTGGCGCAACAAGCTGCCATCTCGATACAGGCGCTCAAGGGCACTCGCGAGGGCCTGAGAGTGATCAGGAGCCACCACCAACCCGCTGGCTCCATCCTCAACAAGTTCAGGCATGCCACCAACACTTGTCACCACCGGCGCAACTCCATAGGCCATCGCTTCAATCACAGCCCGAGGCAGCCCCTCTCGCTCCGTGGAGGGCAATACAAAGACATTGCTGGCTGCCGCAATGGCCGGCGCATCCCTGCGAAAACCAGTAAAGTGAATTCGAGCAGAACGATTAGTGGACTCCGCCTGAGCTCGCAGATCCTTGTTCTCAGCCATATCGCCCACCAGAATCAGGTGCGCTTCAATGTCATCAGGCAACTTGCAGAATGCGTCAATAAGAACGTCGTAGCCCTTGCGAGGGGAGTTACGACCAGTACAACAAACCACAAAGGCGCCCTCGGGTATACCAAACTCCCCCAGATCAGCTGGCTCAGCCTGGTACCACCCGAGGTCATGGCCCTTGTAGATCCGCTGGAGCTTCGAATCTGGAATACGCATCCACAAAAACTTCAGGCTCGACAGGTAATCTTTAATTGCATCGGCGACGCACACAATTTTACTGACCCGGGGATGCAGAAACGTTATCCAGGATTCGGGGTTCAAAAAACTGATGTTCCCGATCACACCTCGATAGGCCACGATCCTTATGTCCGTGCCTTTCGAGGCAGTCAGGCCACAGGCCAGGGCCCGAGGATTGTACGCGTGTATGACCTCGTAATCTTTCTTCTTCAACTGCTCGCGGATAGCCGCGATGCCTACCTTGTCGAAGCGATCTTCCAGCGCCATCGGTTGAGCGACCATGCCCTCATCCACAAGGCGCTGATAATTTTGCCCTTTCGGATTACACATTACATCCACATCATACCCGGCTTTTTTAAGGCCAATGAATAGCTCGGTTTCCGGGCGATCACATGCGTCAGTCAGACAAAGGACAGCTGGTAGCGGCCCGTTTTTTTGCGTATTACTCAAGCCTCTTGACTCCCGTTATAGCCATTCATTAAAAAATACCAGACGCGCTCCTGAGTTTTCGCGCCAGCCAGTTTCCGAAGAGACCGGGCGAAGCGCTCAAGGTTGGCAGATTTCCAACCCGCAGACGCCGGTGACTGGACAATCCGCCCCTTATCAAAATCAATCAAAAAGAACTCATCCCCTCGCACCAGAACGTTAAAACAATTCAGGTCTGCGTGTTTTACTCCAGCATCGTGGAACCGGCGCAAATTCACGCCGAGATTCCTCCATCCGTTATCATCCAGCGATCCTATCAGGTCAGCTAGTGGCGCGGTGTTGTCAATTCGCTCAATAATAATCGATGCTTGATAATGTAACGGCGACATTCTTCGATACCATGCTGCCACCGGTTTGGGTACAGGCAGCTCCAACTCTGTCAACCAGTTGAGCAGGCGAAACTCGGCAAAGGATCGGACATGCTGTTCCCCCAGAAACACATAAGATGACCTAGAGAGCCTTGTCATCAATCCGCCACGCAGGTATTTCCGCAGCACAACCTGATGGCCGTCGGCATCGACAAACCATGCGCCACCACGTCCTCCGCTACTGACTGGACGTGCCAGTTTTCCCCAGTATTCAGGACTGAACCAAGCCTCTGACACCTGGCCGAGATAATCCGGATGGAGAAGGCAGGCTGAGTGGTTGTCCCGGACGCAAATTTCAGACTCAGCCATGCTCACCCTAATACAAACCAATAACCAAAGAGACGAACCGCTGGTCGCCCTGAGACGATAACCAGCGAGTAGGTTAGAATACGCAGCAGTTTATCAATGAATCACGCCAAAGCTCTACATACATGTTTTCTGAACCTGAAACGGACCGTAACTTGATTAACTCCATCTGTATATTGCGCCTGTCCGCCATTGGCGACGTCACCCATGTCATTCCCGTGGTATTGAGCCTTCAGGAACAGGTGCCCGGCATTAAAATCACCTGGGTAATCGGCAAGATTGAAGCAAAGCTGATTGGCGACCTGCCGGGTGTCGAGTTTGTCGTTTTCGACAAGAAAGCCGGTCGAAAAGGTTATGCAGACTTGCATAACACCCTGAAAAACCGAAAATTTGACGCCTTGCTGCATATGCAGGTGGCCTTCAGGGCCAATCTGGCGGCGGCGATGATTCCGGCAAAGGTGAAAGTAGGGTACGACCGTGCCCGTAGCAAGGACCTTCACAGCCTGTTTATAAACCGGAAAATCGCTCCGGCAGCGCAACAGCACGTGCGGGACTGCCTGGCAAGCTTCCTGGAGCCACTTGGCCTGGAACCCGCCGCACCAAAATGGGTCATTCCATTGGCCTCCGAAGATCATGAGTTCGCCAGGCAGCACCTCGCAACGGACCGCAGGAACCTCGTGATCAGCCCCTGTGCCAGCCACACCCTTCGCAACTGGCCTGCCGAGCGCTATGCCCAACTGGCTGATCACGCCATCCGCACTCACGGCATGAAGGTGATTCTGGTGGGCAGTCCCGCCCCCTTTGAAGCGGAGTTTTGCACAGACATCGAAAACGCTATGGCGGAACAAGCGCACAACATCTGTGGCAAGGATACACTGAAACAGCTCACCGCTCTGTTGGAACGCGCCGATCTGGTCGTCGCACCGGATACCGGGCCGGCCCACATTGCCAGTTCAATGGGCACCGATGTGCTGGGTATTTTCGCGGCCAGCAATCCCAATCGTTCCGGCCCTTACAACTCGCTGCAATGGTGCGTGAATCGATATCCGGAAGCGTTGAAGCGGTTTACCGGAAAAACCGTTGAGCAGGCTCGCTGGGGCGCCAAGGCGGAATTCGAGGGGGCGATGGAACTGGTGACGGTGGAGGACGTGACGGAGATGCTGGATCAGTGGGTTGCCCAGCACTGATGCCGAGCCACTGTCTACGGCTCTCTCGGGCCTTCTCTTTAACCCTCTCCCGCGATGGGAGAGGGTATGACAATCCAGGCGAATGAAAGCACCGCTTTACTTGCGGGCGGTGTAATCCTGATAGGACTTTTCTTCCACAAATCGTGACCCCAGGGCCAGGTTCACGTCCTTCTTGATGGCGGCGCGCTTGTCGTTGGTGACATAGACGGCACGAGCCAGTTCAATAAACTTTGCGCCGAAATCCTGAGCAGCTTCCTGATCACGAATGTCGTCTTCGATTTCCCAGAGCGCCTCGTTCACTTCCTTAAGCTGCCTGCGCAGATCTGCGATGGCTGCCTGATCCTGAACGGCCTCGTTCCAGGTGGCGCTCAGTTCGTCCAGCTCGAGCCGAACATTTTTGACCTTTTCCGCGTCTGCTATGCGTTCAGACTTGATCTCCAGAATGGTGATCTTGTCCAGCACTTCGCCGAAGGAGACCGGCACTTTGATAACGTCCGCCATTTGCTCTTCCTGCAGGTGTTGTTAGTGGACCACGGCGTTAGCCGTTAACCGCTGTCAGCCAGTGTGAATGCGCAGGACTCTTGCCCTTCACAGCATCGAAATACATACCCTGCAACTTCTCGGTCAGCGGGCCGCGCTTGCCAGCGCCGATCAAACGGCCATCCAGCTCACGGATCGGCAGCACTTCTGCAGCGGTGCCAGTAAAGAAGGCTTCGTCCGCAATATAGACCTCATCCCGGGTGATACGACGCTCTTTCACCGGAATGTTCAGCTCTTTCGCGAAATCCAGGATGGTCTGGCGGGTGATGCCTTCCAGGCAGGACGTCAGTTCCGGTGTATGGAGCACGCCATCACGCATAATGAAGATATTCTCGCCGGAACCTTCAGCCACGTAGCCTTCGTTGTCCAGCAACAGGGCTTCTTCGCAGCCACTGGCAATGGCTTCATTCAGGGCCAGCATGGAGTTGATGTAGTTACCGTTGGCCTTGGCCTTACACATGGTGATGTTGACGTGATGCCGCGTGTAGGAAGAAGTGCGAACCTTGATGCCCAATTCCTTTGCTTCCGGTGACATGTAGGACGGCCAGCTCCAGGCGGCGACCATCACATGAACCTTGAGGTTGTCGGCACGCAGCCCCATACCTTCAGAGCCGAGAAATACCATCGGGCGCAGGTAGGCTTCGTCCAGGTTATTCTCCCGCACGGCGGCGGTCTGTGCCGCATTCAACTCGTCCTTGCTGAACGGCATGGTCATGTTGAGGATATGCGCGGAGCGGAAAAGACGATTGGTGTGATCTTCCAGCCGAAAAATCGCAGCACCCTTTTCAGTGCTGTAGGCGCGGACACCCTCGAAACAACCCAGACCATAGTGCAGGGTGTGGGTCAGCACGTGAGTTTTGGCTTCCCGCCAGGGAACCATTTCACCATCCAGCCAGATCAGGCCATCGCGATCAGCCATCGACATTGTTTCTGCTCCTAAAGCACTCTATTCGGGAAACCGGCATTCTAGCAGGAAAACTCGGGGTTACGAAGGGGCGCAATCACTCTTCCATCACTCCTCCATCACTTCTCAATCACCCCAACATAACCCGATTCCACATACTTTGGATGTAATCACGCTCTTCGGGAAACGCATCACCCGCCACCTGGCTATTCAGGTTCTGCAGTGCCCGCCGGTGTATGGTGGAGCGCAGGGTGATAAACGTTTCCCTGAGTTTTTCAGTGTCTTCCACCGGCAATACCCCCGCCCGGCCCAGTTCCTCCATCTGGCGAATATTATCGGACCACTGCGTCAGTTCCGGATGCTCGGAACACCAGGCCAGCATCAGGTACTGCACCATGAACTCGATATCGATAATGCCGCCGTAGTCGTGTTTGATATGGAAAACCTCAGGCACCTTGCCTTCGATTTGCGGGGTGCCCAGGGCGGTGCGCATCTTCTCTCGCATGCCGACCACTTCTTCCCTCAGCTTTCCCCGATCCCTTTGCTGACACAGGATGTCTGCACGTAGCTTTTCAAAGGCTTCCAACGTTTCCGGACAGCCTGCCACACCACGGGCGCGGGCCAGCGCTTGGTGTTCCCAGGTCCAGGCATCGCTACGCTGGTACTTCTCGAAGGCGGGCAGCGTACTGACCAACAACCCCGAGCTGCCCGAGGGTCGCAGGCGCATATCCACTTCGTAAAGCTGGCCGGACGGCGTCTGGGTGTTGAGAATGTGCACAATTCGCTGCCCGAGCCGGGTGTAGAAAACGGCGTTGTCGATGGGCTTGTCACCATCCGTTGACTGCTCCGGATCGGCATCGTGGATAAAGACCAGGTCGAGGTCCGAGGTGTAGCCAAGCTCGATACCCCCCAACTTGCCATAGCCAACGACGGCAAAATCGGTGTCACAGGCTGAGCCATCCTTGCGCCGGGGGTAACCATGGCGGCTGACCAGGTTAGCGAACGCCACGTCCACCACATGGTCCAGCACCACTTCGGCAATCCACGTCAGATAGTCACTGACCTTCATCAATGGCAGGGTTTCCCGTATCTCCGAGGCGGCCACTCGCAGTATGTGGGCTTTCTTGAAGTGCCGCAGAGTCTCCATCTGCTCCTCAAGATCCTCATAGGGAATCCGCAGCATCTGCTGGCGCAGGTCATCCTGAAGTTCGGTTTTTGCCGGCGGGCTGTACAGACTCTCTGCGTTCAAAAGCTCGTCGAGCAGCAAGGGCGTTTCCGCCAGTTGGCTTGCGATCCAAGGGCTTTCACTGCACAGGCGGACCAGCTGGGTCCTGGCTCCCGGATTCTCCAACAGCAACACCATGTAGGCGGTTCTGCGCAGAATCGCTTCAACCAGTTGAAGAACCCGCACCAGCGTCTGGGACGGCCCCTCCACGTGAGTAAGCGCTTCCAACAATACCGGTATGAACTTGTTTAACCGCTGTCGCCCTTGGGTCTGCAGCGTCTGCAATGTGCGGGTTTCGCGCAGGTCGCTGAGGGCAGCATAGCTGCCTTCGGCGTCCTCAAAACCATGTTCATCGAGCCAGGCGGTCGCCGCCTCCTCGTCCATTTCACCCAGCCAAAGTTCCTGCCAGCCTTCATCAAGCGCCGCCACCTCGTGTTCTTCATCTTCGATGGCGATGATATCTGCAAAATGCGTGGCCACCCGTTCGCGATGTTTTTCCAGTTCCGCAACGCAGGCTGGCCAATCATCAAACCCCATGATCAGTGCTACACGGGCTTGCGAGAGATCGTCTTCCGGCAGCAGTTGGGTCTGTTTGTCTTCCATGCCCTGAAGGGCATGCTCAAGATTGCGAAGGAAGACATAGGCCTCCTTCAGCTCCTTTACCACCGGTGACGGCAGCAGCTCCAGTTCTTCCAGCTCCTTCAGGATTACCAATAGTTCCCGCTGTTGTAATTCCCTGTCACGGCCGCCCCGGATCAACTGGAACGCCTGTACCACAAATTCAATCTCGCGGATGCCTCCATTGCCGAGCTTGATGTTGTTTTCCAGGCCTTTACGGCGTACTTCCCGGCTGATCATGGACTTCATGGCACGCAGGGACTCAAACGCACTGAAGTCGATATACTTGCGATAGACAAAGGGCTTCAGGCTATCCATCAGCACTTGCCCCGCCTGCTGATCACCGGCCACAACCCGCGCCTTTACCATGGCATAGCGCTCCCAGTCCCGCCCCTGGTCCTGGTAATAGGTCTCCAGCGCAGCGAAACTCAGCACCAAGGCCCCACTCTGGCCATAGGGGCGCAGGCGCATATCCACGCGGAACACAAAGCCGTCTGCGGTGATCTGGTCCAGCGCCTGGATCAGCCTCTGGCCCAGGCGGATAAAAAACTGCTGGTTATCAATGGATCGGCGCCCGCCACGGGTTTCGCCCTTCCCCGGGAACGCGAAGATGAGATCAATATCAGAAGAGACGTTAAGCTCGTGCCCCCCCAACTTCCCCATACCCAGAACAATCAAGGGTTGCGGGCCTTCCTTTCCCGTCGCCGGATTTACTCCCCACGGCGTTCCTGATTGCTCGCAGGTGTCTTCGTACAACCAGTCCAGGGCACCCTGGATACAGGTGTCGGCGAAATCACTTGTGGCCGCCATGGTTTCGGCAAGGTCTGCCCAGCGCATCAGGTCCCGCCAGATAATCCGGAACTGTATTTCCGTCCGGAATTGCCGCAACGACGCGTGGAGACTGCCTTCATCAACCACGTCTGACAGGAATTCCTGCCAGCGCTGGCGCAGGTAATCCGCGGTTGTGCGCTCAGTCAGCGGGCGCGAGTGACATAGTGCCGCTACCTGTTCCAGATGGCGCTCAAGGGTGCGCCTGACAAAAGGGCTGCGAGCGACGGCCTGGGCCACATCCTCATCGGATACGCCACCCTGAGTGCCCAGAAAACTGGGCATGCCCTCGGAAAATACCGAAGACCAGGCACCGCCAACCTCATCTGCCAGACTCTTCGGTAAGGAGCGCCACGGCTCGGACATAATGCAAACCCCTGTGTCTCTGTTATATTTCCCGTACTGTATAACGAACTCTCCCCCGACAGAACCGTTGTAAGGACACCGATGCAGAGGAATCGCCGGCCGCTGAACCCGGAACATCAGCTTTCCCACCTGCCTATGTCCGGGATTATCCGGTCACGCGTCAAGCGGCTTTTCACCATTCTTGGCGGGCTGCTGGTCACTCAGGTGGTGATCATATGGGCGGCAGAGGACCTCACGCTGTTCGAGTCTGCGTGGATGACCATGACAACGCTGGTTACCGTGGGCTACGGTGATTTTGCGCCGCAGACCATCATCGGACGACTCAGCACCGTTTTGCTGATGTTCATTGCCGCCATCACGCTGTTAACGCTTATCGTCAGTGATTATATTGAATACCGGTTCTACCGCCGGGAACGTATCTTAACCGGACGCTGGATATACGCCATGAAAGACCACATCGTTATCGTCAACACACCGCAGACGGGCGGAGAACAGTATTTTTCTCGCTTTGCCTCCCAAATGCGGGCCGTGCCCGGTTATGAAACCGTTCCCATCATCATATTGACCAGTCAGTTTCCCAACGGGCTTCCGCCCGAACTGGCGGACAATGGCCTGGTTCACTTTCATGGCTCCGGTAGTGACCCGGAAGCTCTCAAGGCGGTGCACGCTGGTTCAGCCCGACATATTGTTGTGTTAGCCGCTGACGAATCCGACCCGACCTCCGACAGCCTGACCTTTGATATTGCCCACAGGCTGAGTGAGTCCAACCTTGGCCAGAAAGTTACAGTGGAGTGCGTGCGGGATGAAAATCGTGATCGCTTTACATCGGTTGGTGTCCGTACCGTTATCCGGCCGGTTAGAACCTACCCGGAGATCATGGTGCGCTCGGTCATCGCACCAGGGTCAGAGAAAGTCCTTGAGGATTTGTTTAACTATCAACACGACCACCCCCACCGCTACGAAATTGAACTGGACGACCTGAACTGGGCGGATATCGTCAGTGCGCTGATTCGGCACGGTATCGGCACCGCTCTCGCCTACATTGACAACAGCGACGAAGTCGTTTGCCATCCGCCCACCGATAAGGAAATCGAAGGTAAGGGCCTGATCGTTCTGGTGAAATCCAGTGAGACGCCGGACGTGGAAGTAGTGAAAGAGGCCCTGTCCCACTATCGCGATTTTATTAACAAATGGCACAACCTGCAGAAAAAGGCCTCCCAAGGGGATAGCAGCGCCGCCAAAGCGTCCGACCAGTCGTAAACTATGCCGCCGCGATGGTCAGTTGTAGCTGGCCAAGCTTCCGACTGGCTACCATCTCACCAATGCTCTTTCCCTCTGCCAGCGAACGGAACACGTGCTGATAGAGATCCTGGGCATCGCGCTCGCCAGCCATCCGACCTATCGCCCCAAAATTGTCTATATCCGCGGGAACGGGCTGCCCGGTGAGCCATGACACGCTGAGGAGAAACAGGAATTCATTCACCGACAGCTCTGTATCCGGCACGGCTTGCGGAACCGGTTGATAGAGCTCCGCAAGGTAATACCCTTGCTCCGCCTTGCTCACAAGATTCAGAAACACCGGTACTTCATCCGCCAGACGTCGCGCCCACGCTAGCAACAGTGAGGCGTCTCCAGCCTTAAGCTCAAATTCAATTTCACTGAGAGGGCGGGACTGCTCGCCTGCTACAATCTCTCCGGAATCAATGGCCACTTCAACCAGGCTTTCCCCTTGCTCGATCATGACCACACGACGCTGAAAGTTGGTCTCAAATACCGGCTGCAGTTTGGCAAGGTTCACGTTCTGACCCACAGGGGTGTCGGCGATCAGTCCCATATTGAGCGTGGTACCGATCAGCGGCCATTCCCACTCCTGGCGACGATGAGCACCGTCAACGAACTCACCACGGGTCTTCAGGGTCTGGATGTGTCTGTCACCCACCTTACGGATTCGCAGGGCAATCTTATGGCGGTTGAGATCCCCATCGGGCGTGTCGTAGTAGGTGTTCCCCAGTTGCAGGGTCTCGGACTCATAAGTGTTTGGCTGACCCAACAGCCAGTCAACGGCTCGATCCAGATCAGGCTGCGCCACGCTGAGCTTGATTTCCAGTTCCTGGGCCATCGCCCCTCCTGCCTTGGGAAATTTGATATCAGCATAATCGAGTAGGAGGGGGAGTCACCTCCCCCGCCCTCTCACACCACCGTACATACGGTTCCGTATACGGCGGTTCATGGCTGACTCTGAAGCCGGGCCATCGTATCCAGCAAGCGTACCAGAGACAAGCCGTTGAACACCTTCTTAGGCAGCGCCGCATTCATGTGAGAGGCGCCGCTAGCAGGGGGCGCAGTTTGGCCCTAAAAACCTTCAGGCTCTCGGGTGCAATCCTTAGTTGGACCTGTCATTTATGCCAGCTCACGCTGTAACCCAGAAAGCTCCGACGCCAGGGGCGATCCACAGCGCTCTTCGCCGTGTTTACCGTTAGGCGCAGGTGCGTTTCCAGGTAGTGGCTGATACTGGCATCTGATCGACACCTGCCGCGCCTTTGTTGGACACCACCCGCTGATACGCACGCATCAGGTTCGGACGCTCCAGCATCCGCTCCATCAGCGCCTTCGGCTCCGCGTTCGTCCACAAGTGAGCCCCCGCGTCTGCCTCGACACGGGCTTTAGTCTCTGCCGGAGACCGTCCGGCGCCTCTCTGAATGCCCTGACCCATCCGGGTCGCTTCTGTCTTCATAAGCACACTACGAGAACTCGTCGCCTACTAGCGGCCAACCATGTTCGGTCCTTCAGTGCGCGGTGACGCACC